>Ga0182748_1001524_pt1 | contig 22497 bp, 23 predicted proteins | sample eDN3rd37CKraftOP_FD_128877 | JGI IMG/M metagenome (GOLD analysis project Ga0182748, IMG submission 128877) | Enriched Organic Plus compost microbial communities from Emeryville, California, USA - eDNA 3rd pass 37_C Kraft OP (version 2) (version 2) ...
CATTCCCATCCCCCGCCCGCGGCGCGACGCCTCGGCGGAGGGGGAGCCCGAGGCCGAGGCGGCCTGAGCCGCCCGGTCGGCCGATGATGATGCGGCCGGGCGCGACCTGACCGGCCCGGTGCAAGTCTGCAGGTTGCCGCCCCGTGGCGGCGACATCACACTCCCCCCTTCGTGAGGACCGGATGCGCACGGCCAGTGCCGCCGCAGCCGAGGAGGAAGCCATGAACGTCGCCACCCCGCCCGCGCCCGAGGCGAAGCGCAGCACCCCCGCCTTCAAGTGGGAGGACCCGCTGCTGCTCGACGACCTGCTGACCGAGGAGGAGCGCATGGTGCGCGACGCCGCGCACCAATTCTGCCAGGAGAAGCTCTTCCCCCGCGTGCTGGAAGCCAACCGCAAGGAGTTCTTCCACCGCGAGATCATGAACGAGTTCGGGGAGATGGGCTTCCTCGGCGCCACGCTGCATGGCTATGGCTGCGCTGGTATCTCCTACGTCGCCTACGGGCTGATGGCCCGCGAGGTGGAACGGGTGGACAGCGGGTACCGCAGCGCCTTTTCCGTGCAGTCCAGCCTGGTGATGTATCCGATCTACGCCTTCGGATCGGAAGCGCAGAAGCAGAAGTACCTGCCGAAGCTGCGCACCGGCGAATGGGTCGGCTGCTTCGGCCTGACCGAGCCCGATGCCGGCTCCGACCCTTCCTCCATGCGGACGCGCGCAAAGAAGGTGGAGGGCGGCTATCTCCTCTCCGGCTCCAAGACCTGGATCACCAATTCGCCGATCGCCGACGTCGCCGTTGTCTGGGCCAAGGACGACGAGGGCGTGTTGCGCGGTTTCATTCTGGAACGCGGCATGAAGGGCCTGACCACGCCGAAGATCGAGGGCAAGTTCAGTCTGCGCGCCTCCACGACCGGCATGATCATGATGGATGAGGTCTTCGTCCCGGAGGAGAACCGCCTGCCCGGCGTGAAGTCCCTCGCCGGCCCCTTCTCCTGCCTCAATCGAGCGCGCTACGGCATCGCCTGGGGCGCCATGGGCGCGGCCGAGTTCTGCTTCCACGCGGCGCGCGATTATACGCTGAACCGCAGGATGTTCGGCCGGCCGCTGGCGAACACGCAGTTGATCCAGAAGAAGCTTGCCGACATGGAGACCGAGATCACCCTCGGCCTGCATGCCGTGCTGCGCGTCGGGCGACTCTTCGACGAGAACCGCGTCGCACCGGAGATGATCTCCCTGGTGAAGCGCAACAACTGCGGCAAGGCGCTCGACATCGCCCGCGTCGCCCGCGACATGCACGGCGGGAACGGGATCGTGGACGAGTACCATGTCATCCGCCACGTCATGAACCTCGAAACGGTGAATACCTATGAGGGCACGCATGACGTTCACGCGCTGATCCTGGGCCGCGCCATCACTGGGCTGAACGCTTTCGGCGGCTGACCCGAAGCGCCGGCGGTGCAACGGTCCCGCTCAATGGGATCCTCCATCTGCCCCTGCGGGGCAATCGCGGGGTCCTTACCCGAGCCTGCTCCTGGGCCGTGACCGTGCCGCCGGTTGAAATCGAGATCACGGGCGTGGGCGCGGGCGGTGACGGTCTCGCCCGGCTGCCGGGCGGAACGCCCTGCTTCGTCCCACGCAGCCTGCCGGGCGAGGTGCTGCGCGCCCGCCCCGGCGCCCGTCGCGGCGAGGGCGTGCTGGCCGAGCCCGAGGCACTGCTGCGGTCGAGCCCGGAGCGCGTTCCGCCCCCCTGCCCCCATTTCGCCGCCGGCTGCGGCGGGTGCACGCTGCAGCACTGGGCGGAGGCGCCGCAGGCTGCCTGGAAGCGCAGGCGCGTCGTCGATGCGCTGACCCGGGCCGGCTTCCCCGACGCCCCGGTCGCGGAGACCCGCACCACCCCACCCGGACGCCGGCGCCGGGCCGATCTTGCATTGCGCCGGACGGCGGAGGGGATCGTGCTCGGCTTCCATCTGGCCGGTGGTCCGCGAGTGCTGGATCTCGCCGCCTGCCCGGTGCTCGATCCATGCCTCGCCGCCCTCTTCGTGCCGCTCCGTGCCATGCTGCACCGACTGCCGGCGCTGCAACGGCAGGGCTCGGCGGTACTGAACCTGCTGGAGACGGGCCCGGACCTGCTGCTGCGCACCGATGCGGCGCTGGATGCTGCAGGCCGGGCAATGCTGGCGGCCTTCGCCGCCGACCATGGCATCCCCCGCGTCGCCTGGGCCAAGAATGCCGGCGCACCGGAGGTCGCGGCACAGCTTGGCCCGGCTACCATCCGCTTCGCCGGGATCCCGGTCAGTCCGCCGCCTGGCGCCTTCCTGCAGGCCAGCCCGGAGGGCGAGGCCGCGATCACGGAGGCCGTTCTGGCCGCCCTGCCGGAGCGCCTGCCTGCACGCGCCCGCATCGCCGAGCTTTATGCAGGCGTGGGTACCCTCACCTTCCCCCTCGCCATGCGTGCCCGGGTGGCGGCCTTCGAGGGCTCGGCAGAGCCCGTTGCGGCGCTGGCCACCGCAGCGCGCCAGGCCGGAGCGCAGGTGGACGCAGCGCGGCGTGACCTCGCCCGTCAGCCATTGCTGGCGAAAGAGTTGGCCCGTTTCGCCGCTGTCGTGCTCGACCCACCCTATGCCGGCGCGGCGGAGCAGATGACGCTGGTCGCGCGCGCCCGTGTGCCAGCGGTGGTCTACGTCTCCTGCAACCCGGCGGCACTGGCACGCGATGCGAAGGCGCTTGCGGCGGCAGGCTACCGGGTGCGCCTGGCCGTGCCGGTGGACCAATTCCGCTGGTCGACGCATGTCGAGGCGGTGGTCGGCTTCAGCCTGTGAGGCAGCGGCATGAAAAGGCCGTCGTGCCGCACTTGAATGGTTCGGCGGCGCGACCAACCCTCTATCCGCGTCCATTCCCGGGGAGGGACACGCCATGATCACGCCGCTCAGCCGACGCACCGCTTTCGCCGGCCTCTCCGCTGCCACCGCTGCTGCGCTCGGCATGCCGGCACTGCTCCGCCGCAGTGCCGCCCAGGCGCAGCCTGCGGACGCCGCAGTCGCCCAGGCGCCCGGCTTCTACCGCTTCAAGCTGGGCAGCTTCACCGTCACCACGGTGCATGACGGCTTTGCCCAGCGTCCCGTGCAAGGCTTCGTGCGCAATGCACCGCTCGAAGAGGTGCAGAAGGTCCTGGCAGAGGCCTTTCTGCCGACCGAGACGCTACGCATCCCCTTCACCGTCACCTTCGTGGACACGGGCCGTCAGCTCATCGCCTTCGATGCCGGCAACGGCGTGACCCCTCGCGGCGCGACCAATGGCAAGATGATCGAGAACATGCGTGCAGCCGGCATCGACCCGGCGCGCGTCGGCCTGGTGGTGCACAGCCACTTCCATGGCGACCACATCAACGGTCTGCTGGACGCCGAGGGCGGCCGCGCCTTCCCCAATGCGGAGATCGTCGTGCCGGAAGTCGAGTGGAGATGGTGGACCGATACCGGCAACGAGACCCGCAGCCCCGAGGGCCAGCGCCCGAACTTCGCCAACACGGGGCGCCGATTCGGCCCCTACCAGGGGCGGGTTCGCCAGGTCGCCGACGGGGCCGAGGTGATCCCGGGAGTCCGCGCCCACGCCGCCTACGGCCACACGCCCGGCCACACCGTCTATCACTTGGCCGACGGCAGCGAGCAGATGATGTTCGTGGCGGACACCACCAACCGGCCCGAATTGCTGGCCCGCCGCCCGGACTTCCACATCGTCTTCGACTTCGACCCGGTGATGGCCGAGACGGCGCGGCGGCGCATCTACGACCGCGTGGCCGCCGACCGCATCCGCATCACCGGCTATCACTTCCCCTTCCCCGCCAATGGCTATCTGGCCAAGGAGGGCAACGGCTATCGCTTCGTCCCGGCCGACTGGTCGAGCGGGGTCTGAACGGGCCCATCGACGCGGCTCAAGCCGCCCGGCCGCCTGAAGAAGCAGTGCGGGAGGGTGTGCCTGCTCCGCACAACGAGGCCCATACAGGAAGGATCGCATGAGGATCGAAGGCATCCACTATCGCAGCGTCTGGGTGGACGAGGACGGCTGGTCCGTGCGCATCTTCGACCAGACGAAGCTCCCCTGGACGCTGGAGATCCTGCGCCTGGCCGATGAGGATCAGGTTGCGCATGCCATCCGCGCCATGCAGGTGCGCGGCGCGCCGCTGATCGGCGCCGTGGCGGCCTATGGCGTGGCGTTGGCCATGCGGCGCGATCCTTCCACCCCCAACCTGGAGCGCGTGGTGGCGATGCTGGGCGCAACGCGTCCGACGGCCATCAATCTGCGCTGGGCGCTGGACCGGCTACGTGCCGCCCTGCATAACCGGGCCGCCTCGGATCGCGTCGCGGCGGCCTATGCCGAGGCCGCCGCCATTGCCGAGGACGATGTCGAGACCTGCCGCCGCATCGGCGAACATGGATTGCCGCTGCTCCGGGAGATCGCTGCACGCAAGCCGGCAGGTGCGCCGGTGAAGGTGCTGACTCACTGCAATGCCGGCTGGCTCGCCACGGTGGACTGGGGAACTGCCCTCTCCCCCATCTACCAGGCGCATGACGCGCATATCCCCGTGCATGTCTGGGTGGACGAGACCCGGCCCCGCAATCAGGGCGCGGCGCTGACGGCCTGGGAACTCGGCAAGCATGGCGTGCCGCATACGGTGGTGGCGGACAATGCCGGCGGCCACCTGATGCAGCACGGCGAGGTGGATATCTGCATCGTTGGTACCGACCGCGTGACGCGTCAGGGCGATGTGGCCAACAAGATCGGCACCTACCTGAAGGCCCTGGCGGCGCGCGACAACGGCGTGCCCTTCTGGGTGGCGATGCCGCACTCGACGCTGGACCCGCGCGTGCGGGACGGGGTGGCGGAGATCCCGATCGAGGAGCGAGCGGCGACGGAAGTGACTGAACTCACCGGCCGCACCGCCGATGGCCGGCTTGAGACCGTACGGGTGGCGGCAGAGGGTAGCCCTGCCGCCAACCCGGCCTTCGACGTGACGCCGGCGCGGCTCATCACCGGCCTCATCACCGAACGTGGCCGCTGCGAAGCATCCGAGGCGGGGCTCGCCTCGCTCTATCCGGAGATCACCTGAGTTGGTCGCGCTCGCCCCTCCCCCCGAGGGTTGAAGCAGTCGGTTGCTGCTCCCCCAGTGGTGCCCTTCGCCATCCAGCGGCAACCGATCCTGTCGACAACCCGAACGATGGTCTGTCGCAGCATCTGTGCCTTACGGTCGAGTACCTAAACGTCCAGCGGCGCTGGGCAAGGCGGCTCACAACTTTCGGGCGACAGGTCGATGGCTGGCCTTCAACCCGTGGCGCTGCCCCGTTCCGGGGGAAAGGCGTGCGACCATCCACCGCGGTTCGGACGCCGTTCGAGCAGTACCAGGCCCAGGATCAGCAGCACGCCGGCAACGCAGGCGGCGTAGAAGGCCAGCATCGGCGGCAGCCGGCCAGGTGCCAGCGCGTCGCTCAGCAACAGCGCCACCAGGGCGCAGATAATAGCGAGAGCGGATCCAATGAGGGTGCAGGCGATGCGCTGCAACATGTTCAGCGGCTTCCCTGGTTCTGTCGTGTTCCAGCCCCTTCTAACGCGCGCTCCCGGGCGGCATCGCGGAGCCTTCGGGGCGTTTTCGTGGCAAGCCTGCCGCCGCGGCGGGCAGCGCGGCCAAAGATCGCCCGAGACACGGGCATCGCTGGCGCAGGGCATGATCTCCCAGCGCTGGCAGGAGTTGCGCCGAGCGGCCGATTGCACGACTTTGCGCCCCGCTCACGCCACTGGGAGAGACGCTATGTTCCGACCCCTCCTCGCAGCACTGCTGGTCTCAGCCGCCTGTGCTGGCACCGCCGGTGCGCAGACCACCGTCGGGCCGGCCGGTACCGGCCAGCCGCCGTTACGCTGCGCCGTGGACGGCACCTTCGCGCCGCACGCCTTCCCGAGCCTGCAAGGGGGCGTGCAAGGCTTCCAGATCGACCTTTTCGCCGAGGTGGCGAAGCGGCTGAACCGGCAGCTCGTCATCGACTCAGCCAGCTTTTCCGGCCTGATTCCGGCAATGAACGCCGGGCGATACGACTTCCTCTGCGCGCCCACCACGGTGACGCAGGAGCGCGCGGAAAACCTGCTGTTCACCGAGGGCTATATCTGGACCGAACTGCAATTCGGCATCCGCCGTGGCACGACGCCGATCCGGTCGTTGGAGGACCTGCGCGGCAAGGCCATCAGCGTGAACAAAGGCACGCCCTATGAGCAGTGGGTGCGCAACAACGCAGAGCGGCTGAATCTGACCCTGCTCGCCTTCGATACTCAGCCGGATGCGGTGCAGGCGGTGATCCAGGGCCGGGCCTATGCCAATCTCTCGGGCAACACGGTCATCAAGTACAGCGCCTCCCGCACGCCGCAATACGTGGCAGACTTCGTTCTGCCGGGCACGCGCTTCCATTGGGGCACGCCCTTCCGCAAGGACAGTGCCGAGCTGCGCAACCGGGTTGAGGAAGCGATCGAGTGCATGAAGATGGACGGCACGATCTCGCGCCTGTCCGAGAAATGGTTCGGCATCGCGCCCAAGGAGGACGATGCGGAGCGGATCGTCTTCCCTGGCTACGGGCCGCCCGACATGCCGGGATACGACCCGACGCCGCACGAGCCGCGCTGCAGCTGATGCGGGACGGCGAAGGACGGATGGACGCGCCGCCGGTGCGCGGGACCATCCAGGCACACGGCATCCACAAGCATTTCGGCGCCCTGCACGTGCTGAAGGGCGTCGACCTTGTGGTGGCGGAGCGCGAGCTCGTCTTCGTCATCGGCCCGTCCGGTTCAGGCAAGTCCACCTTGCTGCGCTGCCTGAACCGGCTGGAGGAGCCTTCCTCGGGCTCCATCCTGGTGGATGGGATAGACCTGCTGGACCGCCGCACCGACATCAACAAGGCGCGCCAGCGCATCGGCATGGTGTTCCAGAATTTCAATCTCTATCCGCATATGACCGCGCTCGGGAACGTCATGCTCGCGCTGCGCAAGGTGTTGCGTTTGCCGCGGGCGGAAGCCGCCAATCGCGCCGCCGCGGCGCTGGAGCGCGTGCACCTGGCCGACCGCGCTGCTCACTATCCGGGCCAGCTCTCGGGCGGGCAGCAGCAGCGCGTGGCGATCGCGCGCGCCATCGCGCTGGAGCCCCGGGTAATGCTGTTCGATGAGCCGACCAGCGCACTGGATCCGGAGCTGGTTGGTGGCGTGCTGCAGGTCATGCGGGAACTGCGCGAGGACGGCATGACCATGGTGGTGGTGAGCCATGAGATGGGCTTCGCCCGCGCCGCCGCCGACCGGGTGGTGTTCATGGCGGACGGGCTGATCGTGGAGCAGGGAAGGCCGGAGGAGATCTTCGCCGCGCCGAAGCACGAGCGCACCCGAGCCTTCATCGGCCAGATCGAGCGACACTGACGCCAGCATGACCAACTGGGACCGCTTCCTCGACAGCTTCTTCAACATGCGCGTCGCGGCCGAGCACCTGCCGAAGATCATCGACGGGTTCTGTCTGACGATCGTGCTGGCGCTCTGCATCATTGTCACCGGGCTGGCCGCAGGCCTGCTGATGGCGGTGATCCGCAGCTTCGCCATCCGGCCGCTGAACTGGTTCATCATCTTCCTGGTGGATCTGTTTCGCGCGCTGCCGCCGCTGGTCATCATCGCGCTGCTCTATTTCGGCCTGCCGGCGGCAGGGCTGTCGCTTTCCGGCTTCGCCTCGGCCTGGCTCGCGCTGTCGCTGGTGCTGATGGCCTTCGCGGAGGAGATCTTCTGGGCCGGCATCACGGCAGTGCCCAAGGGGCAGTGGGAGGCGGCACGCAGCACCGGCCTGACCTTCCTGCAGACGCTCGGCTTCGTGGTGCTGCCGCAGGCTCTGCGCCTGACCATTCCGCCGCTGACCAACCGCACCATCGCCATCACCAAGGGCACGGCGCTTGCCTCCGTCGTGGCGGTGCCGGAAATCCTGGGCGCCGCACAGGCCGGCGTCTCCTTCAGCTTCAACCCGACGCCGCTTACGCTCGGCGCCCTGGCCTATCTGGTGTTGTTCCTGCCCGTCGTCGTGCTCGGCCGCTGGATCGAGACACGCTTCGCCTGGAAGCGATGAGGTCCTTCCCCCGATGACCTTCGAGGATTTCGCCCTCGCCTTCTTCTCGCTCGACATCCTGCGGCAGGCCTGGCCGATCCTGCTGGACGGGCTGATCGCCACCATCCTGCTGTCGCTCACGGTGGTACCGCTGGGTCTGATTGGCGGGATCGTCCTGGCGCTGCTCTCCACCGTGCGGCACCCGCTGGTGCGCTGGCCGCTGATGGCCTGGGTGGACACCTTCCGTGCCTTGCCGCCGCTGGTGCTGCTGGTCTTCGTCTATGCCGGACTACCCTTCGCGGGGCTGGAGGTGACAGCCTGGACCGCCGTCGCCATCGGCTTCTTCCTGAACACTGGCGCCTATTATGGGGAGATCCTGCGTGCGGGCATCGAGAGCGTGCCGGGGGGACAGATGGAGGCGGCACGCAGCACGGGCCTCACGCGTGGGCAGGCAATGGCTTACGTCATCCTGCCGCAGGCCGTGCGCAATGTGCTGCCGGACCTGATCAGCAACACGCTGGAGGTGGTGAAGCTGACCTCCATCGCCTCCGTGGTGGCGTTGCCGGAGCTGCTGTTCCAGGCGCGCCAGGCACAGAGCGTGACTTACAATGCCACGCCCATCACGGCCGCAGCACTGGCCTACTTCCTACTGCTCTGGCCGGTGGTTCGGCTGCTGTCGCGGCTGGAGAACCGGCAGTTGGCGGGGCAGCGGTGACGGGAAAGCGGGCCAGCGCCGCGGCCAGGCCCGCCTCCCTCCTATGGAAGAGGAACCGCTACCGCACCACGTAGACGTCGTAGGTCGGCCCCGACGGCGGCCTCTGGCCTACGCCCACCGCCAGCACGCGGTTGAGCCAGGCCAGCTCCGGATCGCCCGTCTCGAAGCGGATGGCAATGCGGAAATAGTACTCCGCCGGGTCCACTGCCTCCCCGCGGCCGAGGCGTGCCAGTACCTCCGCCGTGCCGGTTCGCAAGCCGCTGTAATGCATGTAGAAGTGCTGCCCGCGATCGGTTCGCATCACCAGGCGCACATCCATGTGGGCAGTGCCGTCGGCCTCCACCCGCAGCCAGTCTGCGGTGGTGCCCGCCACCACCTCGCCCTTGAGGGCAGGTCCCTCGAAGCGGCCGCCCGTCACCGGGATCACCCGCAGTTCCCCGCCCCGGCCCGGAGCCGCCATCTGCGGTGCACCGGCGGCAAGCGCCATGCGGAACAGGAATTCCGTACGCAGCGGTAGTGGTGTGTCGGCCATGAACTTCCTCCCCTTCACGGAATCTCCTCAGCGCTGCCGCCAGGGCAGCCCCTCAGCCTTCCAGCCGGCCACGGTGCCACGGTGGCCTTCAGCGTCCACCGGCCCCTCGAAGCCATCGGCTACGTTGAAGGCATGCGGGAAGCCTGCCGCCTGGGCGGCCTGCCCTGCCGCCAGGCTTCGGGCTCCGGAACGGCAGATGAAGAAGATCCGGCTCTCTGGCGTCAGCCCTGCCTTACGCAGGTGCTCTGCAAAGGCGCCGTTCACCTGCATGGACGGGTAAAGCTGCCACGGGACCAACAGCACCTGCTTGCCCGCCTCCGACAGATCCGGCAGGCCGACGAAATTCCATTCGGCATCCGTCCGCACATCGACCAGGACCGCGTTCGGATCCTCCTGCAACGCCTGCCAGGTCTCGCGAGGGCTGATGTCAGGCACCATGCTCATGCCGGCTCTCCTCCGATGGGAGGCAGAATGGGGCGGTGCCCGCCGGGCAGCAACCTGTTCTGGGCGATTGCCGTGCCGCCGCCGAACGCCGGCTTCCGGGGAACGGTACCTGCGTGCCTCATGGCCCTGGCAATGCAGAGGCGGTCACATGGCCGGGCAAGACATGGTCGTCAGCCCTCTCACAATGTTCAGGGACCGCAATACGGAGGATCCTGTATATTACATTTTGTCGGCGACACTGTAATCTCACTGCTTCCCCTCCCTCAAGGAATGACATGGCCTTCAACGACCCGAACTTTCCCGGCCAGTGGCAGCTCGGTCCGGGTGGCGTGAACCTGACGCCGCTTTACGATCAGTACCGCGGCACCGGCATCCGCATCGGCGTGGTGGACACGGGGTTGCTCTGGGACGAGCCCGAGCTGCAGGGGCAGGTGGACACCGCCGCTGGCTGGAACGCCATCACCCACACCAGCAATGCCTACAACAGTGGCGGCGACCAGCACGGCACCTGGGTGGCCGAGTATCTTGCGGCGCGCGCCAACAACGGTGTCGGCGGTGTCGGTGCAGCGCCCGAAGCGACGCTGGTCGGCTTCAAGATGGCCACGCGCAGCGAGCGCACGCCGGCACAGGAGCTGGAGCTGCTCGAGCGCCAGGGGCAGGTGGATATTTCCCACAATTCCTGGAGCTATTCGGGCGAGAGCTTTCGGGACAATTTTCTCGGCGCCTATGCTGCCCAGGGCGCAGCCATCGCCGAAGCCGCCACGGAGGGCCGCGGGGGACTGGGCACGGTCATCATCCGCTCGGCGGGCAATGACGGCAACGCGGGCGAGAGCATCAACGCCCACAACTACCAGAACAACCGCTTCACCATGGCGGTAGGCGCGACGGACCGGAATGGCGATGTGCAGGGCTTCTCCAACAAGGGCCCAGCCGTCTGGGCGGTAACGCCAGCCGATGCCACCTCCTTCGCCGCGCCGCTGCTCTCGGGCACTGCCGCGCTGATGCTGCAGGCGAATCCTGACCTCGGCTACCGCGACGTGCAGGCGATCATCGCCCTGACGGCCGACCATACAGACGGTTCCGGTCCCTGGCAGACGAACCACGCCGCAGGCGGCCTGGCCAATGGTGGCGCCTTCCGCACCAGCACCGCTGCGGGCTTCGGCATGGTGGACGCGCATGCAGCCGTGCGCCTGGCCGAGACTTGGCAAGACCCGGCGCGGACCGAGGCGAACATCCTGCACGCGACCGCCACCGGCCGCGGCTTCGCGGTGCCCGATATCGGCACCGCCAGTCGGGGCGTGAGCATCGCCACGTCCATGCAGGTGGAGCGCGCGGTGGTCACGCTCGACCTGACGCATGCGAAGCTCGGTGATCTGCAAATCTCCCTGGTCTCGCCGGGCGGCACGGAAAGTGTGCTGCTCGACCGGCTCGGCAACGGCAATTTCACTGGCGCCGGCACGCTGAACTTCGCGCTGACGAGCAACCAGTTCTTCTGGGAAGAGTCGGCCGGCACCTGGACCCTGAAGGTGCAGGACCTCGTTTCCGGCCGTACCGCGCAGGTGGATGCCTGGTCGCTCGACCTCTACGGTGCACCGGAGACAGCAAACGACACCTACGTGTTCACCGACCGCTATGCGAGCCTCGCCTCGCTCGAGCCCGGGCGCAAGCTGCTCTCGGACGGTGATGGCGGCACGGACGGACTGAATGCGGCCGCGGTCACCACCGGCTCCGTCATCGACCTCCGTCCGGGCGCGCAGAGCACCATCGCCGGTACTGCCCTGACCATCGCCACGGGCACGATCATCGAAAGGGCCTGGGGCGGTGATGGCAATGACCGATTGACCGGCAATGAGGCTGCGAATGCACTGCATGGCGGCCGCGGCCAGGATCGGCTCATCGGCGGAAAAGGCAGGGACACGCTGGAGGGTGGCCCGGGTGACGACACGCTCACGGGCAACGGAGGCATCGACCTTGCCGTCTTCGACGGGCCGCGCTCGCGTTTCGTCATCAGTCAGCTCGCCGATGGCCGCCTGCAATTGCGCGATACCAGCGGTGCTCTTGGCACCGATACGCTCGCCGGCATCGAACGGCTCGGCTTCTCGGACGGCACGATCGATGCGCCGACGAGCGCCCCGCCGCCTTCCGGCACGCCCATCACCTGGCTCACCGCCGCCGATGCCAACGCGCACGGCGACATCCATGGGGGTGCGGGTACCGACTACATCCTGGGCGGCCCCGGCTTCCAGGGCCTCTATGGCGAGGGTGGCGCCGACATCTTCGCCTTCCGTCCTGGGGACGGTACGGATTGGCTGGAGGACTTTACGCCGGGACAGGACCGCATCCTGCTCGTCGGCGTCTCGCCGGAGGTGGTGCGCACCGAAGCGGTGACCGTCTCCGGCACCTCGGGCCTGCGGATCTATTACGGCAGCGCCGAAGATCGCGTGTTCCTCGCGCACATCCAGTCCTTCGACGCGTCAACACTACTCTTCGCCGACAGCCTGCCGACCAGCACCGCCGATCTGCCCGCTGTGCCTCCGCCACCTCCACCAGCGGCTGCATCGGTCAGCATTGGCAGCGGTGCTGATCGGCTCGTGCTGCTCATCTCGCAAGACGCCTGGCAGGGCAGCGCGCAGTACACGATCAGCGTGGACGGGCAGCAGATCGGCGGCGTGCTGACCGCCACCGCCCTGCATGGCAGCGGCGTCTCCGACACGGTTACCGTGCTCGGCGACTGGAGTAACGGCGCCCATCGGGTGACGGTCACTTTCCTCAACGATGGCTGGGGCGGCAGCGCCGCGGCCGACCGCAACCTCTACGTGGATGGCCTCAGCGTGGAGGATGAGCCTGTTGCCGGCGCTTCGGCGGCGCTCCAACAGGCAGGCCCGGCGAGCTTTGGCTTCACTCTTGAAGGCGACACTTCCGAAGGCGAGGCCCCGGCCCCTACCCCGGACGGGATCCCGTCGCCGGCAAATGGCGGCATTTTCGTGCAGGGCACCAATGCGGTGGACCAGCTTCGCGGCACCACGGGCGACGACGTGATCCAGGCGAACCAGGGGAATGATGGCCTGACCGGCGGCGCCGGAGCGGACAGCTTCGTTTTCCGTCAGGGCGATGGTCCGGACTGGCTCAACGACTTCCATCCCGGGCAGGATCGCATCGTGCTGGTCGGCATCGACCCCACTGCCGTCTCGACCAGAGCGGTCACCTATTACGGCACCCCAGGTCTCGACCTGCTCTACGGACCAGGCAGCGACTCGGTGTTCCTGGCCGGGGTGTCCAGCTTCGACACCGGGCGCGACGTCATGTTCGCCTGAGCAAGGGCTGGAGTGCGATCGCTGGAGGTTGGAACAGCAGAAAGCGTGAATCGCGCTCTTTTCCTTGATTCTGAAGCACGACCACCGCAGCCCTGGTCGTCGCCTCCGGCGTGCTGATGGCCCCGAACAGCGTCGCAGTGGCGCTGTAGGGTGCGCTGGTCGCGGCCAGGGCAGATCCATCGCCCCTTAGCCCATTGGGACGGCTGTTCACCTCGCACTCCAAGAAACGCCAGGAAAGCGGCTGAGGTGATCGTCCCGCTTCAGTTTGCGCAAGGCGCTGTGTTTGGCCCCTGGTAGCGGCACCGGGCGCGCAGCGCCGGCGAGGAAGCCGGCCCAGATGCTTCACCCCATCCCACCCGCAGAAGAATCGAACCGGTCCGCAGGATGTCTGCGTGCGCGGATGGCCGATCCCTGCTGATGGCTGCGGGAGGCGACGCAGATATGCCTGCCGCTGCGAAACGACGGGATCTCAGAACAGATCGCTGCTTGACGCGAAGATTACACCCATCTCCGACAGTCGCCGCCGTGCGGCATCCATGGTCGTACCGCCTTCCGGCAGCGGTAGGGCAATGCCACGACAGGCGTCCTCGATCACGACCATCGTGAAGCCGAGGCGCACCGCGTCCTCGGCCGACCAGGCGACGCAGAAATCCGTCGCCAGCCCCGCGAGGAACAGCCGCCGCACGCCACGCGCACGAAGCCAGCCCTCCAGCCCTGTCCCGGTGGCATGGTCGTTCTCGAAAAAGGCCGAGTAGCTGTCCACTTCGCGTCGGAAGCCCTTGCGCAGGATCATTTCGATACGTGCCTGCGGCACTGCCGGGTGGATCCCTGCATTGGCGCTGCCTTGCACGGCGTGGTCCGGCCAGAGCGTCTGCGGACCATAGGACATGACCACGCTGTCAAACGGAGCGCGCCCGGGATGCTGGCTGGCGAAGGAGAGGTGATCGGCGGGATGCCAGTCCTGAGTAGCGAAGGCATGAACGAAGGATTCTTCGAGCAACCGCACCAGCACAGGCAGGATCGCATCGCCTTCCGGGACCGGCAGTTCGCCGCCCGGCATGAAGGTTGGCTGCGCATCCACGATGCCCAGCATGTCGGTCGTCGGGTCCAGCGCGATACGAGCCATCGGTGCCTCCTCGACCTGGCGGAACGGCCGGCGTGATCCCACCGTTCCCGCAACCCTGACCCGACAGGGCGAGTTCGTCCATGAACAGCAATACGTTCTGTGGCCGCGCCGGCAACCATTTGACTCGCGAGTAGTGCTCATTGCGTCCATACCGCCATCCAGGCAAGGAGGCAGGTGATCTGGCACAACCGGTCCTACGCCTTGCTGTGCCGTCGTCTTTCCTCAAGCACGCGCAGCACGGCACGAACGATTCCCCGGTAGCCCGTGCAGCGGCAGAGATTGCCCGACAGTTCCTCCCGCACCTGCCCCTCATCGGCATTCGGCAGGCGTAGCACCACATCGCGCGCGGTGATCAGCATGCCCGGAGTGCAGTAGCCGCATTGCAGCGCGTGTTCCGCGGAAAAGGCCTCGCGCAGCGCTGCCATGACCGGATCGGAATCGAAGCCCTCGATGGTGCGCACGGCGGCGCCGTCACAGGACCCCGCGTGGCTGATGCAGGAACGCGCCGGGGCGCCGTCCAGCTCCACGGTACAGGCGCCGCAAACCCCGTGCTCGCAGCCGAGATGGGTGCCGGTCAGCAGCAACTCGCCACGCAGCAGATCGGCCAGATGAGTGCGCGGCTCAGCGACCAGTTCGACGGGTTTGCCGTTGACCGTCATGCGGATCGGGTGCCGGCTCACTTCCCCTCCTTCGCCGCCAAAGCGGCGCGATGCAATGCAGTGCGCGCCAGCGCCGCGCGCCAGGGGTCGGGCAGATCCAGCGCTGCCACGACACGCGCTGCCTCGGCCTGTGGTGCCGCCAGCAGCGCGTCGGCATCGGCGATCACCAGGGGTGGGCCGTCCAGCGCGGCCAGCACGGCACGGGAACGTGCCCCCGGCCTCGCCAGCAGACAGGCCGTTGCCTTGGAGAACTCGCCCGGCTTGCGGCAGAACTTCCAATGACCCCAGCCAGTCTCCGGTGGCAGCATCGGCAATTCGATGGCGCGCAGCACCTCATCCGGCCGCAGCGCCGTCTCGAACACACCGCAGACGAAACCGGCCAGGGGAATGCGCCGCTCGCCGGACGGGCCCAGAGCCACGGCCACACCGTCGAAGGCAGGCAGCACAGCGACCCAATCCGCGGCCGGATCGGCATGGGCCAGGCTGCCGCCAATGGTGCCACGGTTGCGCACAGCCCGGTAGGCGATGCGGCGCGCGACTCCGGCCAGGATCGCGCCCAGCCGTCCCGGAACGGCACCGTCCTCAATGGCCGCATGAGTGGTGCCGGCACCGATGCGGCAGATCCCATCGGCCAGGACGACGCCGGCGAAGTCCGGAAGGTGGCGGAGATCAGCCAGCCTGCCCGGCTGCGCCAGCCGCAGGTTCAGCATAGGGCCGAGCGACTGGCCGCCAGCCAGGGGCCGCGCGCCGTCGCGCAGCAGCGAGAGCGCCTCGGACCAGGCCTGCGGCCGGACATAGGCGAAGGGGGCAGGCTTCATCGGCCCCTCCGCCCCGCTTCGAGCGCAGCAAGCACCCGGGCCGGGGTGGCCGGCAGCTCGGTCATCTCAGCACCGAAGCGATGCAGCGCATCGTTGATGGCGTTGACGATCGCCGCCGGTGGGCCGATCGCGCCGCTCTCGCCGATGCCCTTCTGGCCAAAGCGGGTCCAGGGGCTCGGCGTCTCCATGTGGTCGAGCCGCACATCGGGAACCTCCGTGGCACCGGGCAGCAGATAGTCCGCCAGTGTCCCGGCCAGGGGCTGACCGGCGGCGTCGAAGGGCATCTCCTCGTAGAGCGCGGTGCCGATGCCCTGGGCGAGCCCGCCCAGCACCTGCCCGTCCACGATCATCGGATTGACCAGCCGGCCACCATCCTCGACGACCACATAATCCTCCAGCATGACGGCGCCGGTGTCGGTGTCGATGCGGGCGATGACGGCATGGCAGGCATAGGAATGCGTGCCGGTATCCGGATCCGGCCGGTAGCCCGCAGTGACCTCCAGCCCGCCAGTATCGACATCGCGTGCCAGGTTCTGCGGCCGCCGGTACCAGGTGCGCGCGATCTCCTCGAGCGGCACCGCTGCAGCGCCGTCGCGCCGCCGTACCGCGCCGCCGGAAAGCTCCACCGCGGCGGGATCCGCCTGCAGCAGGGCGGCCCCGATCGCCAGTGCCCGCTCGCCCAGCAACCAACACGCTTCTGCCACCGCGCCGCCGGCCATCACCATGGCGCGGCTGCCCCAGGTGCCTGTGGAATAGGGCGTCAGCGCGGTGTCGCCGTGCACCACCCGCACGCGCGCGGTAGGCACGCCCAGCACCTCATGCGCCACCTGCGCCAGCGTGGTCTCCAGCCCCTGGCCGTGGCTGTGCAGGCCGGTGCGAAGTTCCAGCACGCCGTCCGGCGTGAAACGCGCCTGCGCCTGCTCGTAGCCCGGCACGAAGGGGATGCCCCAGCCATGATAGACCGAGGTGCCGTGCGCACCTTGCTCGCAGAAGATGGAGAGACCGAAGCCGACGCATTCCCCCGCCTCCTGCCGTGCGCCCAGCCGGTCCAGGTCGAAGCAGGCGACAGTGCGGCGGAGCGCTTCCGGATAGTCGCCGCTGTCGAAGACCTTGCCGACAAGGTTGCGATACGGCATCGCTTCGGGCGGCACGAGATTGGCTAGGCGTATCGCCGCTGCGCTGATGCCGAGCTGCCGGGCGAGTGCATCCAGCGTCGTCTCCATGGCGTAGCAGACGCCGGTGCGGGCAACGCCACGATAGGGCAGGATGGGCGGCTTGTTGGTGCAAGCCGAGACGGTGCGGAAGCGGAAGCGCGGCAGGGTATAGGGGCCGGGGAAGATCGAGCCGATCTGCGCCGCCTCCAGGCAGGCGCTGAAGGGATAGGAGGAATAGGCACCCGCATCCACCGTCGCGTCTACTTCGATGCCCAGCAGCCGGCCAGCGCGATCCGCCCAGGCGGTGACGACGTAGTGGTGCTCGCGGCAATTGGCGTTGGCGGTAAGCTGCTCCAGCCGGTCCTCGATCCAGCGCACAGGGCGCTTCAGCCGCATGGCGAGGTGTGCGCAGACCACCTCCTCCGGCAGCAGGATGCCCTTGTAGCCGAAGCCGCCGCCGACATCGGGAGCGATGACGCGAACCTGGCCCTCGTCGAGGCCGAGGATCTCCGCCAACCCGGTCCGGGTGACATGTGGCATCTGGGCGGAGGTGGTGACGATGAGTTGCTCCAGCCGCGGATCCCATTCGGCCAGCACGGCGCGTCCCTCCATGGGCGCCATGCACTGCCGCGCGGTGCGCAGTCTGCGCGTAACCTTGGCGGCGGCAGTGGCGTCGAGATCCGACAGATCCTCCCCGCGCCGCGTCTCGAGGAAGGCGTTGTCCGGCCAGTGCTCATGAACCAGCGGCGCGTCCGGCGCGCAGGCAGCGAGCATGTCCGCCACCACCGGCAGTTCCTCGTAGTCCAGGACACAGGCAGCGGCGAGGTCCTCGGCCTCGGCGCGCGTCGGCGCGATGCAGGCGGCGATCGCCTCACCGACATGGCGGAGCTTGCCGCTCGCCAGCACCGGTTGCTCCGAGGCGCGGAATCCGGGCAGTGCGGAAACGGCACGGATCGTCCCTACCCCAGCCAAGTCCGCGGCCGTAAAGACGCGATCCTCCGCGCCTTCCGGCTTGGCCAGCCCGAGCAGCCGCGCGTGCGCGACCGGACTGCGCAGGAAGGCGACCTCCAGCATGCCGAGCCGCGCAATATCGGCGACATAGCGCCCGCGTCCGTGCAGGAAGCGCGCGTCCTCCTTGCGGCGGAGGCTGGCGCCGACACCTTGTGGCGGTGCCTCGGCCTGGTCGGTGGTGGTCATGCTGCCTCGGCCAGCACCGGGCGCGGCAGGATCGCCGCGTCCGCCTCGTAGCAGCGACCGGCACGAAGGCAGAAGGATGGCCGCAGCAGGCGCTCGGCCACGACCTGAGTACCCTCGTTGTCCTGCAGCAGGAAACGTCCACGCTCATCGGCCAGAACAGAAACATCGGCCTCCGCCCCGGGGCGCAGCGTGCCGATCTCGTCGGACATCCGCAGCATGGCGGCGCAGTTCGTGGTGACCATCCGCACGACCTGTCCCAGCTCCAGCCCCAGCGCCAGCATGCTGGTCATGGCCGAGGCCAGGGAGAAGTTCTGCTTGCCCGCAAAGAGATGCATCTCCTCCTTGTCCGGATGCTCCTCTGGCGTGCCGCGCGGCTTCGGAACGCTGGTGTTATAGCCATGCATGTCAGCCCCAAGCGTGTCCGGCACCACGCCGGCTTCCAGCACCAGCCGCGCCATCCTGAAGGAGAAGTGCGAGCCGTGCCCGACATCAACCTTCAGGCCGCGCGCCAGGGCTTCCCGCACCACGGGATGCAGCCTGCCCGTGCGGTCAACGAAGCCACCGGGATGCCGGGTGAAAGGATGGGCCAGGATGTCGCCCGGCCGCATGATTTCGATCATCTCTGGCAGGATCGCGTCAGGGTCGTAGGATTCGGCTTGCTCCGGCAGCGGCCAGAGCTGGCCGAAATGGATGTAGAGCGGCCGATCCAGTTCGCGCGCGATCACCGCGGCGCGGCGCATGGCCTCGTTCCCCCAGCGGGTGAAGCCACCAATCTCCGCATGACCCTTGATGCCACGCACCAGATCCGCGTTCTCCCGGCCGCAACGGACCGTATCCTGCACAGCGATGCAGTCGGGGCGGTACAGTTCGGGGTAGTAGTGCCCTTCGAGGCCGCCGACCATGTAGGCCGAGAGGAAGGCAAGGACACGACTCGCGGCCGGCTTCACGACGTATTCGCGGAAGCCGGGAAAAGTCAGCACCGAGGGGCCGCCCTGATCCACCAGGGTGGTTACGCCGGAATGCACGCCGACCGTGTCGGCATCCAGCCCGAACCGGCCGGTGACGTAGCGGTACACATGCGCGTGCGTGTCGATCATGCCGGGCAGGACAAGGCGGCCGGAGACATCCACCACCTCCCGGGCCGGCCCGGACAGGGCGACGCCGACGGCCGCGATGCGGCCGGCGCGCACCGCCACATCGGCGATGCCGTCGATGCCCTGTGCTGGATCGACGACGCGACCGCCGCGCAGCACGATGTCATACGGTTCCGGTTGGGGGAGCTCCATAGCCGGCCTCCTGCGTCGGGCGAGATTCACGCCGCCCCATGAAACATCATGTCTTCCGCATCGGCACGACGCGGTTCGCCCCACAGTCGCGGGCAAGGGAAGGAAGGCAATTCGCGTGCCAGCCTGCATGGGACCCGTGGGGTGCCGCCCACCCCCGAACCAAGCCCATTCATGTGGGTAGTTCCACATTTCCTATGGAGCCGGCCGGTCACGCCGGCCCATGCGGCACCAACTATGTGGGTATAGGCACATTTTATGCGCAGTCATGGGGAGCGTGCGCCCAAGGCATGGGCGATCGCTGCCGCGAGCTGAACCGAGCCGCACATCCGCCGTCCGCATCGCCGCCTTCGCCAATCCCGGCATCGTGCTTGCTAAACGGAAGGCGTCCGCTGTGCATGGAGACTACCGGCCAATGGTCCAGCTCCCGTCTCCGCGACCGGCTGTCGCGTTCGCCCCGTTCTGCATCAGCACGCCGGTACGGCGCGACCGGAGGCGCAAACGCCACGTCGCTTTGCCTTCGGCCGGCCGTCACATGCGACCATGAATCTCGACGGATGCGGTGCGACTGCGTTCGACGCCCTCACCGGGCGCCGTGCGGACACTTCGCGCCGCCATGCCTGTTCGTCCTTTGGTGGCCTGAGAGCGATGCTTGCCGGCGCGTCGAGATCTGAAAGCCTGTACGCGACCGATCACCTCACGCTGTCCGTGGAGCACATGCCGTGACCGAGCGGATGTTGCACGGCAAGGTCGCGGTGGTGACGGGCGGCGCCTTCGGTATCGGCTTCGCCCTGGCGGCTGGGCTGGAACGCCGCGGCGCAGCCATTCTGATCGCCGATTGCGACGGTGCCAAGGATGTGGCTGCACGGCTGCGCGATCAGGGCGTGGTCGGCCACGGCATCACTGCCGACGTGGCATCGGAAGCCGAGACAGCAGCGATGGCCGAGGCTGCTGAGCGGCATTTCGGTGGTCTCGGCATCCTGGTCAACAACGCCGGCATCTACGCCACCCTGACGCCGAAGCCCTTCGAGGAGCTGGACCTTGTCGAATGGCGGCGGGTGCTGGACGTGAACGTGATTGGCACCTTTCTCTACTGCGGTGCCGTATTGCCGGCGCTGCGGCGTCGTGGCGGCGGCCGCATCGTGAACATCAGCTCCGGCGTTGCCTTCAATGGCAACCCCTGTATGGCGCACTACCTGTCCAGCAAGGGCGCCGTGGTGTCGCTGACCCGGGCGCTCGCCACGGAGCTCGACCGATATGGCGTGCTGGTGAACAGCGTAGCGCCGGGCTCCACCCTCAGCGACGGGGTGCGGCGCAATCCCATGCTGGTGGCAGGGGTGAAGGAGCCCTCGCTCCGCACCCGCGTGCTGGCGCGCGACATGCTGCCAGAGCCCTGGTCGGCGCCGTGTGCTTCTTCGTCGGCCTCGACGCGGCCTTCATCACCAGCCAGACGCTGGTAGTCGACGGCGGCGCCTACTTCCACTGACGACGGGAGCGCATCCATCCCGAACATCCCGGTGATCGATCTCGGCCCAGCCCTGGGCGGCGATCCCGCGGAGCGGCTGCGCGTCGGCCGCGAGATCGACCGCACCTATCGTGAGATCGGCTTCTTCACCATTACCGGCCACGGCGTGCCGGACGGGGTGATGGATGAGCTGCGCAACCTGGCTAAGGCGTTCTTCGCGCTGCCGCTGGAGGAGAAGCAACGTGCTGTCCATCCGATGAAGCGCACCCCGCGCGGCTACATCGCCCTGGGCGTGGAGGTGCTGTCGCGCGGCAACGCCCAAGCGACACCGCCGGACCTGAAGGAGTACTACCATTCCGGCCGGGATTCCTGGCCCAATGAGCCCTACTACGCCTCGGAGGAAGGGCGGCGCTATTCCATTCCGAACCTCTGGCCCGAGTGCCCCTCGGGCTTCGCTGCCGCCGGCGCCGGGCCAGCTCGGGGCCGACGCGCATACCGACTACGGGCTGCTGACCATCCTGAACGGCGAGAATGCGCTGGGCGGACTGCAGGTGCAGACCCGCGATGGCCGCTGGCTGGACGTGGAGACGGACCCCCGCAGCTACGCGAGAACGAGATGCTGGCACGCTCGGTCGGCATCCGGGTGCGCACTACCTGGTCGTCGCCACAGTGGTCTCAGCCGGCATCGCTGGCGCGGCCGGCAGCCTTTTCGCCCATTACGTCCGCATCGTCGATCCGGATGTTTTCCTGTTCATCTACACCGTCACGATGGCCATCATGGTGACCACCGGTGGCAAGGGCGCGCTCTGGGGCCCGGTGGTGGGCGGGCTGATCTTCGGCATCCCGCCCGATCTGCTGCGGGCTCGGCGCCACCGGAAGCGCAGTGGATCGTCTATAGCGTCGCCATGATCCTGCTGGTCATGTTCCTGCCGCGTGGCATCGTGCCGGCCCTGACAGCGCTGATGCCCGCACGACCGGTGGCGCGCCGCGTCGCAGCCGGCGGCTCCGTCCCGGAGCAAGCACGGTGAACGCGTCACCGCTCCTGTCCGTCGAGCATGTCTCGGTGCGGATCGGTGGCCTGGTCGCGATCGCCGATCTCGGCTTTACCGTCGAGGAGGGCGAGGTCGTCAGTCTGATCGGACCGAACGGCACCGGCAAGACCACCGTCTTCAATGTCATCACCGGCTATATGCGACCCCAGGCTGGCCGTATCCGCTTCCGTGGTCGGGATCTCGCCGGGCTCGCACCGGAGCGGATCGCAGCGCTTGGCTTGGTGCGCAACTTTCAGCGCACCAGCATCTTCGGCCGCTGCACGGTGTTCGAGAACGCCTGCATGGCGCTGCACCTACGCGGGCGGGCAGGGCTGCTCGACGCCTTCCTGCGTCTTCCCGCCGCACGGCGGGAAGAGGTGCGGCTGCAGGAGGAGGCCTGGCCCCTGCTGGATTTCGTGGGCCTCGCCGCCCGCGCCGCGGCTGCTACTGCTGGATGAGCCAGCGGCCGGCCTGGACCCGTCGGAGACCGCCGACTGCATACGGCTGGTCCGCAGCCCTGCCCGGGCACGCCCTAGAGCGGTTTCCGGCCTGACTGAATCGGTTGTGATGCCGATGGCGGCCGGGAGCTGCTGCAAGGTGCCTGTCGGTGCTGGAGGCCGACGGGCATGTCCAAGGCGCTGTCGGTTGATCTGCGG
>Ga0182748_1001531_pt1 | contig 22447 bp, 24 predicted proteins | sample eDN3rd37CKraftOP_FD_128877 | JGI IMG/M metagenome (GOLD analysis project Ga0182748, IMG submission 128877) | Enriched Organic Plus compost microbial communities from Emeryville, California, USA - eDNA 3rd pass 37_C Kraft OP (version 2) (version 2) ...
CGTCGCGGATGGGACGAACGCCGGGATGATCGTGACTATGATGACCGGCGCCGCTATTCGAGCCGCGACGACGACTACGATGATCGCCGTTCCAGATATGACGACGATGACCGCGGGCGGGGCTGGTATGGCGATTCCCGTGGTCACGCGGAAGCGGCACGGCGCGGATGGGATGAACGACGCGACCGTGATTATGATGATCGTCGCAGATATTCCAGCCGCGATGACGACCGCGGTTATTCAAGCCGGGACGATGATCGCCGTTCCGGTGGCGGTCGAGGTCACGGCGGCTGGTTCGGCGACTCCCGCGGCCACGCCGAAGCTGCCCGCCGAGGTTGGGACGAGCGCCGGGACGATGATTACGACGATCGTCGCGGCCGCTAGAAGCCGGCAGATAGACGGAGCGGCCTTCGGGCCGCTCTGTCAGAATGAACGTTTTTCCAAGGAATTTTCAGATGGGTGCCAAAGCCATGCGCGAACTGGATATCATTGCCGAAAAAGCGCGCCTTCGCTATCTTCGAGCCCGCAATATGCTGATATTGGAAGCAGCGATCAGCGCACTGCTCGATACCGAAACGCCGCAGGATGCTGCAAAAACCTTGCGCGAACAGGCAGATTTGCTCGTTCGTTACCTTTGAGAATACCTAGAACCCGCCCCTTATCTTTTCGACGTTCCAATTCAGTTGGAAATAATACAACTGTCACCGATTTGAGAAATTAGGGTGCAGCGCGGGAGCATTATTCTCCGATGCTGGTTCGTTTTTCTTTCAAGGAAAGGAAACAGGATCATGAAACCAGTATTACTTGCCTTCTCGGCAATCATTCTCATGTCTGCTCCGGTATACGGCCAGTCTACGGGTGAAAAGACAGGTATCAATTCGCTTGTCGGGTCGGCACCTTCCACTCAGGATTTCGTGACGTTGAGCGGAAGCAGCGACATGTTCGAGATCGAATCGAGCAAACTCGCGCTGGCAAAGGCAGACCCAACCACCAAAAGCTTTGCGCAACAGATGATCACCGATCATCAAAAGACCGCCGAGGAATTGAAAGAGCTTCTGGGTACGAAAGTGAACTCCGTGAAGGCACCGACTGCGCTTTCCGAAGATCATCAGGAGATGCTGGACAAGTTGAAAGGACTGGAGGGCGAGGATTTCACGAAGCAGTATCGAAGCGATCAGCAGGACGTGCACGAAGACGCTGTCGATCTCTTCAAGCGATACGGCGAGGGCGGCGAAAATGCCGATCTCAGGGCCTGGGCGAACGCGACCCGGCCTGCGCTGGAGCACCATCTCGAAATGGCAAAGAAGCTCAACGATTGAAGGGCAGGCGGCTCGCGGTCACTTGCGCGCGGCGATTAATATGGCAATGCCGCACGCCGCGCCGATCGCGAGCCCTCCGCCCAATCCCTGATAATCAGTCATTGGACAGGGTTCCTTCCATGCTGATTATGCCCCGGGGCGCGTCGATGGGCTCGTCGCTGACACGATGCACCTGATAGGATTTCTCATTGCGAAACGCACTGAAATCATTGGTCGTAAGATCCGTGTCCCCGATTGCCACCTGGCCGCGGAAAGCCTCCGTCTCGCCCTGACTGGCGACCACTCTCGCATCGGCTTCGGACCGGGCGGAAACGAGAACAGTCCCGCGCTTGTGGGCAAGTTGATTATCGTCGCCCGGCGATGGAATGAGCAAGAATGCGTAGCATTGATAGTCGGTCTCGACCTTTACGCCGCTGTCGGGCGTCTCTTTCCATTCGGTGAAGATATTCTTGTCGCGGTATTCCATTTTTACCTCCATTGGCTGTTCAGGGCCGTAGTCCAACATCCGGGAACGCTTGATGTTCCCTTTCAGGGATCTCGCAGCACGGTTGAGGCGCTCATCAGCGCTCGCGGCAAATCCGATCACCGCGAGCGTAAAGAAATGTCGATGACGAAAAGACCCGGCATGTCCATGCCGGGCAGGAACCTCACATGGAGTGCGCGGTTACGTTACCGTCCGCGTCGAGCGTCAACATAAACGTCTCGGTTCCTTTCATGGCCGACGCCTCCCACAACCCCTTGTCATTTAACTTGAGGTTGGAAACGCCAGTATAACCGGCTTTGGTGAAGCGTTCATTGGCTTGCTGTTCGGTAAAGCTGTTCTGGCCTGCGTCGGGCGCCTTGTCGTCATGCGTTGTCGGTGTGGCGGACGTAGGCGCATTGGCGTTGGGCGCCGGTGCGTTGGTGGATGGCGTGTTTGGCGTCGTCGCATCCTGAGCATTGCCGATAGCCGGAACGATCACGAGAGCGCCAGCCAATAGAAGGGTTGAAATGTTCATGTGTCTTTCTCCGTTTTTCAGCCCCGCAGCGTCGTAACATAGGCAACTTCAGATTGTTCCGCTTTGCGGACCCTGAGTTATCGATCTCTATTCAAAATTTCCGGCGTAATCATACGGCGCCTCGTTCGACCGAAATTCTGGAAAATAAAGAAAGCTTTGGGGAACACCTTGCGGAGAACATTGTTCGAAGAGGGCACCCCTAACAAAAGGAGAAGACTAATGGCCGATCATACGTCGAACCGCGGTTTTGCATCCATGGATGAAGACAAGCAGCGCGAGATTGCTTCAAAAGGAGGCCAGGCCTCCGGCGGCAATTTTAAAAATGACCCAGAACGTGCTGCGGAAGCCGGTCACAAAGGTGGGCAGGCTTCAGGTGGCAATTTTCAAAACGATCCTGAACGCGCCGCTGAAGCGGGGCGTAAGGGCGGGAAACACTGACGGCGCTCTATTGTGATGATCTCAATGAGAACGATCCTGATGATTGTTATCGGTATAGCGCTCCTGCTGCTGGCGGCGGCGCTGGTGCGCGGCCTTGGTCCGGGAGCGGACAATGGGCAGAGCTCCCCGCATTCCCTGCAGACCAATCCGCCCGACTGAATGATTGCAAGGCAAACGGAGCCATCACCCGCACAACAATACATCCCAGGCGTTCGAAAGTAAGCCGCATGAAAGTCCCGGCCTGTCGCAGACCGGGACTTCTTCTTTGTTCATTTAATAATGGCCGAACCGGACAGGGCGCTTCTTTAATGCCGACGCCGGTTTTTCCAGATCAAAACTGCGGTTACGCAGAGGAGTGCAGTAAGAAGCGTGCCTTCTATTACGAAATACCAGTGCATGAAGAAGCTCCTATACCGGAATTCGACCACCGCCAGCTTTCGGTGCGATCATCCAGGGAATTGCGGTTTCGGGCTGTTCCAGAATGTTTCGCTTGCGCGCAAACCCCGCTATCGCATGACGCGCAACATAGAGGGGTTTAAGACCGTTCTGCGCGTCACAGCATACCTTCCATGTCATTTCATAGATGACATCTCTATCATGCTCTGGCCACTCGTTAAGAAAATCGATTGCGTCTTCAATACCGGCAATCTCTTGAATCAGGTAAGGCCCGTCTTTCACGAAAACGGGGCTGTCAAACAAACGGTCGCTCATCAGAACCTCCATTTGATCGAACGATAAAGTTAGTGTGACCGCGCTTATTTAGTATCACATCCGCGCTGTTAAAGATGGCGAGCGAATTTTTCGCCAAGTCCCTGATATGCAATTGATTTCGTTGGAGGAACAAGACCGGCGCTCTGGAGTTAGGTCCATCGAAGGAGATAGACAATGAGCGCGAAGCTTCCCCCAGTGCCTGAAGATAACCGTAGCGGAAAAGGAACCGGCGAACAGAGACATGTTCCGCAGAAGCGCGATCTGCCCGCCCAGGATGACAAATCGGGAAAACAAGGACAGCAGGCCAACACCAAAATCAATACGACAAACCAAGGCTTGCAGCAGGACCGTTAGTCCAGGTGGAGGAATGGAATGCGGTCGTTTCTGAGAGACAACGGATTGACGATTGCGCTCGCCATTTTGTTCGGCATATCGATCTTCGGCATGGCAGCGGCTGGATTTGCAACGCGCTCTAGCCGAAACGCTGGATGTGCAAAAGCCGACGCAGCAGATCAATGACAGCGACGGCAGAATGGTGCGTTTAGCCACCGCTATCCGCGAAAGTACGCGCAAGAAATTTCTGTGTGATCGGATCGAGATTAGATTTGATCCACTCGGCCATGGCGGCTTCTTCCCGGAGACCTTACCCCGCACGCTCGTGCGATTTCCCTTTCATTCAAATCACCGCTGCCGTGATCGGGGTCGTGTGGAACAAGTCTGGATGTGCGCTGATGATTCAGGATGGTGCGGCCTAACAGCACCAATCGAGCTTTGTTCCAGACGTCTGCGGAACGAAGCGCGCTTGGCGAGGTTAGGCTGTCCACACGAAAGGGATGATCGGCATGCGAACCGTTAGTGCTTTATTTTCAAATCCGCTCCAAGCGAAACTCACTGTTGCAGCTCTGGTAACGTCAGGAATTCGCGCAGAAGAAATTTCCATCATATCCAATGGAGGCCGGGATGATCTGGCCGAAAACGCAACCGGCGTCGCAGCGAGCACCGGTGCAGTCGTAGGCGGGGCAGCAGGTTTGCTTACAGGGTTGGGATTGATGGCTATTCCGGGGCTTGGGCCGCTTGTGGCGACAGGCTGGCTTGTGAGCACCCTGACTGGGGTGATGAGCGGCGCAGCTATCGGCGGCGTTGCAGGAAGCGTTTACCGCTCGCTTGTTCAGGCCGGGCTTAGTGATACGGATGCGAATATATACTCAGCAGGAATAGAACAGGGCGGGACGTTTCTTGCAGTCAGGGTATCTGACGAGCAATACATGGAAGCGGAGCGAATTCTGGCCAAAGCGCGAAGCTTTACGGACGCTGAGATCGATTTGCCTGCTGCGCCTATGGGGTGACAATGTAGAACGAACGATACCTGCAGGCATGGTGTCTCCTTGCCCGGCCATATTCGCAAAAACGCTCGGCTTCCACCACTCTTCTAGGTCTCCAATCGCCTTTAAAGGCGCGATCGATAAGTCGTGAATTTGGGGAATCTGCCGAGGTATCGTTTCCTTGAAAGGACGACACGAACGCAAAGAGCTTATGCGATTTGCTGCAATTGATCTTACAGCGCCCAATACATATAAGCGATCCATCAATACATGTGGGGATGAACGTTTTGACTGTAGCGGGGGCTCATTCAGAGAACAGAAAAGTCGTCATCCTCGGTGGGGCACATGGTTCCCTGGCTCTTGCGCGAAGTCTGGGAAAGGCCGGTGCTGATGTTTATTACATCACAAGCGATTCACCTCTCGCGGGATGGTCGCGATATGTAACGAAGACCATTCGCCTGCCAGCTATCAATGAGTCAGAGATAGCTGATTTTCTGCTGAATGTCGCTGGTCAGAACAATCTGGCCAATGCCTTGCTTATTCCTGCAAGCGATCGAGAGGTGAAGCTGGTTTCCCAATACATTGGCCGGCTGTCCCCGGCCTTCACTATTTTGTTGCCGGAGTGGGATCGCCTTCGCTGGCTCTGCGACAAGCCGTATCTCTATAAACGGGCCGTTGAACTGGGGCTTACCCCTCCTGAAACTTATGAATTATCGTCTGCTGACGAGGCGCTGGAATTGGAGCTGGTATATCCTGTTATCCTGAAGCCGAATATGGGGGGAGGGGAAGGTACATTAGCCAAAGCGAAGGTGATCCGGGTCGATGACCGCGACGCATTTATCGGGGCTTTCGGCAAAGCCGCCAAAGAGCTTGGCGCGAAGAACATCGTCGTACAGCAATTAATTCCGGGCGGTGGTGAATGCCAGTTCTCTTACGCTGCGTTTTGGCGGGAAGGCGAGCCTGTGGCCGAATTCTCGGCGCGGCGTAGCAGACAATATCCGGTTGAATTCGGCTTCACGAGCACCTTCGTTGAGACGGTCGACGCTCCTGAAGTTATCGCAGCGGCGCGCACGATCCTCGCCTCAGTTCGCTATAGCGGGCTGGTCGAAGTCGAGTTCAAACGTGATCCGCGCACCGGCGTACTCAACATTCTCGACGTCAACCCGCGCCCTTGGTCCTGGTTCGCCCTGTGTGCAGCAGCAGGCGCGGACCTCGGCAAAATCATGTGGGATTCGACAAATTGTAGAGTAGCGAAAGACCGAATTCAGGCTGTGACGTCGGTTAGCTGGATATATCTTGTCCGAGACTTGGTCTCTTCAGTTCAACTGGTCATGAGAGGAAAACTCAGCGCGATTGATTATCTTGCGTCATTGAGGTCTGTCCGCGCCTGTGCAGCATTTTCCTGGCATGATCTCAAACCGGGACTGCTGGATTTTCCTCTGACCGTTTGGCGCGTCCTGACCCGGCGGATACTCAACATCTCGATATGAATATCTGTAGGGGACCTGCAGCCTATGTGGTCTTTGCGTAGTATAAAAAATGATCTCAAATATAGTTTCATTCGAGTTGGGCTTGAAGTGGCGGCTAACTCGTTTGTGAGAGGCCTTTTTCCCGGTGCGGGCGGGCGCGGTGTTATATTCACGCTTCACCATGTGCGTCCGGCTCGGCAGGGCAGATTTTGTCCAAATGAGATTCTCTCGATCACACCCGAGTTCCTGGAAGATGCGATCTCGGTCTGCCTCGAAAGCGGTTTGACGCCGGTACATTTGCACGACCTGCCAGCCCTGTTCGCTGATCCCTCCGATGAACGTCGCTTCGTCTCATTCACCCTTGATGACGGCTACCGCAACAATGCTGAGTTTGCGGCCCCGGTATTTCGAAAGTTCCATATTCCGTACACGATTTTTGTTAATCCGGGCTTCGTGGAGCGAACACGAACGATTTGGTGGGAGACGGCCGCCGCACTGACGAGAGAGCTATCCGCTTTCGAGTTCGATTTTGGCAGCGGTCCTGAAACAGTCAGATGTGGGAAAAAAACGGAGAAGTTTTCAGCTTTCGACCGGCTGGCCGGCTTTGTACGATCTGCTGATGAAGATGAAGCCGTACGAAGGATTGATGGAGCGGCACAGGCACATGGCATTTCTCCGATGGCCATCGTTGATGAACTCGTGATGACCGAAACCGAACTGCAATCTCTCTCCGCCGATCCACTAGCTCACTTCGGAGCGCACACGGTGAACCACGTCAATCTCCGGCGAGTGAGCGCGGAACGTCTTCTGCAGGAGATCGAAGATTCCGTTTCGATAATCGAGCGCTATGTCGGCCAGAGACCGCGCTCATTTTCTTATCCTTACGGCTGGTCGACGGCTGTTAGGGCGCGGGAGATTACTGCCGTAAAAAATGCCGGCATTCCAGTTGCTGTCACGACGCAGCCTGGCATGCTGACTGCCTCCCGCGTAATTGGCAAATCGGGGGAACTGCCTCGTGTTTCACTGAACGGGCTCTATCAGAAGAAGAAGTATGTCGATGCGCTACTTTCTGGCATGCCGTTCAAGCTGATTGGAGCTGCCTAAAGCGCTGCCGTTTCATATTGCCGTGCAGAGTGAACGACCCGCAATCATTTAAGCCTGCGAGCCGAGATGACGCGGACAGTTTGCTATGAGAAACCTGCCGCAGCGGTCCGGGTTGCGGCTTTTTAGGGCTGTGCTGGAAATGCCTGCGTCAATCCCACAAAGGGATTGACGCTTGTAGCGACGTGCTCAAAGATGATCGCGTGGGATGGTTTGGTTCCACTCGCGGGTCTTGACTGCTTCACCATTTTCCTTTGCCGTCAGAACGCCGGAAATATAGAAGTTTTCAGCATCCGAATGCATCCTTGTGGTGCTTTCGATGTCGATCATCCAGCCTTCGCGCCCCATCTGATAGGCCTGTGTCAGCACATAGGATGCCGACAGCGGATCATTGTCGTTGATGCGCAGTTCACGCTTGAGGCTGTGGCTCAATTGCGTGCCGGTATCGTCAAAACGCAGAACGCCTTCGCCGAACAGACCGCCGATGCCCTCCGTCACATAAAGCGTTTCACCGGTAACGTGATCCTGCTCTGTCCATCGGCGTACGCTGCCCGGATCGAGCTGGGTGATCGGCGTCGCAGGTCCATGAGTGGGCTTCTGGAAGGAAATCTTTGCATCGTCGGCCGACACTGGGCGAACCGGCAGATCAAGCGCTGACGAAGCGGTGTCGAGTGTCAGCGTGACGCGCTTTGGCGATGGCCAGACCATCGGCCAGTAGCCGGTGGCAACCGAAAGACGGATGCGATGGCCCTTCTTGAAGCTGTAGCCGCTATCGTTGAGCTTGATCGCGATCTCATAGGGCTTGCCCGGCACCAGCATTTCCGGCTTGTCGTGGCCGTTGATGTGGTTGAGATTGAAGACCTGATAGCTGACGCGGGTGATGCGGCCATCGGGCAGAATATCACTCAAGCGCAGCGAAACTTGTGCAACCGGCTGATCGACAGTGAATGTCAGGCGAGCAACCGGCGTACCAAGAATTTCCAGTTCTTCGGTCAGAACGGCAGTGTCGAAGTTGAGCGAGCCGCCATCGTCAAGACGCTGGTCGGTCGGATGCTCGCCGGGGCAGCCCGTCGCCATCCATTCTCCTCCCGCCTTGCCATGGCTGTTTGGCGAGGAAATCGAAAGCATACCCTTGGCTGCATCGGCCTTGCCCAGCGTGAAGTCTGCCCCAAGCGCGAAAGGCTTTGGGGTGATTTCGGTCGACGGCCAGTTCTTTTCGCCAACCCAGCGCCCATTGGTAAAGTCGCGCGAGCCGGTCGGCTCGATGGTGTCGCAGACATAGGCGCGCAGCTTCGGCTCGTCCATGATGCCGGTCTCTTTGCCTTTGAGCCACTGGTCCCACCAGCGTACCGCTTCCTGAAGGAAGCCGATTGCCGGACCCGGCAGACCGTCCTGCGGATAGACATGGCCCCAGGGACCGATAATGCCGCGTGCAGGGACTTGCAGATTTTCGAGCAGGCGCGGAACGGCATTGGTGTAGCTGTCGGCCCATGCGCCAATGGCGAGAACCGGGCACTGGATCGCAGACCAGTCTTCACAGACCGAGCCATGCTTCCAATATTCGTCGTAATGCTGGTGTTCGAGCCAAAGTGCCGGGAAGAATGGCAGGCGTTCCAGACGTTCAATCCATGCATCGCGCCAGTTGGCGCCCACAATCGCCGGATCGAGAGGGCGCGACTGATAGGCGAGCATGATCGTGCCCCACCACAGATTATCGTTGAGTAGAAGACCGCCCATGTAGTGGATGTCATCGCGGAAACGGTCGTCGGTCGAATAGGCGGTTATGATCGCCTTCAATGCCGGTGGACGGCAGGCTGCAACCTGGAGGCCATTGAAGCCGCCCCAGCTCTTGCCCATCATGCCGACATTGCCGCTGCACCATGGCTGCGCCGCAATCCAGGCGATGACTTCCAGCGCGTCGTCCTGTTCCTGCTGGATGTATTCGTCGGCCATGTGGCCGTCAGACTCGCCCGTGCCGCGCATGTCGACGCGGATCGCGGCGTAGCCGTTCTGTGCGAAATAGCCATGCATCGGCTCGTCGCGGCCACGCGTTCCGTCGCGCTTGCGGTAGGGAATATATTCGAGCACGGCGGGAACGGGATTTTCCTCGGCGCCTTCAGGCAGCCACAGGCGCGCGCCAAGACGGGTGCCATCCTTCAAGGTGATCCACAGATGCTCGGTGACGTTTACGGTCATGATCGGTTCCAATTTCTGTAAAGAGAAGCCGGTGCGGCATTAGCGCCGCATCGGTAGTTCAACTGGCGACTCAGGCTGGGTGTCGGGCCTTGAGGATGTCGTCCAGCCAGTCGCGGCGCAGCTCCGGAACGGATGTGATGAGCTGCTCCGTATAGGGCTCGTAAGGGGGTTCGAAGATTGCCTTCGTGGTGCCGGTTTCGACCACCTTGCCCTTCTGCATCACCATGGTGCGGTCGGCGAGCCGACGGACGACGCCAAGGTCGTGGGTGATGAAGAGATATGACACGTGCAATTCGTCCTGCAACTTGCGCAGAAGTCTGAGAATTTCCTCCGCGACCAGTGGGTCGAGCGCCGAAGTGACTTCATCGCAGATGATAAGATCCGGCTTTGCGGCCAGTGCACGGGCGATACACACGCGTTGCTTCTGTCCGCCCGAAAGCGCGCCTGGCAGCCGGTTTGCGAAATCGGCAGGCAAGCCGATGAGTTCAAGCAGACGCCTGACCTCGATCTCGCGCTGGTCCTCGTTCATGCCGAAATAGAACTTCATCGGACGGCCGATGATTTCACCAACGGTCTGGCGCGGATTCAATGCCACGTCAGGAAGCTGATAGACGAGCTGGATGCGGCGCAGTTCTTCACGGCTGCGCTTTTTGTAACTCGCTTCCAGCCGTTGTCCGGCGAGCGAAATGATGCCGCTAGAGTGAGGCGGAAGCCCGGCAATGATGCGGGCAAGGGTTGATTTGCCTGACCCGGATTCGCCAACGATGGCAAGCGTCTCGCCACGACGAACATAGCAATCTACATCGGTCAGAACGAGTTTCTTGCCATAATAGGCCGTCGCATTCTTCACTTCGAGCAGGATTTCGCCGGCCTTGTGCTCGGCCTGTTCGCCCGAAATACTGGCTTCCCGTTCGGAAACCAGACGCTGCGTATAGTCCTGTTTCGGCGCTTCGAGAATTTCTTCGGCAGAGCCGAGTTCGACCATCTTGCCATGGCGCAGAACCATGATGCGGTTGGCGATCTGTGCCACCACTGCAAGGTCATGCGTGATGTAAAGAGCGGCAGTGTTGTAACGCTGGATCAGGCTGCGCAAGAGCGCCAGCACTTCGATCTGGGTGGTCACGTCAAGGGCGGTGGTCGGTTCGTCGAGTACCAGAATATCCGGGCGGCAGGACATGGCCATGGCGACCATGGCGCGCTGCAACTGGCCACCGGAAACCTGATGCGGATAGCGGTCGCCAAAAGTGTCGGCATCTGGAAGCTGCAATGTATGCAGCAGTTCCAGCATCCAGGCCTTGGCTTCCGCCTTGGTCATGAGGCCGTGATAGAGCGGGCCTTCCATGATCTGGTCGCCGATGCGGTGCGCCGGATTGAACGACGCTGCCGCGCTCTGCGCCACATAGGCGATGCGTGCGCCGCGCGCCTTTTCACGGGTCTCGCGGGTGCCGTCCATCAGCGAAATATCGTCAACGACGATAGTGCCTTCAGCGATTTTGCAACCGCCGCGGCCATACCCCATGGCTGCGAGACCAATAGTGGACTTGCCTGCACCGGACTCGCCAATAAGACCAAGCACTTCGCCGCGCTTCAGCGTCACATCGACATGATCGACAAGCGTTGCGCCATTCGGTGCCTTGACGACGAGGTCGGAGATGGAAAGAACGATATCCTTGCTCATCGATCAGCTCCCTGCGTGGTCGTGCGTCCGGCCAGAAGCCAGTCAACGACGAGGTTGACGCCAACGGTCAGGATGGCGATTGCAGCCGCCGGGAACAGCGGTGCGTAAAGGCCGTAGAGGATTGCCTGCTGGTTGTCCTTCACCATGCCGCCCCAGTCCGCAAATGGCGGCTGGATGCCGAGGCCGAGGAACGACAGACCGGCAACGAAGAGGAAGGTGAAGCAGAAACGCAGGCCGAATTCCGCGATCAGAGGCGGCAGTGTATTCGGCAGGATCTCACGCCAGATCAGCCAGCCAAGACCTTCGCCGCGAAGACGGGCGGTTTCGGCATATTCCAGCACGTTGACGCCCTGCGCCACGATGCGCGCCAGGCGGAACACGCGGGTGGAATCGAGCAGCGCGATGGTGACGATCAGTACCGGCAGCGAGGAGCCGAGCGCTTGCAGGATGACGAGCGCCGAAATGAGCACCGGAATGCACATGACGGTATCGACGATGCGCGACAGGATCGTATCGACCCAGCCGCCGAAAATGGCGGCGAGGAAGCCGAGCGGCACACCGATGCTGAACGACAGGAGGGAAGCGGCCAGCGAAACGCCGATGGACATTTGCGCGCCGAACAGGAGGCGCGAAAGCATGTCGCGTCCGTTCTGATCGAGGCCGAACCAGAACTGCGCCGATGGCGGATCGAACGGTGCGCCGACGATTTCCTCCTGTCCGTAAGGGGCGATCAGCGGCCCGAACAGGAAGAGGACGAGGGTGATGGCAATGATGGCGAGGCCGAGCCATGCGGTGAGGGGAATGGATTTCTTCATGGCTTTATCGTGGGTGCCTCAAACGCGGATTGAGCGCGATGGCAGCGACATCGGCAATGATGTTGAGAATGACATAGGCTGCGCCGAAGACGAGGGCCGCAGCCTGCACGAGCGGGAGGTCACGCTTGGATACCGCGTCGACCATGAAGCGGCCAAGGCCGTTATAGTTGAAGACGGCTTCCACGAGCACCACGCCGGTAATGAGGTAAGCGATATTGAACGCGACCACATTGACGATAGGCGCCGCCGCATTGGGCAAGGCGTGCCTGGTCACGACGCGCCTGGTGCGCAGACCTTTCAGATAGGCTGTTTCGACATAGGCCTGATCCATAACCGACAAAACGGCAGTACGGGTCATGCGCATCATCTGCGCAACGGTGACGAGAACTAGCGTCAGTGCGGGCAGCGCCGTGGCCTGTATCCATTCAAGGAACGTCATGCCTTCATAAGTGTCGGCAAGGCTCGGCAGCAGGTTGAAGCGAATGGACAGGAACAGGATCAGCAGAAGGCCGAGGAAATATTCGGGCAGGGACACGAAAGCCAGCGCCACGATATTTATCACCCGGTCGAAAATGCCGCCGCGCTTTACCGCAGTAACAAGACCGAGAAGAATGGCGACAGGAACACTGACGACGGCAGCAAAGGCTGCGAGCGCCATCGTATTCCAGAAACGTGGCCAGAGGAGATCAACTACCGGTTGTTGGTTGGCAAGCGAGGTGCCCAGATCGCCGGTAACAAACCCGGCGAGCCACGAGAAATAGCGCGCAAGGACCGGTTGATTAAGCCCGAGGCTTTCGCGCAGCGTGGCGAGCGCTTCCGGGGTGGCATTCTGACCGAGAATGGCTGATGCGACATCGCCCGGCAGGATCTGCGTGCCGGCGAAAATCAACGCCGACACGAGGAACAGCGTGAGGAGTCCCAGCCCCACACGCTTGAGAATCAGAACGAACATTTATGCTTCCAGCCAGACTTTTTCGGCAAGGCGCGCACCCATCAGATTGAACATCGGATGCGTGGTCACGCCCTTGAGCTTCTTGGAGGTGGCGTCGAGATAGTCGCCGAACATCGGAATGAGCGCGCCGCCATCATTGCTTATCATGGCTTGCAATTCGGCATAGATTTCCTTGCGCTTGGCCTGATCGAGCATCGCGCGGGCCTCGAGCAGCTTGGCGTCGAAATCGCCGCTCTTCCAGTGTGTATCGTTCTGCGATGCGTTGGATGCATAAGCGACCGACAGGGCCTGATCGGCAGTCGGGCGCCCGCCGCGATAAGACATGCAGAACGGCGCCTTCATCCAGACATTGTCCCAATAGCCGTCCGCCGGTTCGCGCTTGATATCGATCTCGATTCCCGACTTGGCGGCGGCGGCGCGGAAAATCGCCGCTGCATCGACTGCCCCCGTGAAAGCGGCGTCCGAGGCGGAAAGCTGAATTTTCAGCGAATCCATCCCTGCCTGCTTCAGGTAGAACCTGGCCTTTTCCGGATCATAGGCGCGCTGCGGCAGTGCTGCGTCAAAGAATGGATCGGTACTCGGGATCGGGTTGTCGTTGCCGAGGCGTCCATAGCCGCGCAAGGCGGTTTTGAGCATCTGTTCGCGGTCGATGGCGTGCTTTACGGCGAGGCGGACATTGTTGTCGGTAAACGGCGCCTGCGTGCAATCCATCAGGAAGGAGAAGTGCTGGCCGCCGGAAGACTGGACGATGTTGAGGTTCGGATTGCGCTTCAGCAGGTCGACGGTCTTGAAGTCGAGCTGGTTGATGGCGTGAACCTGACCGGACATCATCGCATTGGTGCGCGCCGAAACGTCGTTGATGACGATGACTTCCACCGCATCGACCCAGGCCGTGTTTGGCTTCCAGTAGCTCTCGTTGCGCGTGAAGCGCGAGCGCACGCCAGGCTGGAAACGCTCGAAGACGAAAGGTCCGGTGCCGACCGGCTTGTTGAAGTCCGTCCAGTCCTTCGGCACCACGAGGAAATGATAATCCGAAAGAATATAGGGAAGGTCGGCATTTCCGCTCGTGAGCGTGATCTTGACCGTAGCGGCATCTATCTTGGCGACGTCCGTGAATTCCGAAGCCAGAGAACGCGCGCCGGAGGTGGTTTCGCCGCGATGCAGGTTGATCGAGTAGATGATGTCATCAGCGTCGAGCGTCTTGCCGTTGTGGAACGTCACACCCTGGCGGACCTTGAATGTCCATTCCTTGGCGTCGGCTGAGGGTTCCCAGCTTTCGAACAGCTCAGGCACGGCCTTGTTGTCGGCGTCGATTTCCACGAGGCCGTTCATCAGCATGTAGGCCTGATTGACAGGAACCCAATCTTTCAAAAGACGTGGGTCGAAATTGTCGGTGGTGGAGCCGCCGCCAATGCCGAGCTTGAGCACTCCGCCTTTCTTCGGCGTGCCATCGCCTGCCGCAGCGGCGGGCGATGTGATCAGGCCGCTCATGCCGGTGATGCCCACCAGACCGATGCCAGCTGCACCTGCCATGAAAGAGCGACGCGTCAATTGAAACTGGCTTTTTTGCTCAGGCATTCTGTACCCCTGTGTTTAAATCATAGCTTATCGGCTTTTGGGGGTGGGGTAACTTACTGCAGCCCTTATTTTCAAGGGCTAATGTCCGGTTTCTAGGTATGACTTTTCGGCATACCCCCATGCGAAATGTGTGTCTTGGCATTTGCGCGAACAGGAATAAAGGAGCCTCCAACAGTACTGGCGGGGGCGCTTTTCCGTAGGGGAATCCGTCCCTGCTTTTTTCAGATTTGTATGATCCTGGAGATCGAAAATGGGTTTGCCGGATGTTGTCGGCTTAGTGGGCGCGTTCTTTTACCTTCTGGGTTACGCCCTGATTCAATTGCGTATTTTTACCGTCGATGATCCGGTCATTCCGTTGCTGAACGTCCTGGGCGGTGTTGCGCTGATCTATTCGCTTGCCTGGAATTTCAACCTTGGTTCCTTCATCTCGCAGGTAGCCTGGCTTATCATCACCATTATCGGTTACATCCGTTTCCGTATGGTATCGCGTCGCCGTGCGGCTTTCCCGCAGGAATGAGGTGTGCGGCATATCCGATCATCTTTATGTGATCGGATCGGCTCCATTGCTTGCGATCAGCCAGTCGGACACTTCGCGCACGATTTTGCGCTGGTGACGATCAGCAGGCCGCATCAGATAGAAATATGCGTCCGACCGCATCATGTGAGCATGGGCCGGGACTAGCGTGCCATTGGCAAGCTGCTCCCGGATCAGCCATGTCCAGCCGAGCGTGATGCCGATGCCCTGTGTTGCTGCGGCGACGCAAAGGCCATAATCCCCGAGCCGCCATTCCAGAGCACCGGCCGGCGGCGAAAGCCTGGCGTCATGCCACCATTCCGGCCAGCCTTGCCATTCGCGCACCGTATCTTCGATCGCCAGCAGAATGGGGGCTTCCTGCTCCATGATGCCAGGAACGCCGGGCGCTGAAACGGGTACGACTTCCTCCCGGCCCAGAACCGTCAGATTGACTCCGATGGGCCGTTCCTTGCGATAGAACAGGGCAAGATCGAACTCGTCCAGCCGCAGATGTGCCACGTCATCCGTTACGCGTAAGCGGATTTCGATGCCGGGGATGTCGGTTTTGAGTTTGCCGATCCGCGACAGGAACCATTGGTCGGCGATCCCGCGCGAGCAAGCGATGGTGATCTGCCGTGGCCCGATCCATGCTCGCAGGCCGTCTGTGACGGCGCTCAAGTCGCCCAGAAGGCGGCTCACTTCGGAAGCGTAGCTTTCCCCGATGGCGGTGAGCTGCACCCCTACCGGCAGGCGATGAAACAGTTTCGAGCCGATGAAGGCTTCCAGCTTGCCAATCTGGCGGCTGATGGCGCTCTGCGTAAGGCCGAGTTCTAAACCTGCACGAGAGAAGCTGCCCAACCGAGCCGCGCTGTCAAAAACCACCAGCGCATTGAGGGGCGGCATGGATTGACGACCGACTGCCAAATTGATTTCTCCCGTTTTTCAAAAGGCATGCCATGCATGTTGGTGTGACTCTAGCTTCTCTCCGTCGGGAAGTTGTCGGTCAAGTCCCTCCGTGTGATTATGTCGGCACACCCCCCTGCTTCTGTCTCTGAAGGGCACCGCGTCTGTGATTGCTTCGGTTCGAGGGCACAGCTGAGATGCGAGGAAATTGGCGCGGCTGGATTAAATGGCGGGCGCTCGGAAATCGTCTTTGCGCCCGCCTTTCGATGAGCGGGCCAAACTGTTGCTGAATCTTTCTGCTGACCACTCAGGCAAAGCGCCGGCGATCTGGATCGCTCTGATGGGAACATCTTTTGCGTCGGTAATTGGGGCGCAGATCGCTATTTCATGGGTCTACAACTGATAGCAGAGCGCGGAGTGTCCCCGTGCGCGTGGCGCCGTGGACCTGCTCCCTTCCACCAGCAAGATGGTAATCGTTAGTATGCGAAAGGGTGAGGTCGGCCGAGGTTCAGTCAACCTAAAGAGTGCTACATATCAGCAGAGCACTTTGCCATAACCGCTTGATTTACTTGGAGATCGAATGGTGGGCGTGACAGGGATTGAACCTGTGACCCCTACGATGTCAACGTAGTGCTCTCCCGCTGAGCTACACGCCCATTCGATGTGGCGCATACACCATATCGCGTTGCGCCCGTCAATGCCCTTTTATGAAGTTTTTTCGTCTTTTTGTTGATGACAAAACCAAGGGCCGCAAAACTACGGGATCGCCTCAGGCGGCGATCAGCATTTTTTCGATTTCATTCACCAGATCACGCAAGTGGAATGGCTTGGAAAGCACCTTTGCGTCGCGCGGCGCGTCCGAATCGGGATTGAGCGCGACAGCGGCAAAGCCTGTAATGAACATGATCTTCAGATCCGGGTCGATCTCTGTTGCGCGCCGCGCCAGTTCGATGCCGTCCATTTCCGGCATGACAATGTCGGTCAGCAGAAGGGAAAAAGGCTCTTCCTGCAATCTTTCATAGGCGCTCGCACCATTGTCGAAGTGCGTTACGTGATAACCGGCTTTTTCCAGCGCCTTGACGAGGAAGCGGCGCATATCATTGTCATCTTCAGCTAGAAGGATTCTCTTCATTGTTCCGTCCGAATTCTGTGTCGTGTTCATCGCCCAAAAGCTGACCCTTAACGACTCAATATCCACCGTAGAAAACGCTTCTTTGGTAAATATGGAATGAATGCTCGCGTGAATGTTAATTGTTATGGCGTGTATTTGGCAACAAGCTGTTCAGTGTGACAGGATTGTCGCATATGCATGTCAAGCACCGGCCAAAAGATTCGTTTTCCGGTCATTTGCGCGCATCGGCCGTCTGGCGTAATTTGTGCGTTATTAAATGTGGATCGTTGTCGGACGGCCTGAATATTGCGGTCGAAAACGGGTGAAGAATGAGTTTGGAGCGCGATTTTAGTTTGATACCGCCCTTCGAGATATGCGCTCCGGCGGAACAGCGCATTCCGTTCGTTTTCAACTCACCGCATAGCGGACGTTACTATCCGCATTCCTTTGTCGAGGCATCGCGTCTCGACGCCTTGAGCATACGTCATTCGGAAGACTGCTATGTCGACGAGTTGTTTGCTTCGGCGGTGCGGCTGGGCGCGCCTTTGCTGAAGGCCCATTTCCCCCGTGCTTTTCTGGATGTGAATCGTGAAGCGTACGAGCTCGATCCACGCATGTTCGCCGAGCCGCTGCCGCCTTTCGTCAACAGCCAGTCAGCGCGGGTCGCCGGCGGGCTGGGCACGGTGCCGCGCCTGGTCGGTGAAGGCCAGCTGATTTATCCGGGCCGAATTTCGCTTGCCGAAGCATTTTATCGCATTGAAGATCTCTACAAGCCTTACCACCGGACGCTTGAGGCATTGCTTCAATCCACGCGCGAACGCTTTGGCTATGCAGTGCTGATTGACTGTCATTCCATGCCGGGCGGCAGCCGTCCCGGCGAAGTCGGGTCGCGCCCGGATTTTATCGTCGGCGACCGTTTCGGCCGTTCGTGCAGCGAAAGGCTGACGCAGGCTGCCATCGAACTGCTGCAGGATTTGGGTTATACGGTTGCGCATAACAAACCCTATGCGGGCGGGTTCATTACCGAGCATTATGGCCGGCCGGCCATGGCTTGCCATGCTCTTCAGATCGAGATCAATCGAAGCCTTTACGTGAACGAACAGGACCTGCACAAGCTTGCCGGTTTCGAAACGCTCTGTGCCGATCTGTATGGATTTCTGAGCGACCTGACATCCCTGCCGGATGATCTCTTTGCCGCGCCTCCTCTGGCAGCGGAATAACCCTTTCCGTCGAGCGCCTCGCGTAGATAAAAAGAACCGCGCCCGAATGATACGAGCGCGGCCAAAGACTAGGGAGGAAATGCCCCGAAAGGCATCGACAGGAAAACCTGTCAGGAATTTAAGTTACGTCTGAATGGCGCTAACGTCAAGAAAACAAGCATATTTTTTGAGCTGATTCTCGCATGCTCATTATATAGGCAAAATTAGCATGGTTTGCACAAGCATGCACCATGTCTTGGAAACAGGAGTTCGGGGTTGCTGATTGATAAGGCATTTTTTTCTCAGGTGGCTGCTGCTGCCGCCGCTGAAACGCTTCCGCGTTTTCGTCAGCTGACGGAAATAGACAACAAATATAGCGTCGGTTTTGATCCGGTGACCGAAGCGGACCGGGCGGCGGAGCGTGCGATTCGGGCGGTTATTGGCGGCGCTTTTCCCGATCACGGTATTCTTGGTGAAGAATACGGGCCGGAGAATATCGACCGCAGCCATGTCTGGGTCATCGATCCGATCGACGGAACCCGGGCCTTCATTTCCGGCCTGCCGGTCTGGGGCACGCTTCTGGGCCTTACCGTCGATGGCGACGCCAGGGCGGGAATGATGTCTCAACCGTTTACCGGCGAGCTCTTCTACAGCGACGGGAATGGCGCTTATCTCGTACGCAATGGCGGTGAGGATATGCCCCGCCGTCTGGCTGTGCGCAAAAATGCCGCCTTGGCCGATGCCACTATGTTCACGACGACACCCGCTCTCTTCAAGGGAGATAGCCGCAAGGGTTTCGACCGGCTGGAAAACGCTGTTCGTCTGTCGCGTTATGGAGTTGATTGTTATGCCTTCGCGATGCTGGCAAGCGGCTTTGCCGACATAGTGGTCGAGGCCGGTTTGCAGCCTTATGACATCGTGGCCCTCATTCCGGTGATTGAACAGGCGGGCGGGGTGGTGACCCAACGCGATGGTGGGCCGGCGGAAAAGGGCGGTGATATTGTCGCCGCCGCTTCTCCCGCACTGCACCGGGCAGCGCTTGACCTGCTGAATAGCTAGCTAATAGCTAAATACCGGAGACCACGGGCTCGATGGTCTCCGGCATAGCCTCCACTTCCGACGAGCCCGGAATGAACGCATCGAAGGCAGCCCAGAGCTGCTCACGATAAAAGTCGGCTTCCTGAAGCATTTCATGACGAGCGCCGGTAATCGTTGTCAGCGAGACGTTGCGCGTTCGCGCGACGAAACGCTCGATGACCGGCGTGGAAACCACACGATCCGCTCCGGCGGCAACGATAAGAACCGGCACCGTCGGTCCCGTGTAGAAATCCGGCTGATTGATCTGTCTCGAGGTTTCAAGCGCGCTCCAGAGCCATCGGGCGGTCGGGCCGCCAAGCGCAAGGTCCGGATGAAGGCGTGGAATTTCCATATTCCGCATGAAGCGGGCCGGATCGCTGGTCAGCGGATTGCCGGCAAAGGGCCGTGAAGCCAATCCGCGTCCGCCAGAAGCGTAAACCCTGCCGAGACCCAGCCAGCGAAAGGCGGAAGCGATGCGGCGGACATTGTCGTCGCTGAGTTTTTGGCCATCAAGCCCCATGAAAGGTGCGCAAAGGACCATGCGGCTGATGCGCGATGTCAGCCTGCCCATCGAAGAAAGTGCCACAAGAGCACCTGCCGAGTGGCCGAGAATGTAAAAGGGCGGAGGACAGTCAGGCAAAGCGATCTGGCTCAGGATCAGATCGAGATCGTCGGAATAGTCGTCGAAACTGCGGACATAGCCACGCTGGCGGTCCTTCAACAAGCGGGACGAGCCGCCTTGGCCGCGCCAGTCGAAAGTCAGGACCGTGAAACTGCGCGCGGTCAGGTCGGTCATGGTTTCAAAGTATTTCTCAATGAACTCGTTGCGCCCCTGAAGCACGATCACAGTGCCGCGGATCGGCCTCGTTTCAGCTTGAAGGATGGCATAGCGCAGGGTTTTGTCCGCCTTCGCCTCAAGCAGCCCCGCCTTTATTCCCAACGGAATGGGATTCGCATCGGTTTCGAAAAGCAGTTCCGACATCCGATTGCAGGCCTTTCTGTTTCAGGTTGTATTATGCGTTGCCAGCATAATGGTTCATTTGATGATAAAAAGTAACCGGAAGTTCGTGAACGAACTTCCGGTCAAAGAACAGCCCGTGTAAGGGACGTTACGCTGGCTGGTCTGTGAAAAAATCTTAATATCCGCCGGGCCGACGTTCGCCAACGATACGGCCCGAATATGCGTCGACCATGACGATGACGCGGCGGCCATTCGGCCTTGTGGCGCGCACGAAATAAGTGTCGCGGTTAAGGCGCATATCGCCGACATCATAACCGCGGCGTTCCAGCGAACGCGCGATACGGCGCGGGCTCATGATGTCGCGGCGACCGTAGTCATCGCCCCAGCCCGGGCGGCGGTCCGGGCCGCCATCCCAGCCGGGACGCGGACCCGGATAAGGACGCGGCGGACGATAGCCGTCATCATCGTAATACTGAACCTGAACGCGCAGGCCGCTATCGGCTGCGAGGGTGGGCGTCGCAAAACCGGTGGCGACGGTAGCAAGTGCGGCAAAAGCAAGAACAGCTTTTTTCATAACCGTGATCCTTTAGTGAACCCGCTTTGCAGCAGGCATGGTGGGACATTAGCCCCAAGCGGCTGAACGCTTGCCAAAGATGATGTTCATTTTTGGTTCATTGTGCGGCCAACCCCAAAAATGTAGCCCGCTATCGGTCAGGAGTTATTACGCTGTGTGACGACACGTGTTTCATAGTCTTCGCAGGGAACCGGTCTTGAAATGAAAAAGAACCGTTCCCAAATGAGTTTTGCGGTCGCCTGGATGGGGCCGCCGGCACCAAGGAATTCGCCAGAAGGGAATTTCGCCGCCGTGTATGATCCCGTATGCGCTTGGCGCTGCTCGGAAAAGATCATGCTGAAACAAGCATCATGTCGCTCTGAAGGAGGGCTAATACATGCGTCACGTAGATTTTTCTCCGCTCTATCGTTCCACGGTCGGTTTCGATCGGCTTTTCACCATGCTTGATACGCTCGCTTCGCCGGAGGGCAATCAGTCCTATCCGCCGTATAATATCGAGCGCACGGGTGAAAACACATATCGCATCACCATGGCGGTTGCGGGTTTTTCAGAAAGTGAGCTCGAGATCGAAGCGCACCGCAACCAGCTGACCATCAAGGGTCAGAAGGCCGATGAGAATGCTTCCGATGTCGGCGAAGTTCTCTATCGTGGTATCGCCTCGCGTGCTTTCGAGCGCCGTTTCCAGCTTGCCGACTTCGTAGAAGTCGCCGGTGCGAGCCTCAAGAACGGTCTCCTGCACATTGATCTCAAGCGCGAGATTCCGGAACAGATGAAACCGCGCAAGATCGAAGTCACCAAGGCTGGCTCGGACAATGCCCAGCAGATCGAGGCAAAAACCGCGCATTAAAGCATTTCCAGCGAAAGTACGAAGAAGGCGGCGCTCCAAGCGCCGCCTTCTTTGTTTTCATGCTTTTGGAAAGCGTCAGGCAATCAATTTGGCGAAACCGTCCACGTCTTCTTCCGTGTTGGCGAAGCTCGTCACAAAGCGGGCGAAAATTTCGCCGTCGCTGATGCGGTTTACTTCCGAATGCGGCGGATTCCAGTCGTAAAAGATCGCTCCGGCATTCCGCAAACGGTCATAGACCGACTGTTTCATGATGGCGAATACCTCGTTGGCTTCCGGCTTCCAGGCAAGGCGCATCTGGCTCGACGCATTGATATGACCGGCAAGGCGCGCTGCGAGCGCATTTGAATGACGGGCCAGTTCCAGCCAGAGATTGTCTTGCAGGTAAGCGTCGAATTGCGCTGCCACGAAACGCGTCTTGGAAAAGAGCTGTGCCGCACGCTTGCGGATGAACGGCAGGTCCTTCGCACGCGCAGGGTCCATGAAGACCAGGGCTTCGGCGCACCAGCAGCCGTTTTTCGTGCCGCCGAAGGAAACAATATCCACGCCCTGTTTCCAGGTCATTTCCGCAGGCGTCATATCCAGCGAAACGAGTGCATTGGCAAAACGCGCGCCATCCATATGTAGTGGCAGGCCGGCGTCGCGGCAGATTTTGGCAATGGTGGCGATGTGTTCGGGCTGGTACAA
>Ga0182748_1001537_pt1 | contig 22372 bp, 22 predicted proteins | sample eDN3rd37CKraftOP_FD_128877 | JGI IMG/M metagenome (GOLD analysis project Ga0182748, IMG submission 128877) | Enriched Organic Plus compost microbial communities from Emeryville, California, USA - eDNA 3rd pass 37_C Kraft OP (version 2) (version 2) ...
ATCTTCAACGCCGACGGCGGCGAGGTCGAGCACTGCGGCAACGGCGCGCGCTGCTTCGTGCGCTTCGTGCACCAGCAGGGCCTGTCCGGCAAGAACCCGCTGCGCGCGCAGATCGGCACCGGCGTATTGGTGCTGGACGAAGCCGGCGACGGCGAAGTCACCGTGGACATGGGCGTGCCCAGCTTCGACCCGGCCAGCCTGCCCTTCGACCACGCCGGCCTGGAATCGCGCCGCGAAGGCAACGAAACGCTTTGGCTGATGGAATTCGAGGCCGCCGCCTTCGGCCAGCCGGCCAGCCCGCACGGCGTGCAGATGTCGGTCGTGGGCCTGTCCAACCCGCACGCCGTGCAGGTGGTCGACGACGTCGACGCCGCGCCGGTCGAGGTGCTCGGCCCCATCATCGAATCGCACCCGCGCTTCCCGCGCCGGGTCAACGCCGGCTTCCTGCAGGTGCTGGGCCGGCACGACGCGCGCCTGCGCGTCTACGAGCGCGGCGCGGGCGAAACCCTTGCCTGCGGCTCGGGCGCCTGCGCGGCCGTGGCCACCGGCATCCGCCGCGGCCTGCTCGATTCGCCCGTGGCCGTGCAGACGCGCGGCGGGCGGCTGACCATCGCCTGGGACGGCAGCGGCCAGATCCGCATGACCGGCCCCGCCGTGACCGTATACCAAGGCAGCATCGACATCGACGCCCTGACCCCATGACCGCCGTGACCCAGACCTCATCCGCCTCCGCCCCCGAACTGACCGCCCAGGAAGTCGCCCGCTTCCTGCAGCAGCAGCCGGACTTCTTCAGCCAGCACGCGGAAGTGTTCGCCGCGCTGGAAGTGCCCCACCCGCACCAGTCGCGCGCCATCTCGCTGGGCGAACGCCAGATCATGACGCTGCGCGAGCGCGTGCGCGACCTGGAGTGGCGCCTGGCCGAGCTGTCGCACAACGCCACGGCCAACGAGACCATCAGCCGCCGCCTGGCCGGCTGGTGCGCGCGCATGCTGGCCGAGCGCGAGCCCGCCCTGGTGCCCGGCGCCGTGGCCATGGGCCTGGCCGAGCACTTCGAGCTGCAGGAAGTCGCGCTGCGCGTGTGGTCGCTGAAAGGCCTGGGCCAGGACGGCTACGGCGCGCCGGTGTCCGACGACGTGCGCACCTTCGCCGACAGCCTGCGCACGCCCTACTGCGGCAACGACACGGAATTCGAGGCGGCCGCCTGGCTGGGCGCCAAGCCGGCCTCGCTGGCCATCGTCGCGCTGCGCCTGCAGGAGGACGCGCCGGCCTGCGGCCTGCTGGTGCTGGGCTCGGACGACGCGGCGCGCTTCGCGCCCGGCATGGGCACGGCCTTCCTGGAACAGATCGGCCGGCTGGCCGGCGCGGCGCTCAGCCGCCTGGACCCGGCCGGCTGAACGGCCGGCGCGCCTGGCCGCGGCCATCCCGCTACCCAAGCACGCAGCCATGGCCCGCCCGCCCCGCTCCGCCACGGACGTTCCCGCCGCCGACGACGCCGGCCTGCCCGAGCCCATGCAGCGCTGGCTGCGGCACCTGGCGGCCAACCTGCGCTATTCCCCGCACACCCTGTCCGGCTACCGGCGCGACCTGCGGCTGCTGGCCGCGCAAGCCGGCGAGCTGCCGCTGGAACGAGTCGGCCAGGGGCACGTGCGCCAGTTCCTGGCGCGCCTGCACGGCGGCGGGCTGGGGCCGCGCAGCCTGGCGCGCGCGCTGGCGGCCTGGCGTGGCTTCTACCAATGGTGGGCGCCCCAGGCCGGCCTGGCCGCCAACCCGGCGGCCGGCGTGCGCGCGCCCAAGGCCGCGCGCGGGCTGCCCAAGGCGCTGTCGGTCGAGCAGGCCCAGGCCCTGCTGGACTACGCCGGATCGACGCATGGCGAGCCGCCGCAGGACGCCGACCCGCTGGCCCTGCGCGACCGCGCCATGTTCGAGCTCTTCTATTCCAGCGGCCTGCGCCTGTCCGAGCTGACCGGCCTGGACCTGCGCTACGCGCGCCAGGACGGCTACGAGTCGCGCGGCTGGCTGGACCGGGACGCGGCCGAGGTCCACGTGCTGGGCAAGGGCAACAAGCGGCGCACCGTGCCGGTGGGCGCCGCCGCGCTGGAGGCGGTGCGCGACTGGCTCGCCGCGCGCGACGAGCTGGCCGTGCCGGGCGCGGCGCCCCAGGACGCCTGGGCGCTGTTCCTGGGCCAGCGCGGCCGGCGCATCTCGCCGCGCGTGGTGCAGCTGCAGCTGGCCCGCCTGGCCGCCTCGGCCGGGCTGCCCACCCGCGTGCACCCGCACGTGCTGCGCCACAGCTTCGCCAGCCACGTGCTGCAATCGGCGCAGGACCTGCGCGCCGTGCAGGAGATGCTGGGCCACGCCAACATCTCCACCACGCAGATCTACACGCGGCTGGACTTCCAGCACCTGGCCCAGGCCTACGACCAGGCCCATCCCCGGGCCGGCCGCAAGCCCTAGCCTAGAACATCGCCCTCACGCCCAGCAGCACGCTGCGCCCGGGCAGCGGCGCGACGCTGGCCAGGAAGGACGCGTGGTTGTAGGCCAGCTTGTCCAGCAGGTTGTTGCCGCGCAGGTAGATCTGCGCGCTGGCCCGGCCGATGTCCAGGTCGTAGGACACCAGCGCGTCGACCATGTTGTAGCCCGGCGTGGCGTCCTCGTAGCTGGCGATGTCGCGCTGGCGGAACACCCGGTAGTACTGCAGCTCGCCCGACCAGCGTCCCCAGTCCACGTTGCCGCGCACGCCCAGTCGCGCGGCCGGGATGCGCGGCAGGTCGCCGGCGCCGCCCGTGAGCTTGCCGCGCACGTAGTCGCCGAACACCGACGCCGAGAACACCGGCGTGAAGCGGTGCCGCACCTCGCCCTCGACCCCGGTGAACTCGGCGTCGTGCTGGGCGTATTCGATCAGGCGGAAGTCCTCGAACTGGTCCAGCGTGTCGGCGTAGATGTAGTTCTTGACGCGGTTGTGGAAGGCGCTGACGCTGAAGGTGGTGTCGCCCTCGGTCTTGCGCAGCGTCAGGTCGATGTTGTGCGAGGTCTCCTTGTCCAGCCCGGCGTCGCCCAGCTCGTAGGTGTTGGTGGCCAGGTGGATGCCGTCGGCGTAGAGCTCCTGCGCGCTGGGCAGGCGCTGCGAGCGCGCCACCGACAGGGCCAGCGAATACTGCGGCGCGAAGTCCCACACCGCCGCGGCCGACAGCGAGGTGCCCGTCATGCTCGAGCGCGGGTTGTCGCCCTCGGGGCGGATGCGCTGCCAGTCCTGGCGCGCGCCCAGCTCGAAGCGCCAGTCCTCGCCCAGGCGGTATTCCTCCAGCAGGAAGATGCCGGCCGTGCGGGTGCGCGTCTCGGGCATGAAGCTTTCCTCGCCGGTGGCGGAGAAATCGCTTTGCGCGCCCTGCAGGCCGACCACGCCGCGCCAGCCCATGACGGGCCGGTGGGTCAGCTCCAGGCGGGCGTCCAGGCCGCGGTTGGAGAAGCGCGTGGCCGCCTCGCCGTCCTCGATCTCGTCGTGGTAGTAGTCGGTCAGGCCGGCGCGCCAGCGCAGCTGCTCGAAGCCGGCGAAGGGCTCGCGGTACTGCCCGCGCAGGTCGAAGCGCTGGCTGCGCATCTGCACGTAGGGCACGCCTTCCTCGCCGTGCTCGTGGTCATGATCGTGGTCGTCATGATCATCATGATCGTCGTGGTCGTCGTCATGGTCGTCGTGGCCGCCGCAGTGCAGTTCGATGCCGTGCGGGTGGCAGCCCTCGTACTCGTGGTTGTGGCCGGGCAGGCCGTAGCGGCGCTCCTGGTAGGTATAGGCCAGGCCCGTGTAGCCGCGCGGCGTCACCCACGACAGGCCCAGCGACCCGGTGGCGCTGCGGCTGCGCGAGCCCGCAAGCTTGCTGCTGTCCCAATCGGGCACGCGGTAGTCGTCCGACTCGCGCTTGTCGCCTTCGATGCGCACGGCGAAGTTGCCGCTGCCGGCGGTGATGCCCACCGCCGCGCCCTGCTCGCCGGTGCCGGTGGCGCCGCGCACCTCGGCCTCGCCTTCCACGCCGCGCTCGGGCACGTGGGTAGGCACTTTCTCGTCCAGCACATTGACCACGCCGCCGATGGCGCCGCCGCCGTAGAGCAGCGTGGCCGGGCCGCGCAGCACCTCGATGCGGCGCGCCAGCATGGTGTCGACGGTGACGGCGTGGTCGGGCGACACGTTGGAGGCGTCCATCAGTTCGGAGCTGTCGGACAGCACCTTGACGCGCGGCGCGGTCTGGCCGCGGATCACCGGCCGGCTGGCGCCGCCGCCGAAGGTGTCGGCGGCGATGCCGGGCTCGCGGCTGAGCGTGTCGCCCAGCGTCGGGTTGCGCCGCAGCACCAGCTGCGGGCCGTCCAGCACCACGACCGGCGTGGCCGTGCTGTCGGCTGCCTGGTCCAGGGCGGTGGCCGAGACGGTGACCGGCGTCAGGGTCTGGACCGGCTTGCCGGCCTGCTGCCCGTCGGCCTGCTGGGCCAGTGCGGGCGGCAGCCACGCCATGGCGACGGCGACGGCCAGGCCGGTGCGGCGCAGCGGCCGGCGGCAAGAAAGATTGCGCATGTCCTCTTCCCCAATCAAAACGATATAACGTTGCACAAGCTACGGATGATATAACATTGCAAATTGTTTTTGGGGAGAAAAACGCCCCGCTTGCGGTTTCGGTTTTCAGTTCCAGCTTCGGACGGATCGACGGCTGGCGGGTTGGGTCAGCGAACCGGCCAGGGCCGCCCGGAGCGGAAGCCGGCCCGGGGCAGGAAGAAGCGATTCGGAGCGCGCTCCCTGCTCAGGCCGCGGCCAGCGCCCCGCCCAGCAGCAGCACTCCCAGCAACAGGACGGCCAGCGCCGCGCCGGCCTCGATCGCATATCGCACGCGCGCCCCCCAGACCGAATGAGGCCGCGCCAGCCGGCTCGCCAGGCCGCCCGCGGCCAGCGCCAGGCAGGCCAGGGCCGCCACGGTCAGGCCGGTGCCCAGACCCATGGCCAGCGCCGAGGCGACGCCGGCCATGAAATGCCCCTGCGACAGCGCGAAGACCAGCACCACCAGCGCGCCGCTGCACGGGCGCAGCCCCACCGCCATCACGGCCGACCAGGCCTTGGCCAGATCCAGCCGCCCCGCCGCCAGCTCGGCCGGCGGAATGTGCGAGTGGCCGCAGCCGCAGGAAGCGTCCAGGCCGCTTGCGTCGTGGCCGTGGCCGTGGTCGTGGCCGTGGTCGTGGCCGTGGTCGTGGTCGTGGTCGTGGCCGTGGCCGTAGGCATGATCATGATCGTAACTGTGACCGTGTCGATGATCGTGATCGTGATCGTCTCCATGATCGCGGGCGTGCCGGTGATCATGGGCATGGGCATGCTCGTGATCATGCCCATGGCCGTCACCGTGATCATGGCCATGGCTGCCGTGAACATCGCCGTCGTGATCGTGGCCCTGCCCGTCCCGCCCCTGCCGCGATCCGCGCCACAGCGGCCGCAGCGCCTTGCTCCACGTCAGCCAGGCGCCCAGCAGGACCACCAGGGCATACGACCCCGTCTCCAGCCAGGCGGTCGCGCGGTTCATGGCCGCGCCGGTCAGGTTCAGCGCCCAGCCCGCCAGCGCGACCAGCACGATGGCCGCCAGCGCCTGCGCCAGCGCCGACAGCAGGGCCAGCAGCGCGCCGTTGCGGGCGGTCTCGCGGTTGGCCAGCACGTAGGACGAAATCACCGCCTTGCCGTGGCCCGGCCCCAGCGCGTGGAACACGCCATAGGCGAAGGACAGCCCCACCAGCACCGCCGCGCCGCCCTGCTGCCAGCCGCGCACCGCGCCGGTCAGCTGCCGGTAGAAATGGCTCTGCCAGATCGCCACCTGGCCGAAGAACTCGGCCAGCCAGCCCGTCCCGGCCGCCATGCCCCCGCCCGCCTCGGGCACCCCGAAAGGATGCGCGGCCAGGGCCGGCGCCGCGCCCGCCGCAACGACCAGCGCCAGGATCCACGCCATCGGCCGGACTGCCGCACCGCCTGCGCGGCGCCCTTGCCGCACCGGCATCGCGCTCTTCGAGAGCGGCTTCATGGGCACCGCACCTCGATGCGATGGGTCAGGCCCTTGGTGATGGCGAACAATTCCTCCGGCACTTCGGCGTCGGCGGGGATGGCGGCGAGCTGCTGCATGGTGCGGCTGTCCATGGGCTGGGGCGGCCGGTAGCTGCGGCTGCAGCCTTGCGGCGCGCCGGTCATCAGCACCGCGGCCTGCCCGGCGAATTCATAGGCGATGAAATAGGTGGGATCGAACACGTCCAGCTGCACGGCCTTGCCGGCCAGCGCCACGGGCTGCGCCAGCGGCAGCTCGAAAGCCAGCGACAGGCGCTCGGCCGCCTTGTCCCACACCACGCGCGCGGCGCGCGGCGGCCCGAAAGGCAGGCTGCGGCCGGCCTGGGCCACGCGGGTGAAGTAATGCGACTCGGGCTCGCCCAGGGCCTGCATCCAGTCGTCGGCCATGGACTGCAGCCGGTCCGGCGCATAGCTGCCGTCGGCGCGGCGCGGCAGGCCCTGCAGCCCGTAGGCCGAGAACATCTCGTCGAAGCGCCAGGTCTGGCGCACCGCGGCCAGGCGGCCGGCGGCGTCGAAGACCAGTTCGGCCTCGGCGTCTATCCACATGTGCGGGTGCGCCGCCGCGGGCGGCGCCATCGCGGCCAGGCCGGCCAGCGCGGCACATGCGCCGGCCGCCCGGCGCATCATGGTTGCAAGGCGTCCAGGAGCTGCTTGGCATTCCATTCGAACATATCCAGGTAGGTGGCCGCCGGCCCGCCGGAAGGCGACAGCGCGTCGGAATACAGCGTACCACCCACCTTCGCGCCGGTTTCCCGGGCGATCTGCTCGACCAGGCGCGGGCTGGTGATGTTCTCCAGGAAGACGGCCGGCACCTTGTCGCGGCGCACTACCTGGACGACGCGGGCCAGGTCGGCGGCCGAGGGCTCGGCCTCGGTGGACAGGCCGGCCACGGCGATGACCTGCACGCCGTAGGCGGCGCCGAAGTAGCCGAAGGCGTCGTGCGAGGTCACCAGGCGCCGGCGCTCGGCCGGCAGCGCGCCGAAGCGCTCGCGCAGCCGGGTGTCGAGCGCGCGCATGCGCTGGACGTAGTCCTCGGCGCGCGCGCGGTAGGCGTCGGCGCGGGCGGGATCGGCCTGGGCCAGGCCCTCGGCGATGTTGCGGGCGTACAGGATGCCGTTGCGCAGGTCCTGCCAGGCGTGCGGGTCGGCCGAGCCGTGATGGTGGTGGCCGTGATCGTGCCCATGCTCATCGCCATGATCGTGGTCGTGATCATGGTCATGATCGTGGTCGTGGTCGTGGTCGTGGTCGTCGCCATCATGATCGCCGCCGTGGCCGTGCCCGTCGCCCTCTTCGGTGCCCGTGAAGGCGCGCGGCGCCACGCCTTGCGAGGCGACCACCACCTGCCCGGCGAAGCCCGAGGCCTCGCGCAGCCGCCCCAGCCAGGACTCGAAGTCCAGCCCGTTGACCACCAGCACGCGGGCCTGCGCCAGCCGGCGCGCATCGGCCGGCGTCGGCTCGTAGACGTGGGCATCGCCGTCGGGACCGACCAGCGCGTGCACGTCCACCGCGTCGCCGCCTATCTGCCTGGCCATGTCGGCCAGGATGGAAAAGCTCGCCACCACCGGCAGGCGCGCCGGCTCGGCCGCGCCGGCGGCGCCGGGCCAGGCCGGTAGCGCCGCGGCCAGCACGGCAGCGGCCCATGCCGCGGCGGCGGACATCCTGGCCGGCGGCCGGGCAGGCCGGGCGGCTGAGCGCAGCCGCACGCCGCGCCGGGACAAATGCGAGAACAGGGACAGGATCATTTCACGTCTCCTTGCAGGATGGCGGCCGCCGGACGGGAGAAGCGCCGCGCCAGCAGGCCGCCGCGCGGCCCGCACAGCAGCGACGCCGCGTAGACCGCGCCGGCGCACAGGATGATGGCCGGCGAGGCCGGCACGTTCAGGTGATAGGAAAACAGCAGGCCGGCGTAGCAGCTCGCCGCCCCCAGCAGCGAGGACAGCGCCAGCTGGCGGTCCAGCGTGCGGACCCAGAAGCGCACCGAGGCGGCCGGCAGCATCATGATGCCGACCGCCATCATCGTGCCCAGCACCTGGAAGCCCGCCACCAGGTTCAGCACCGACAGGGCCAGCAGGCCCAGGTGGGCCAGCGTGCCCGGCCCGCCCACGCTGCGCAGGAAGCCCGGGTCCAGGCATTCGGCCACCAGCAGCCGGTAGCCGGCGGCCAGCGCCAGCAGCGTGGCCGCGCTGACGCCGGCGACCAGGCGCAGCGCCGCGTCGTCCAGGCCCAGCACGGTGCCGAACAGCACGTGCAGCACGTCCACGCTGGAGCCGCGCAGCGACACCAGCAGCACCCCCAGCGCCAGCGCGATCAGGTAGAAGGCGGCGAAGCTCGCGTCCTCGTGCAGGGGCGTGGCGCGCGCCACACCGCCGGCCAGCAGGGCCACCGCCAGGCCGGTGGCGACGCCGCCCAGCGTCATCGCCCCGACCGACAGGCCGGCGAACAGGAAACCCGCCGCCACCCCGGGCAGGATGGCGTGCGACAGCGCGTCGCCCATCAGGCTCAGGCGGCGCAGCACCAGGAACACGCCCAGCGGGCCGCAGGACACGGCCAGCGCCAGCGAGCCGGCCAGCGCGCGCCGCATGAAGCCGAACTGCTCGAAGGGCGCCCAGGCCAGCGCATGCAAGGCATCTACCATGACGCCACCGCGGCGCGGGCGCGCTGCAGCCTGTCCTCGGCCAGCGCCTGCGCGGGCGGCCCCCAGGCCAGCACGCGCCCGGCCAGCAGCACGGCGGCGGGAAAGCGGCTGCGCACCAGGTCCAGGTCGTGCAGCACCGCGATCACGGTGCGCCCGGCCTCGTGCCAGGCCCGCACCATGTCCATGAGCAGCGCCGAGGTCGCTTCGTCGATGGCGGCGAAGGGCTCGTCCAGCAGCATGACGGCCGCGTCCTGCATCATCAGCCGGGCGAACAGGGCGCGCTGCAACTGGCCGCCGGACAGCTCGCCGATCAGGTTGCGGGCGCGCTCGGCCATGCCCACGCGGGCCAGGCACTGCATGGCCCGCTCGCGCTCGGCGTCGGGCAGGCGCTGCCAGGCGCCCACCCGCCGCCACGCGCCCAGCGACACCAGGTCGATCACGCGCACCGGAAAGCTGCGGTCCAGCCGGCTGGCCTGCGGCAGCCAGCCTATCGACGACTCCAGGCCGGGCGCGACGCGGATCGAGCCTGCCAGCGGCTGCAGCGCGCCGGCCAGCGCCTGGATCAGCGTGGACTTGCCCGCGCCGTTGGGGCCGACCACGGCGGTCAGCGAGCCCCGCTCGAACACGCCGCTGACGCCGCGCAGGACGACCCGCCCGCCCCAGCCCAGGTCCAGGTCGCGCATGGCGATCGCGGCATCGGCCGGCATGATCAGATGCCCGCCAGCGCCCAGGCCGCCAGCGCCAGCACGCCGGCGGCGGGCACGGCCGCAATCAGCAGGCGGGCCAGGGCGGAGGCGGCCGTCCAGCCGGGGACGGCACGGCAGTGTGCCGCAGCGGCTGCGGTGGGCGCGCGATCTGCAGCAATCCCCGGGCGGCTCTCGCTCGATGCGGCGCCGGCATTCCCGGCGGCAGGAACCCCGGCGGCCGCGGACGCCGCAGGCACGTCCCCGGCCGGCCCCTTTTTCGAGGTTGGCGCAAGGCTGCGAAACGTACCTGAAGCGGAGGAAGGAGCCATCATATTTGTAATGTTATATCATATTGGATGTCGGCTGCCGCGCAACATGCCGGCCGCGCCGCTTGCGCCGCGTTTCATGCTGCCGCGCGTTTTCTGCTACCTTCCGCAGATACGATCCGGCCCCTGCCCCATGCCCACCCCTCACCTTCACCCGCCCGCTTCCGACCCGGTCGCCGCCCGCCTGGCCACCGCCGACGCCCTGTGCGCCCGGCGCGGCCGGCGGCTCACGCCGATACGGCGCAAGGTGCTGGAGCTGCTGCTGCGCCACGGCCGCAGCCTGAAGGCCTACGAGCTGCTGGACGAAATGCGCGCCGTGCACCCCGGCTCGGCCCCGCCCACGGTCTACCGGGCGCTGGACTTCCTGCTGGCCGAAGGCCTGATCCACCGGCTGGACGCGGTCAACGCCTGGACCGCCTGCCAGGACGTGGAAGGCCAGCACCACGACCTGCTGGTGGTGTGCACCTGCTGCGGCAAGGTGGCCGAGGTCAGCGACCCGGCGCTCAGCCGCCAGCTGGCCGAGCGCGTGGCCCAGACCGGCTACCGCCTGGCCGCGCACGAGACCGAGCTGCGCGCGCTGTGCCCGGTCTGCCAGCAGCAGCCGCACGAGCACGAGTTCCACACCCACTGAGACGCGCCGCGGCAGGCCTGCCGCGAGACAGCGCCGCGGCGCCCGCGGCCGCAAGGATCGCCCGCGCCGCTCATGACCGTAGCGCCGTCCAGGCGGCCACAGGCCGGGCCGCCGGCATGCCGGGCTTGCAATCGCCGCGGCCGGCCCCATATAGATGCCCGTCTGCCCGTCAGGCCCCGTCCCGGCGGCGCCTTGGCCGGCCCTTCGCGCCCCCGTCCCGCCAGGCCGCGAGCCCCGTCAGCCCCCCCTTCCCGGGGCGTGTCCCCGGGGCCCGCCGCGATGCCGGGCAAACCCTGATCCGGCGCGCCCGCCCGGGGTTTGCCCCTGACTTCGGGCTGTGCTGTAATCCGGCGTCCGGCCGAAACTAGCGGCCCACAGTGGGGTCCGCCAGGCCAAGCCGGCCCGGCTGGTTCATCATCACGAGTTGCTTCGCCATGAACACCCCTCCCAGCATCGACCGCATGGTCCCCGTCACCGTCCTGACCGGATTCCTGGGCGCGGGCAAGACCACCTTGCTCAAGCGCATCCTGACCGAGCACCATGGCCGCCGCATCGCCGTGATCGAAAACGAGTTCGGGCCGGAAAGCATAGACAACGACCTGCTGGTGCAGGACAGCGACGAGCAGATCATCGAGCTGAGCAACGGCTGCGTCTGCTGCACGGTGCGCGGCGACCTGCTGCGCGCCCTGTCCGACCTGAAGGCCAAGCGCCAGGCCGGCGAGGTGAGCTTCGAGCGAGTGGTGATCGAGACCACCGGCATGGCCAACCCCGGCCCCGTCTGCCAGACCTTCTTCATGGACGACGAGATCGCCGAGTACTACCGGCTCGACGGCGTCATCACCGTGGTCGACGCCAAGCACGGCATGGCCACGCTGGACGTGCAGGAAGAAGCGCAGAAGCAGGTGGGCTTCGCCGACCGCATCCTGGTGTCCAAGAAGGACCTCGTCAACGAGGCCGACTACCAGGCGCTGCGCCACCGTCTGATGCACATCAACCCGCGTGCGGGCATCGAGCCGGTACATTTCGGCGAGGTGGCCATCGACAAGGTGCTGGACATCAGCGGCTTCAACCTGAATTCCATCCTCGACATCGACCCGCAATTCCTGGCCGAGGAACACCCCGACGCCGCGCACGACCACCATCACCACGGGCACGATCATGGCCACGGCCACGATCATGACCACGACGATCACGACCACGAGTGCGGCGCCCATTGCGACCACCCGCACCATCACCACCACCACGCGCACGACGACGAGATCGGGGCCTTCGTGTTCCGCTCGAACAAGCCCTTCGACCCGCAGCGGCTGGAGGAATTCCTGGGCGGCGTGGTGCAGGTGTACGGGCCGGACCTGCTGCGCTACAAGGGCATCCTCTACATGAAGGGCCTGAACCGCCGCATGCTGTTCCAGGGCGTGCACATGATGATGGGCGCCGAGCCCGGCAAACCGTGGGCTTCCAACGAGAAGAAGTCCACCAAGATGGTCTTCATCGGCCGCAAGCTGCCCCAGGATATCTTTACCCGGGGACTGGAGCAGTGCCTGGCCGGGTGACGCGCGCATCCGGCACGGGATCATAATTTGAATGGAGTGTTTTCATGGCTACGAAGGCAGCAACGAAAAAACCGACCAAGTCGTCCGATTCGATCGTGGCAGACCTGCCCAGCGAAGAAGAACTCCTCGCGATGCCCGAGTCCGACTACATGAACGAGCGCCAGCTCGCCTTTTTCCGCAATCGCCTGCGCGAACTCGAACAGGACATCCTGAACAACGCCGGCGCCACGACCGAGCACCTGCGCGAGACGCAGTTCGTGCCCGACCCGGCCGACCGCGCGACGATCGAGGAAGAACACGCGCTGGAGCTGCGCACCCGCGACCGCGAGCGCAAGTTGCTCAAGAAGGTGCAGCAGTCGATCGCTCGCATCGATAGCGGCGAATACGGCTGGTGCGAGGAAACCGGCGAGCCCATCGGCATCCCCCGCCTGCTGGCGCGGCCCACGGCCACGCTGTCGCTGGAAGCGCAGGAACGGCGCGAAATGCGCCAGAAGATGTTCGGCGATTGAGCGGCCGGCAGGCCGCTCCGGTCGGCCCTGCGGCCGGCCGGGCGCCCGATGCGGCAGGCGACGCATCTTGAACTTGCGGCCGGGCGTCCCCACCTGGGGATTTCACGCACCGAAAGGCCGTCAATGGAACAATTTCACGCCACCACCATCGTCTGCGCCCGCCGCGGCAACCGGGTCGCCCTGGGCGGCGACGGCCAGGTCACGCTGGGCAACATCGTCATCAAGGCCACCGCGCGCAAGATCCGCCGGCTCTACCACGACCGCATCCTGGCCGGCTTCGCCGGCGCCACGGCCGACGCCTTCACCCTGCAGGAACGCTTCGAGGCCAAGCTGGAAAAGCACCAGGGCAACCTGATGCGCTCGGCCGTGGAGCTGACGCGCGACTGGCGCACCGACCGCGTCCTGCGCCGCCTGGAAGCCATGCTCATCGTGGCCGACCGCGACCACACCCTGGTGCTGACCGGCAACGGCGACGTGCTCGAACCCGAGCACGGCCTGGCCGCCATCGGCTCGGGCGGCGCCTACGCCCAGGCCGCGGCGCTGGCGCTGCTGCAGAACACCGGGCTGCCCCCCGAGGAAGTCGTCGCCAAGTCGCTGGAAATCGCCGGCGGCCTGTGCATCTACACCAACCAGAACCACGTGGTGGAAGTGCTGGAAGGCTGAACATCATGTCCGCATCGACCATGACCCCCGGCGAAATCGTCTCCGAACTCGACAAATTCATCATCGGCCAGGGCCGCGCCAAGCGCGCCGTGGCCGTGGCGCTGCGCAACCGCTGGCGCCGCCAGCAGGTCGCCGAGCCGCTGCGCCACGAGATCCACCCCAAGAACATCCTGATGATCGGCCCCACCGGCGTGGGCAAGACCGAAATCGCGCGCCGCCTGGCCAAACTCGCCAACGCGCCCTTCATCAAGATCGAGGCCACCAAGTTCACCGAGGTCGGCTACGTGGGCCGCGACGTGGACACCATCATCCGCGACCTGGCCGAAATCTCCATCAAGCAGACCCGCGAAACGGAAATGCGCCGCGTGCGCACCCAGGCCGAGGAGGCCGCCGAGGACCGCATCCTGGACGTGCTGCTGCCGCCGCCGCGCGGCGCCGACGGCCTGCCCCAGCGCGAGGAAACAGGCACCCGCCAGGTCTTTCGCAAGCGCCTGCGCGAAGGCCAGCTCGACGACACCGAAATCGAGATCGAAATCGCCCAGACCCCACCGCAGATGGAAATCATGGGCCCGCCCGGCATGGAGGAAATGACCGAGCAGCTGCGCAGCATGTTCGCCGGCCTGTCGCGCGATAAGAAGAAGGCGCGCAAGCTCAAGGTCAAGGAAGCCTTCAAGCTGCTGGCCGAGGAAGAGGCCGCCCGCCGCATCAACGAGGAAGACCTGCGCACCGTGGCGATTTCCAACGTGGAGCAGAACGGCATCGTCTTCCTGGACGAGATCGACAAGATCGCCGCCCGCCAGGAAACCGGCGGCGCCGACGTCTCGCGCCAGGGCGTGCAGCGCGACCTGCTGCCGCTGGTCGAAGGCACCACGGTCAACACGCGCTACGGCATGGTGCGCACCGACCACATCCTGTTCATCGCCTCGGGCGCCTTCCACCTGTCGCGCCCGTCCGACCTGATCCCCGAGCTGCAGGGGCGCTTTCCCATCCGCGTCGAGCTGGAATCGCTGACCGCCGACGACTTCGTGCGCATCCTGTCCGACACCGACGCCTCGCTCACCAAGCAGTACACGGCGCTGCTGGCCACCGAGAACGTCGCGCTGGACTTCACCGCCGACGGCGTTCGCCGCCTGGCCGAACTGGCCTTCGACGTCAACGAGCGCACCGAGAACATCGGCGCGCGCCGGCTGTACACGGTGATGGAGAAGCTGCTGGAGGAACTGTCCTTCGACGCCGGCGCCCACAACGGCCAGGCCGTGACCGTGGACGCCGCCTACGTCGAGGACAAGCTGGGCGAGGCGGCCGCCAGCCAGGACCTGGCGCGCTACGTGCTATAGCGGGCGCGTGGCGACCATGGCCGGGTGCTGCGAGAACTCGTCGTACCAGGCGGCCGCGCGCGGGTGGCCGTCGCGCCAGGCCAGCTCGGGGAAGCGCAGGTCCGCATAGGCCAGCGCGCAGGCCAGCGTGATCGTGCCGATGTCGGCGGCGCGCCCGGCGAAGCCCGCGGCCTCGCGCTCGATGGCGTCGACGCCGGCGCGCACCTTGACCAGCTGCGACGCCACCCACTGCGGCCACTGCTTGTCGGCCGGCCGCGCCGTCACCTCGTAGCGCGCGAGCAGCGCCGCGTCCAGCATGCCGTCGCCCAGCGCCTGGCGGGTCAGCGCCTGCCAGCGCGCCGCGCCCTCGCGCGGGAACACGCGGCCGTCGGCATGGGCATCCAGGTATTCGCAGATCACGCGGCTGTCGTAGAGCGCCAGGCCATCGTCGGTGACGGCGGCCGGCACCTTGGCCAGCGGGTTGGCCCGGGCGATGTTCTCGTCGCGGTCGATGGGATGGGCCGAAGCGGGCAGCGTCTCGATGCGGTCGGCCAGCCCCAGCTCGTGGGCCACGGCCATGACCTTGCGCACATAGGGGGACGTGGAGGAATAGTAGAGCTTCAGCATGGACGGCTTACCTTGCGTAAGGGCGACGCTGCCGGCGCGTCGGGCTGGGCGGCAAGTGTGACTTTACGTCATCGGCGCCGTGCGGGGCCTACTGGATCTGCGTGATCACGTAGCCGCCGGCCTGGCGGGTGGCGGTAAAGCGCACCGACTGGCCGGGCTTGATGCCGGCCAGCAGGGCGGGGTCGGCGCGGTACACCAGCGTCATCGCCGGCAGCTCCAGCCCGGGGATTTCCCCGTGCTTGATGGTGACCCGCCCGCCGGCGGCATCGACGCGGCGCACTTCCCCCGTGGCCGAGGCGGACGGTGCCGAGGCGGGCGCGCCGGCGGCCGGCGCCTGGCCGGCGGCTGCCGGCAGGACCGCGGCCAGGCTCCAGGCCAGCGCCGCGGCGGCGCCGAGGACAAGGGTAAGACGAGTGCTCGATTTCATTGCGTGGGCCTCCTTGGCCGCCGGCGAAGCGGCGGCGCATCGTAGTGCTAGGATACGCCAGGTCCGCAGGCCGCCGGGCCGCCCCGGCGCGCCCGCCGCCCACGCGCGGCGGGCCTCCAGGAAACCCGCCATCGTGCGCGGCCTCATCCTTCACACCCACCTTCCGGACACCGACCCCGCATGGGCAACCGCCTTTCAGTGATCGCCACCCGCACCGGCGACGACGGCAGCACCGGCCTGGGCGACGGCAGCCGCACCGCCAAGCACGCACCGCGCATCGCCGCGCTGGGAGACGTCGACGAACTGAACAGCGCCATCGGCGTGCTCTGCGCCGAACCGCTGCCCGGCGACGTCGCAGCGCTGCTCGCGCGCGTCCAGCACGACCTGTTCGACCTGGGCGCGGAACTCTCCATCCCCGGCCATCGCGCGCTGCGCGACGCGCAGGTCGCGCGGCTGGACCAGGCGCTGGCGCGCTACAACGCCACGCTGGCGCCGCTGCGCGAATTCATCCTGCCCGGCGGCTCGCGGCCGGCCGCACTGGCCCACCTGGCGCGCGCCGCATGCCGGCGCGCCGAGCGCGCAGTCGTGGCCCTGCACCAGGAAGAGCCTGTGCCAGCAGCCAGCCGGCAATACCTGAACCGCCTGTCGGACCTGCTGTTCGTCCTGGCGCGCGTGCTCAACCGCGCCGCGGGCCGGCAGGACGTGATGTGGCAGCGCGAGGACGCCGGCGAGGCCGAAGCCGGGCAATAGCGCGAGCTTCCTTTGCCTTGGCCGGCCGTGCATCGACGCTGGACGGCCGGCCGACGGGCCAGAGGCCGGGCCTTGCCGCTACCCGCCGGACGCAATCAGCGCTTCGGTTCGAAGACGCCTTCCAGACCGGGTGCATCGAGCACGCGGTCGGCCCACTCCAGCAATTCATCCGGGCCCGCTTGAGCGATGCGGGACTCCACCCACGACGGCAGCGGGCCGAAGCGGCGCGACAACTGGCGGCGCAGCAGCGCCTGCTGGCCGGCATGCTGCCCTTTCTCCAATCCTTTCTCCATGCCTTCCCGCAAGCCTTCCTGGATGCCCAGCGCCCGTCCCTTGCGCTCGCCCACCCGTTCGGCCGTCAACACGAATGCCATCGTCTGCTCCTTCTCCAACTGCTCGCCCGCCGCGACGAAGCGCGTCTCGTCGTCCGGCGACAGCGCGATCATCCAGTCGATCAAGCGGTACAGCTCCAGCACGTCCTGCCGGTCGTAGCCGTAGCCATACAGCATCCGCGTCAGCCTGATCTTGCCCCGCAGCCTGCCCGCGGCCAGCGGCGCGCCCTCATGATGCGCCAGCAGCTGCGCCATCACCACCACCGCGAAGGGGTTGCGCCCGGCCGCCGCCTCCAGCGCCGGCCACCGATCCAGCCAGCCGGCCAAATGTACCACCCCGAAACGAAACTCCATCGTGCTCGACAGCCCCCTGTCCCGGTGGACCATCGTCGCCGGCCCGCGCCGGCGGCGGGTCAGCACGGCGAGGGTCTCGATCACCGCATCGGGATGCACGTCGCGCAGGCGGGAGTAGTAGCGGTACATGCGCGCGGCGAAGCCCTTGCCACCCCGGCCCTCGACTTCGACGTGCACCAGCACCAGCCGCGCGCCGTGCTCATGGGTGGACACCTGCACCAGCTTGTCGGCATGGCGTCGGCCGCTGCCGGCGTCGCGCACGATCTGCTGCAGCTCCTTGTCCAGGAAGCGCAGGGGCCGGGCCCAGTCGATGCGCGGGTGCAGCGCCGGCCACAACAGGGCCATGAAAGGCTCGAAGTAGCGCTCCAGCGCTTCCTTCCAGGGGCTGTCGTAGTCGGAAGACGGGTCGCCGGCCTCGGGCCCTGCCGTCCCCGATCCCGGTGCTTCCGGGTCGGCCGCCTCCACGGCGGCGGCCATGGCGGCGGAATCGCCGGCCACGTCGCCGCGTAGGTCATCGTCATCAGGCATCGCGCGCACTTGCAGCAGCAAAGTGCGCAGCCTAGCCCAGCACCGCCCCCACGTGCAGGGGTAGTGGGACGCTTATGTCACACGCTTGCGCGTCCCGGTGTGCCGCCCGAGGCGCGCAACCACGCCCAACCGCCGCCTCTACCCGCGCCCGCCGCCGTGCGGCGCCTAGAAAACCTCTGCCGCCGACATCGCCGGCGTGCCGGCGAGGCGCTGCGAAATCGCCCGGCAGGCCGCCAGCAGCGGCGCCACGTAGGCCTGCTGCGGGTCGTCCTTCTGGCGGAAGCGCAGCGTGCTGACGCTGACCGCCGCCACCGGCACGCCGCCCGCGCCCAGCACCGGCGCGCCGAAGCAATAGATGCCGACCTCGTTCTCTTCCGCGTTGACCGCCCAGCCGCGCGCGCGCGCCTCGGCCAGCTGGCCGCGCAGGGCGGCCATGTCGGCCAGGGTGTTGGGCGTGTGGCGCACGAAGGGCTGGGGCAGTCCGGCCAGCACGGCTTCGCGCGCCTCGTCGTCCAGCATGGCCAGATAGGCCTTGCCCGCGGCGGTCGCATGCATGGACACGCTGGCGCCGATGCGCGAGGCCATGCGCACCGCGCTGGGGCTTTCCAGCTTGTCGATGTAGACCATCTGGTGGCCGCTGGGCACGGCCAGGTGCACCGTCTCGCCGGTCAGGTCGCGCAGGCGCTTCAGGTCCTCCACCGCGGCCAGGCGCAGCTCCGAGCGCCCCCAGCTGCGGCTGGCCAGCTGCACCAGGCGCGGGCCGAGCGACAGCGCGCCGCTGCCCGGCTGCTCGGCCAGCAGGCGCTCGGCCAGCAGCGCGGCGACGATGCGGTAGACCGTGGGCCGCGGGTAGCCGCTCGCCTTGCTCAGGCCCGCGACGGTCATGGGCTCGGGCGTATCGGCCACCAGCTGCAGCAGGTGCATGAACTTGGAGAAGGCGGCGGTGCCCGCCACTTGCGCGACGGGCCGTCCAGGGGAAGGCTGGGATACCGGCATGGGGCTAGGCCGTCCTTGGGCCCGGAAGCAGTTCGCCGCATTATCTCCCGGAACGGCGCGGCTGCCTGCGGGACGCCGCGCAGGCGTCAGCGGATGAACTGCCGCACGTAGTCCTCGCCCAGGCCGACGCTGGCGTAGTGCTTCCTGCACATGTCGATCTTGGTGAAGACGTCCTCGTAGCCGTTGCCCTTGCCCCAGGGGTCGGTGTAGTACATGACGCCGTTGACCTGGAAGTAGGTGATCATCTCCTGCACGTCGGGCGGCACGTACAGGGTGTGGGTCTCGCCCGGCGGCTCGAACACGTAGCTGCCTTCGGTGGCTTCCCAGTCGTGCTCCAGGTAGCGCCAGCGGCCCTTGAGCACGAAGCCGTGCACGGCCTGCGGATGGCGGTGCCGGCTCAGCACGCCGGCGCGGCGCACGCGCAGCAGGTTCATCCAGTAGCCCTGGCTGGCGTTCAGGCAGAGCGGCCGGAACCAGACGTTGTCGGCCTGCGGCACCCATAGCCGCTCGTCGCTGGGGATGGCCTGGGGGATGACGATCTCCGGCGCGGCATCCGGGGGATTCGGATACTGGTAGGGCGTCATGGGATTGGCGTCTGCGGCTTCAACGGGCATGATGATTGTCCATATTATGGATAGTATATTTATAATATGGACACATTGTAGCTGCAGCGTTTTCGCGCCTTCATACGGTGTTTTCCCTGAGCTGCGACGCAACATCCCGGCTCGGCCGCCCGCCATCGCCGGCGATGCTAGGATGGCCTCCCGCCACGTCCCCGGACGCCATGGAACTGCGCCAGCTCCGCTATTTCGTCAGCGTGGTCGAGCACGGCAGCATCGGCCGCGCTTCGCGCGAGCTGGGGCTGGTCCCGTCCGCGCTCAGCCAACAGATCAGCCGCCTGGAGGGCGAGCTGTCCGCTCGCCTGTTGCAGCGCACCGCCACGGGTGTCGTCCCGACCGATGCGGGACTGGCCTTCCTGCGCCAGGCCCAACTGGCCCTGCGCCATATCGACGGCGCCGCGGCGGCCGCGCGCGAGGCCCGGCTGGCCGGCGCCGTGAGCGTCGGCTTCGCCCAGACGACGGCGTCGCTGCTCGCACAGCCCTTGTTCGCCGCCATGCGGGCGCGCTATCCCGACGTACGGCTGCACTTGGTGGAAGGGCTGTCGGGCCATCTCGCCAGCATGCTGAACGCGCGCCGGCTGGACCTGGCCGTGCTGTTCCAGGAAGACAGCGGCTACCGCTGGAACACCCTGCCGCTGCTCGACGAGCAGTTGTTCCTGCTGGCCCGGCGCGGCATGCTCGCGCACCCGGAGGGCCATCCCGTGTCGCTGGCGCAGGCCGCCCGCCTGCCGCTGGTGATCACCAGCCGCGCGCACGGGCTGCGCATGCGCGTCGAGGCCGCCTTCGAGCGGGCCGGCGCGGCGCCGGACATCGCCGTCGAGGTGGACGGGCTGACCACGCTGATGGACATCGTGCAGGCCAATCCCATCGCCACCATACAACCGGGCGCGGCGCTCGGCCGCCTGTACGTCGACGACCTGTGCGCGTATCCGATCGCCGACCCGCTGCTGTTCCGGCGCAACGTGGTCGCCAGCGTCTCGGACGACGAGCTGTCGCCGGCAGCGCTGGCCGCGCGCGTGGTGCTGGCCGACGTGATGCGCATGCTGGTGCGCCAGGGCCGGTGGCCGGGCGCCGCTCTTCACGAATCGTGACCCCCTCGTTCCGGCAGGAGGCCTAGCCGGGCCGCCGCGAGCCCTCTAGAGTCCCGGGATCGCGGCAAGCCGGCCGGCCTGCGCCGGCCGGGGACGCACCGCGACGAGAAAACGACACAGGAGCGAGACATGTTTCCCCTTTCCCCGCCTGCACGCCGCGCGCGCAGCCTGATTGCCGTCGCCGCCGCCGCTGCCGCCGGACTGCTCGGCGTATCGCCGGCGGCCTGTGCCGGCGACGGCTTTCCCCAACGGCCCGTGCAGATGGTGGTGCCCTTCCCCGCCGGCGGCACGACCGACATCATCGGCCGCAGCGTCGGCCAGCAACTGGGCGCGCGCTGGGGCCAGCCCATCGTCCTGGAAAACAGGGGCGGCGCCGGCGGCAACATCGGCACCGAGTTCGTCATCAAGGCGGCCGCCGACGGCTATACCTGGAGCATCAATACCGCGGCACCGATGGCGATCAACCCGCACCTGTACGACAACCTGGCGTTCGACCCGCTGGACGCGCTGGTGCCCATGGTGCGCATCGCCGACGTGCAGAACGTGCTGGTGGTCAACAACGACGTCCCGGCAGCCACGCTGGACGAGTTCATCGCCTACGCCAGGTCGCGCCGCGAGCCGATGTTCTACGGCTCGACCGGCGTGGGCACGGCGGCGCACCTGACCGGGTTCATGATGGCGCAGCGCGCCGGCTTCGAGGCCACCCACGTGCCCTACAGGGGGGCAGCCGCGCTGACCGACCTCATCGGCGGACGGGTGCAGTTCATGTTCGCCACCCTGCCTTCGGTCATCGGCCACCTGCGCGACGGCAAGCTCCGGGCGCTGGCGGTGAGCAGCGCCAAGCGCTCCAAGGTGCTGCCGGACCTCAAGACCGTGGCGGAGCAAGGCTTTCCGGGCTTCGACACCGGCACCTGGTACGGCCTGTTCGCGCCCAAGGGCACCCCTCGCAGCGTGATCGACAAGGTCAACAAGGATGTCAACGACATCCTGGCCGACCCGGCCGTCCAGCGCTCCATGCTGGAGGCCGGCGCCGAGCCGGCCGGCGGCTACACGCCGGAGCAATTCGGCGAATTCGTGCGCGGCGAGTCCGACCGATGGCGCGAGATCGTCAAGACCTCCGGCGCCACGGCCAGCTAGGAAAGCCTGTAGACAAGATCGACTGCGCCACCATCGGTGCCGGCGTGGTGGGCGGCCCCAGGCGCGCAGCGAAGGCATCGTCCCGCAGGTGGGCGGCGAAGAGCCCGGCGAACCGCCGTGCCGAACGGTGCCGACGCCGCCGACCTCCTGCGCGCACCGCGTCGCCGCGGGGCGGTCAGCTGCTCACCCGCCGCACGCCCCTACTGCACGCCGGCCGCGTGCGCCTGCTGGTCGGCGTGGTAGGACGAGCGCACCATGGCGCCCACGGCCGCGTGGGTGAAGCCCATGGCGTAGGCTTCGCGCTCGAACATGGCGAAGGTGTCCGGGTGGACGTAGCGCAGCACCGGCAGGTGGTGTTCGGACGGCTGCAGGTACTGGCCGATGGTCAGCATGTCCACCTGGTGCTCGCGCAGGTCGCGCATGACCTGGAGGATTTCCTCGTCGGTCTCGCCCAGGCCCAGCATCAGGCCGGACTTGGTGGGGACGTCGGGGTGCAGGCGCTTGAACTCGGCCAGCAGCTTGAGCGAATGCGCGTAGTCCGAGCCCGGGCGCGCCTGCCTGTACAGGCGCGGCACGGTTTCCAGGTTGTGGTTCATCACGTCGGGCGGGCCGCCGTTGAGCACTTCCAGGGCGCGGTCCAGGCGGCCGCGGAAGTCGGGCACCAGCACCTCGATGCGGGTGGCGGGCGACAGCTCGCGCACCTGGCGGATGCATTCGACGAAGTGGCCCGCGCCGCCGTCGCGCAGGTCGTCGCGGTCGACCGAGGTGATCACCACGTAGGACAGCTTGAGCGCGGCGATGGTGCGCGCGAGGTTCTGCGGCTCCTGCGGATCGAGCGGATCGGGGCGGCCATGGCCCACGTCGCAGAAGGGGCAGCGGCGCGTGCACTTGTCGCCCATGATCATGAAGGTGGCCGTGCCCTTGCCGAAGCATTCGCCGATATTGGGACAGGACGCTTCTTCGCACACCGTGTGCAGGTTGTGCTCGCGCAGGATCTGCTTGATCTCGTAGAAGCGCGAGCCGGGCGCGGCGGCCTTGACGCGGATCCACTCCGGCTTCTTGAGCCGCTCGGCCGGCACGATCTTGATGGGGATGCGCGCGGTCTTGGCCTG
>Ga0182748_1001538_pt1 | contig 22371 bp, 23 predicted proteins | sample eDN3rd37CKraftOP_FD_128877 | JGI IMG/M metagenome (GOLD analysis project Ga0182748, IMG submission 128877) | Enriched Organic Plus compost microbial communities from Emeryville, California, USA - eDNA 3rd pass 37_C Kraft OP (version 2) (version 2) ...
CAAAAGTCTGCAAGTGTTCTTTGTGTTGATATGGTCCATATGTATCCCGCCGATTGGCAAGGGCTGCGATAGAGTTTCGGGCAGCTTGGTCAGTTGCGCCATACGCACCGGTCATAAGAGATTTGGCGAGATCGTATGTGCGATCATCACCACATCCTGAGATAGTGTCATGCGAACAAGTGATAATGATTTTTTCAATTGCACTCCACCATGCGTTGACCTGCTGCCAAGTTTTGTGATCATTTTCAACGAGTCCGGAGTTTCGTGCCAGAATCAACAACGAAATCAATGCTCCTGCTTCGTAGGCACGATTACCGACTTCATGCATGCGCTGTTTGAGTTCCATGCGTGCCGAGTCGATCCCGCGCAAAACATAATGTTCTTTGCCGGAGCGCATCTCACCGGTAAAGACCGGCAGCTTATCGAGGTCTAACGTTTCGAATACTTTTGCTACATACGCTCCGAGCGAGTTGGTTTTGATACGGAAGTTCGGTATTTCTTGCCTGATGCGTTTCTCCACGGCTTCGAGTACAACAGGCAAGTCCATGTCAGGATTCGTGAAATCGTTGCCATTCATGAGGAGAGCATGCGGCAGAGCGACATCTTTGTAACGCTTTCCATATGTTTCGATGTGTCTCCATATAATCTCCGTTGCATGGTCGACTTGCTTTTCGAAATATACTTCCGGTGGTGTTGTTTCACGATTGTATCCAGGCGCATCGGTTAACCCGGCGGCATTTGCGTAGCCGCCTTGCATGAGAAGACGTAGTATCTTGCTGTCGTCGGGACCCTTCCATGTGCTGGCTGGTGGGTTTTGATCATCGCCACGGAACGTGATGATCGCGTTTCGGCCTGCATGTGCAATGACGGTTGGGGTTGTGTCCGGTCCGCCGAAAGTGTCGGGCAAGTATTCATTATTCGAGACTTTGCCGCCGAGTTTTTTGACGACCTGTTCACCTAAGTAGTAATTCCAAAAGCGCAAAGATTGCGGAGAAAGAAAGATATCAGGCTGGCCGTACATCGCGACCATTTCCATGCGACCTTCGGCCACCATTTCCCTTAGTTTTTCTTCATTTGATTTGCCGGATTTGTCGACATAATGACCTGCGAATTCAATAAATTCTTCGGCAGTGACCATTTGTTCCAGGGTAAAGCTCTGCACTTTGAAGGTTTTGTCAAAGGCTTCGACTTCGCGCATTTTTGACGCTTCACGTTCTCGGTACCAGGCGTAGTCGAGATGGCTATGAGGTACGACGGAAAATTCGACTTCGTCTTGCTCTTTATACCAGCGCAGAACCTCATGTCCTATGCGCTTCCTTTGGGCTTGCGCTGCGCTTTTTTCGCGTAATTTTTCGCGAGCAGCACTTACTTTTCGTTTAACCCGTTCAGACATAAGCATTTACCTCCGCTATGTAATTTCGAGTATACACCTATTTTTTGTCTAAGCCATATGTTACGGTGGTGTATATATGAAGGATGCATTTGAGTCGATTATCGAGAATGCCCTGTCTGATGAGGTGCACACAGAACACCTGTTGCTTCGTTCGGTGAAAGTCGGTGAAACCGTATTGAAAATACATTATCGCCGAAACGATAGTATCCGCTCAGTCATAAAACAGATTAAGCAGGAGCATCCAGAGATACAGCAAATCCAGCGTTTTAAATTTATGTCGACAGAAGAATTTGTAGTCCTGTCGATTCAGTATCACGTTTATCATTAATAGAAGTAAAAGCTGACAATAAACCAAAGAGAAAAGTATGTTTAGGCGGATCCGAGAGCATGTATTACGAAGACAGGCATCAAACGAGCTTGTCGAGCAAATGTTTGACGTCGACGAACTGTCACGTCGCCACAGTACTATATTGCGCGCGGCACTTCGCGGGTTAGAGGGTTCAAACTGGCTGTTCCCATCACAAAAACCGCACAAAATGCACCAAAGCGAGGTTGTCGAACATGTGCGCAGCATGAACGAGAGGCTACGCTCCATACGATCGTATTTGGTCGATATCGCAATTGAGGCGACGGCACTCAAACAATTCAGCGACGAGTTTCCCGAAGACTATGCGAAACTACCGGAAGAATTGAGAACCCAAGCGGATCAATGGATCGCGCTGCTGAGATTCGATGAGTCGGATCCGCAGTATCAGAGCTATCAGAAACACATTCGTCGGTTGAGTGACGAACAATCAGAATAATACGCTTTTCGAAAGAAACGATCAGAACAACGGTTGATTAGCCGTTGTTACTAGTGTCGAAGTTGACGTATGGTACGTAAACTTGCCATGCAGCCAATTCGCTTGCAGTGAGGCTTTGAGCCTTTTTGACTGCCTTTGCAACAACTCCTTTGTCGAGTGTCACCTTCTGGCCTACTTCCAATAACGGCGAGCCCGCATCTTGAGCTAGGTATGTTTCTGCGGCGACGATTTGCGCGCGGCTGACATTAACACCGGCGTCTTTTGCATATGCCTGTACGGCCTTTCGCGCCAAAACATGATATGAGTCACCAGGGCGTGCGGTGTAAACGCGCTCACCCTTCTTTGCTTCCTCTGCTTTTTTCTTGGCGGCTTCAGCTTTTTCTTTTTCTTCCTGAGCTTTTTGGTCTTGCTCAGTTGCTACTTGGTCGGTCTTGCTAGTGTCGATCGTTTCATTACTATTGATGACCAGTAGTCCGCCTAACAATATGACAGCGACACCAGAAACGACTAACCATTTGTACTTATCGACGATTTGCATCGCATTACCCTCCTGCCCACCAGTATTATATTTATGTTGCAAATTGTAGCATGTTTTTGCTTATGTTCAAGTGTTAAGACGCAAATTTAATGATAAGGCAATTCGAACGCTTCGATTGGCAGAGGGGGAGCATACGTAGCATGTCCTATGCGTAGTTCTTCGTGCCACGTTGCTCTTTGACCCATTGAGAGGGTGATAGCAGCTTTTCTTCCAGTTTCAAGTCCCCTCGCTTGGATAATTCGATCTGGTCCAGGGCGATCGTCGGGCCAATGGTGAAGCACATTGAGAATCTCGTATTCTTCGACGCGCATATCATCACCTTCCGGACGACATGTCCAGAGAGCATAATCCTTTGGCGTTTCCGGCGCGATGCTGCTATGGAGTGCGATGCAGGTGTGTAGACATGTTTTGCCGAGCATTTTGTTGGGTAACCACAACTTCTCGCTACTTCTTTCGACATAAAAATCATACGGATGCTTCAGGTGATGTTCGTGATAATAATTATCAAGCACGGTTTTTTGTTCGGCGTTGAGCTTTGCAAAAAACCGTTCGTCGGTCACGACATGACCAAAAAAGTCAGAGTGATCGTAATTGCTCACGGTTAGATCCAGCATACGTCGGCGTGCAGGGAAGTTCAAGTTTATAGATGTTATAATAAAAATACAGACCCCGCGACACACACCGTCCGTCCGCCGGTTGGCGAAGGCGGAGAGGCGTCCCTCCGGTGGTATTCATCATTCATTTCTCGTCTTCGGATTTGTCGCTAGGGAACGGGCGACAAAGACGGGCGAACAACTCAACTGAACGTTCTCTGAAGTCAACATAACTTTGGAGGTTGTTTTATATGAATGATGAAGTCTTTTTGAATGAGCGCGTCGACGTATTAGCGAAGTTCGGCTCAGGACTCAATCCGTGCGTACCGCTGAAATTCCGTCGTCCGAACGGCCGTGAAATCGTGATTACCGAAATAGGCTTGCGCCATCCGACCCACAAAGGTCGGCGAACGATACATGTATTCGATGTGACGGACGGACAAGCTGATTACCGGCTTGAGCTGGACAGCGAGCGGTTGACTTGGTACTTAACGCGTGAAGGAGATCGGCTGTGAGTCTGACAAAAAGTGTCTTACGCAGTGGCTATAACTCGGCGCGTCCACTGATCATGCATATCGATCTCAACAGCTGTTTCGCAACGGTTGAACAGCAGGCTCGGGTGCAGCTACGAGGCAGGCCAGTAGCGGTGGTAAACCGTCGCACTGATCAGACAATGATCGTGACAGCCAGTTACGAAGCAAAGGCTATGGGCGTAAAACTCGGCATGAAACTGCGCGATGCGCAAAAACTATGTCCTGGTCTGATTGGTGTCGAGAGTGACCCGCCGAAATACCGTTATGTGTATCACAAACTGCTCGATATCATGAATGACTATTCAGCCAAAGTGACAATGAAGAGTATTGACGAGGGGGTGATCGACTTTAGCCAGGCACCGAAAGCCATAGTCGAGCGTGGACTGGAAAATATCGGCATGGAAATCAAACGGCGCCTAAAGGAAGAGATTGGTTGTGCAATGCGATGCAATGTCGGTATCGGGACGAATCGTTTTTTGGCAAAAACAGCCGCAGGGCTTCATAAACCGGACGGATTGGATGTTATTACGCATGAGAATCTGCGTGACGTCTATGCCACTCTCAAACTCACGGATCTCACGGGCATCGCATATCAGAATGAACATCGGCTGAACAGTGTCGGTATATATACGCCGCTCGAATTTCTGGATGCCAGTCCGCAAGTGCTGCGTGACGTGGTATTCAAAAGTATTGTAGGGGAGCAGTGGCATCAGCGTTTGCGGGGCTGGGAGGTTGATGACGTCGAGACCGTGACGAAGCGGGTAGGGAGGCAATATGTATTAGATGGCTTCGACTTGACCTTCGATGAGATTTTGCAACGACTGCATCATCTGTGCGAATCGGTCGGCTGGCGCATGCGCAAGCAAGGGCTAAGTGCTCGGGGAATATATGTAGGCACGAGAACATTTGGTATGGAGGGTGATCGGCGGCGTAGCTATTGGCATGCGACAAGGGTGACTCAAATGCCGTTTTTTAGTAACGAGACAATTTATAGTCTAGCTAAGCAGCTGTTCATGAAAGCGCCGCCGAATATTCGAGATATTAATGTACATTGCTATTTACTGCAGCGGGAAGATCCGGCGCAGGTGAGTTTATTTGCTGATCAAATTACTCGCGAGCGTGCCGTCACTAGTGCGGTGGACGAGGTGAATCAGCGCTATGGCGAACATACGATCCACGCAGCTAGTACTACTAACACTGGTCCATTTGTCAAAACTAAGATACCGTTTGGAAGTACACGCTACCTATAGGTAGGATAATTTATATTTTATTACGCTTACGCTATAATTAACTCAGGTGACACAACAATAACCTAACTTCATACATGGAGCATGGAAAGGGGAAATAGGTGATGAAGAATGTTGGACTCAATCGTGGCTTTACCATCGTCGAGCTTCTTATAGTTGTAGTAATCATAGGCATTTTAGCTGCGATTGTAATTGTCGCCTACAACGGAGTGACGCAATTAGCAAAAGAGTCGAGTATAAAAAGTGACCTTTCAAACGCGAAGAAGAAACTGGAACTATATAAGGCTGATAATGGTTCGTATCCTGCGAATATAACTCAGTTAGGCAATGCTGACATAAAGGCGAGCAAGGAGGCATACGACGTGAGTCAAAACAACTTTTATTATTGCTACAACAAAGTGACCGGAGACTTTGCACTCGGCGGACGAACAACGCCTACTACAGGAGGATTTATCATTAGTTCTAGTGGTGCTGTACAAAAAGTACCGACAGTAGACGGCACTAAGGTATGCCAAGCAATTGGATTAACTGCCTGGGATGATCCTGATGCATGGATCACCAACGGTCACGCGGGTGGGACTGGGTGGCTTAGTTGGGTGAAGTAGTCTAATAGATATGGTCGGCTATACTAAGGTATATGGATAATGGCCAAATTTCAGCTAGATATGTTGTTGCGGTCAGCGGCGGTGTGGATTCGGTGGCCTTGCTTGACATGCTTGTAAACAAAAAACTACCACCTACCATCTACCACCTACCATCTACCACCTACCATCTACCACCTACCATCTATGTCGTCGCTCATTTTGATCATGGTATACGCTCGGACTCAGCCGAAGATACGGCGTTTGTCCGACAGCTTGCCGCAAAATACGAATTGCCGTTTGAAACAAAGCGAGAGGAGCTAGGAGCGAACGCTAGTGAAGAACTAGCTCGCGACAGGCGTTATGCGTTCTTGCGAGAGGTGGCAAAGAAGTATGATGCGAAAATTATGACAGCCCATCATGCTGATGATGTCATTGAAACGATTGCGATTAACTTGACGCGAGGTACGGGCTGGCGTGGATTGGCCGTGCTGGATAGTCCTGATGTGGAACGACCGCTGCTCAGAAAAGCCAAAAGTGAATTAATTGAATATGCACGGCAATATGATTTGCAGTGGCGCGAAGATATGACGAACCGGGATACGAAATATCTACGTAATGATTTGAGGAAGAAGCTTTCGGTTTTGGATGCGGATACGCGTAAACTTTTGGGATTATATCGTGAGCGGCAGGTCGTATTGCGACGCAAAATCGAACGCGAAGCGGCGCGGTTAATCGGTGAATCGCCCTACTCACGATATCTCTTTATCAATGCGCCCGAAGATGCAGCACTGGAAATGCTGCGTGCCGCACTGGATTATCATCCTACTCGGCCGCAATTGGTCAGGGCGCTACTTGCAATCAAAGTATTTCGTGAGGGCAGGCGCTATGAGGTTGCGTCTGGTATTAGTCTGAAATTTACGCGCACGCAGTTTATTGTCGAGAAACGCGGCTAAGTGATATGATAATAGGAGTGATAAAAAGCTAAATCTCCCTTATTTGTAGTTGAAAGGAACGCTGGCTTATGGCTATGAAAAACAGACCGAACAAAAACAAGATTGGCAATTGGATGCGTCTTAGTGTATTTTGGGCAATCATCATCTTGGCGGTGCTGTCATTCTTTGCAATTATTGCGCCTACGCAAAAACTCAAAGATGTTCCGATTTCCGAAGTGATTGAACAGGCGAATAGCGGTAAAATTGCACGGATCGAAGGTTCTGGTAATGAGCTGAAGATTACACCAAAAGGCAAAAATGCGCCGACTCAGCAGTCGTATATTCAAGGCGGTGTCAGCACGTTGATCAAAGATGACATATTGAACGATGAGGCAAAGAAGACAGTAGCTGATACGCCGCCGTCACAGACCGGTGAAACACTTTGGAATTTGGCAGTTATCATCATTCCGGTCGTTCTGATTATCGCCTTCTTTATGTTCATGATGCGTCAGGCGCAAGGACAGAACAACCAGGCTCTTGGTTTCGGCAAGTCAAAGGCAAAGCTCTATGGCATGGACAAGGAGCGTGTCACATTTGATGATATTGCAGGTAATGACAACGCTAAGCAGGATCTCGAAGAGGTTGTCGACTTTCTTAAGCATCCGAAAAAATACAAGGAAGTTGGCGCAAAGATTCCAAAGGGCGTCCTGTTAGTCGGTAGTCCGGGTACTGGTAAAACAATGCTGGCGCGTGCCGTTGCGGGCGAAGCGAATGTGCCGTTCTTTAGCATTAGTGGTTCCGAGTTCGTCGAGATGTTTGTCGGTGTTGGCGCAAGTCGTGTTCGCGATTTGTTCCAAAAGGCAAAAAAGAATGCTCCTGCAATTATCTTTATCGACGAGATCGATGCCGTTGGACGTCGCCGCGGCAGTGGCATGGGCGGAGGTCACGATGAGCGTGAGCAGACACTGAACCAGATTCTGGTTGAAATGGACGGTTTTGAAACTGACACAAATGTTATCGTGCTGGCTGCGACCAACCGTGCCGACGTTTTGGATCCGGCATTGCTCCGACCGGGACGATTCGATCGACGAACAAATATCATGCTGCCGGAGCGCAAGGATCGCGAAGCAATCCTGAAAGTTCACTTCAAGAACAAACCGATAGATGATACTGTCGATCTGGACAAGTTGGCCGCGAAAACCGCTGGTTCTAGTGGTGCTGATCTTGCGAATATTGCCAACGAGGCTGCTATCATTGCTGCCCGCGACAATCGCAAAAAGATTACCAACAAAGATATTACTGAAGCATTTGAAAAAGTTGCCATCGGTCCAGAGCGTAAAGCAAAGGTGATGAGCGAAAAAGAAAAGGAACTAACTGCATATCATGAGGCAGGTCATGCGGTTGTCGGACATGTTTTGCCTGATAATGATCCGGTGCACAAGGTGACAATCATTCCACGCGGTGGTACCGGTGGTGTTACGTGGTTCTTGCCGCCACAAGACAAAAGCTACACGAGCGTCTATGAATTCAAGGATCAGCTCGCAAGCGCCTTGGGCGGACGCGTTGCCGAAAAATTGATTTATGGTCCTGACGGTATCACAACCGGTGCTGGTTCAGATCTTCGCAAGGCAACGGAAATCGCTCGCGATATGGTGATTGAACAAGGCATGGGTGCAAAACTGCGCGACCAGGTATTCCACGAAACAAATTCAGGTCTTGTTTTCGACAGAATCACACACGAGCGTCCGTACAGCGAAGAAACGGCACGTGAAATCGATGCCGAAGTCGAGATGCTTATCAAAGAAGCTGCACGTCGTGCCGAGATCGTGCTCAAGCACAACATGGATAGCCTACATAAGCTGGCAAAGAAGCTTTTAGAAGAAGAAACATTGGAAGAGGATACGGTCAAGAAAATCCTTGCAGACGCAAAACTGCCAAAAGAAGCAAAGCTGTACGCGTAAATCACAGAGGAAAATATGGGTCGAGTCAGCAGTGTCGTAGCCAAAGCGAACAGAAAGATTTCTATTCAGCTTGCCGCGTCGCTATTGGCTGGCACGACCCTCGTATCATTCCTGTTCGGATTTTTCCGTATGCGCCTTTTAAACGGCGCATACTATGACACTTACAAGACTGGTTACGATGCATATCTTGCTGCATTTACGGTGCCAGACTTCATGTTTTATATACTCGTGTCCGGCGCTTTAAGCGTGAGTTTTATACCGGTATTCAATCAACGTATGGCAACCGGCAACAAAAAATCTGCTTGGGAACTCAGCACCAGTATGATTAATTTCATGGCCATGATCACGCTCGCGGCCAGCATTTTGATCATTATTTTCGCTGAACCTTTGGTTCGATATGTGATTGCACCAGGCCTCAGTGAATCGGGTATCGCACTCGCGACAAGTATGATGCGCGTAATTGCAGTCAATCCGTTCCTGTTCGCCATAGCGACAGTTATCGCTAGTATTCAGCAGGCGGTTGGACGGTTTGTTTTCTTTGCTTTGGCTCCGATACTGTACAACATCGGTATCATCATCGGTCTGCTGGTATTTACTGACGGCATCAATATCTTTGGCTGGCAGGTGTTTGAAGGCGGTATTATGGGTGTTGCTCTCGGTGTCGTACTTGGATCGGTATTACAGCTAGTGGTTAGTGCAATCGGACTTGTCGGTCTCAACTTTGATTACAGGTTCAAAATATATTGGAAGAACAAAGGCTTTAGGCAGGTGCTCAAGTTGTTGCCGCCACGTTCAATCGATCAAGGGATGGATTATTTGATCGGTATTGTAGAAACTAACCTGGCATCACGCATGGCATCAGGTACGTTAGCAGCGTATAATCAGGCGCTTGTACTACACATGGCGCCGATTAACCTCATAGGAGTTGCGATTAGTACGGCGGCATTTCCGAAAATGACCGAACGAATTGGGCAGGGGCGAACAGATCTGTTTCGGCGCGAGCTGCAAAATATTATCCGCGTGATCGTATGGATTGCCATGCCCGTGGCGGCAATAACATTCTTTACGCGAGGGTATCTTGTCAACTTTATCAAGAATGGCGGCGATGCACTTATGGCAGGACTTTTGGGAACGTTGGTAGTGGCAATACTCTTCAGATCAGTGTACTTTATCGTTGCGCGTAGTTTCTATGCGCAACAAGATACTAAGACGCCGCTTTACGTATCATTGGCGGCAATTGCGTTGAATATCGTTTTAGCAGTATGGTTCACGATGTATCTGAATATGGGCGCGTATGGATTGGGCTATGCGCAATCGATTGTTGCCGTGTTTGAAGTTGTTGTTCTGTTTGCAATTATGAATTTTCGCATCAAAGGATTGATTGATACGTGGATTTTGCGAGCATTTGGCAGGATGACAATTGCAACATTTGTTACGTCGATTGTGTGTTATATCATGGTTCAGCTATTCCAATTGCAAGGGGGCGATGCCAGTATCATTGCTACAATGCCAAAGTTTCTTTTGATCGCGACAGTGAGCGGTGCAGTGTATTTGGCGGTGAGCAAAGTTCTGCATCTCAATGAAGCTGATCCGATCATCAGTAGGATCAAGCAGATATTGTTTGGTCGGGCACACTAATCTACGTGGTAATTGACGGTGCCAAGTTCTCGTGTGTTTTTGATTTGAAAAGCATTGCTGAATGTGTTCTCGATATGCAATAATAAACACAATGGATCAATCACATATTAGGAACTTCTGTATCATTGCTCATATCGACCATGGAAAGTCGACTTTGGCTGATCGTTTAATGGAAATTACAGGTACGGTCAGTCAGCGAGACATGAAGTCGCAGCTGCTCGACAGTATGGAGCTGGAACGCGAGAAGGGTATTACCATCAAGTTGGCGCCAGTTCGGATGAAGTACAAAAACTACCAGCTAAATCTAATTGACACGCCGGGTCATGTTGATTTCAGTTATGAGGTTAGTCGCAGTCTGGCAGCATGCGAAGGTGCAATATTGGTTGTTGATGCCAGCCAGGGCATCCAGGCTCAGACGCTTGCGAACGTGTATCTAGCACTTGCAGCAGAACTGACAATCATACCGGTTCTCAATAAAATCGACCTTCCTGCTGCGGATGTACCAAAAGTGAGCGCCGAGATAGTCAATCTGCTTGGGTGTGACGAGTCTGATATTTTGAAAATCAGTGCAAAAACCGGAGAGGGTGTGCCTGAAGTTTTGGATGCGATTGTCGAACGCATTACTCCGCCGCAAGGTATCAACACATCGCCGACACGAGCACTGATATTCGATAGTTATTATGATGACTATCGCGGCGTTATTTTGTATACACGACTTGTTGATGGCAGTATTAAAAAAGGCGATACCATAGAAATGCTTGCAACCGAAGCAAGTGGTTTGGCCTTGGAGGTTGGATCACTTTCTCCTGCAATGGTGCCGAGTGACGAGCTTGCGACAGGTGAGATTGGCTATATAGTCACGAATCTCAAAACGACACGCGATGCGCGCGTTGGCGATACAGTCACAGTACGGCGTCATCATGCTGATGAGCCGTTGGCGGGATACCGTCATGTTCAACCGTTTGTCTATGCTGGGTTCTTCCCTGTTAGCAACGAGGACTACAATGATTTGAAAGAGGCTGTTGAAAAATTGGCTTTGAGTGATTCGGCATTGCAATTTGAACCAGAAAACTCCCCTGTTCTTGGATATGGCGTTCGTATAGGTTTTCTCGGTCTGCTGCATATGGAGATTATCCGCGAACGACTCGAGCGTGAGTATGATCTGGATCTCGTCGTCACCAATCCGTCGACAGATTATCGTGTAACATTGACTAACGGTGAAGAGCTAGATATAAAATCCGCTAGCGATTTGCCCGATGTGAGCAAGATATCGGAAATTCGCGAGCCATGGATTAATGGCGAGATAGTCGTCCCTCAAGAGTATGTCGGTAATGTTATCCAGCTTATCGTGAGCAAGCGTGGCCGACAAAAGAATATGAGCTATATCGATTCGAGGGCGCTTATCAGCTTTGAGGCACCACTGGCAAACTTGCTGACTGATTTTTATGATCAGCTCAAGAGTGTGACAAGCGGTTATGGTAGCTTCAATTATGAATTGGCTGGATATCGAGCCGAGGATTTAGTCCGTGTTGATTTCTATGTTGCTGGTCAAATGGTGGATTCGTTGAGTCTCATGGTGCATCGTAGCGAAGCGCAAAGCATCGGGCGCGAAGTCGTTGCGAAATTGAAGGAAGTGATTCCGCGACAAAACTTCCAAGTTAGTCTTCAGGCTGCAATTGGCGGACGGTTCATTGCGCGTGAAGATTTAAGTGCCTATCGAAAAGATGTCACTGGCTATCTATACGGCGGTGATGTGTCGCGTAAAAAGAAGCTACTCGCTAAACAGGCGAGGGGCAAGAAGCGGATGAAGCGCTTTGGTAAGGTGGATATTCCATCTGAAGCGTTTACTGTCATGCTGAAGCGCGACTAGACTTGAATAATCGGTCTGCAACACCTGTAGTAATTGATGAATTTTTGATATCATGGTGTACATAAATTCAATAACGATTCAGAGTGGCAGAAGGGGAGAGGTATGTCTAAAGAATCCAACAAAATTTCACATGTTGCCCATAACTATGCACCTTTGAATGAGGGTCGTTCACCGCTTGCGCGTGGTGATGGCGTTTGGGTATGGGACAAAGAAGGTAACAAATTTCTTGATTTTCTTTCAGGATATTCGGCCAATAATTTTGGTCACCGTCATCCAGCTATTATTGAGGCTGCAAAGACACAGCTCGATACCCTTACGCTGACAGCGCGCGCCTTTGATCAGGATCAGCTGGAACCGTATGCTGCCGATCTAGCTGAACTGACGGGTAAAGATAAAATTTTGCCGATGAATACTGGTGCCGAAGCCGTTGAAACCGCAATCAAATTGTCGCGCAAATGGGGTTACGAAGTAAAAGGTATCCCTGAGAATCAGGCGAACATTATCGTTATGAATGAGAATTTCCATGGAAGGACGACCACGATCGTGAGCTATTCGACCGATCCGTCTGCCAAGAATGGTTTCGGTCCGTATACGCCAGGCTTTCGCAATGTGCCATATGGCGACATCGAGGCTCTGAAGAATGCCGTCGACGAAAACACAGCAGCAATCCTGGTTGAACCGATACAGGGCGAAGCTGGCGTCATCGTTCCGCCCGAGGGTTATCTGCGCGATATCCGCGAACTTTGTACGAAAGAAAACGTACTGTTTATTGCTGACGAGATACAGTCTGGTTTTGGTCGAACGGGCAGGATATTCGCGGTTGAACATGAAGGTGTTGAGCCGGATATTTATATCCTTGGCAAGGCACTTGGTGGTGGTGTCATGCCAGTTTCCGCGGTTGCAGCGAACCGGGATATCATGGATGTCATCAAGCCGGGTGAGCATGGCAGTACGTTTGGCGGCAATCCTGTCGCATGCGCAGTGGGCCGAGCAGCAATCAATCTGATCAAAGACCCGGTATTGCTCGAGAATGTTCGCGAACAGGGTGAATATATGCATGGACGCTTGCGCAAGCTGATTGGTCTGGGCGTCACTGCCGTACGCGGTCGTGGTCTATGGGCGGGTATTGATATTGATCCGAAACTAATGGATGGTCACGATGCTGCTGAAAGGCTGTATGACAAGGGTGTTTTGGCAAAAGATACGCACGGCTCAACTATTCGGTTTTCGCCCCCTCTTATCATTGAGCGCGAACAAGTCGATGAAGGTATTGATAAGCTAGCTGAAGTCTTGAACGAAGCAAGGAAATAATATGGAAACTCGCGCCCCTATCATTAATCGCACAGTGTTGATGACAGATACTGACAATTTTTCCGTTGTCGAGCTTAATTCGTATAGCGATGAAGATATCCAGCCTGATAGGGAAAAAGCCAAGCTTGAACACGAGTCTATCAAAAAAGCGCTCAGAGACGCTGGCGTGACGGTGGTTGAGCGTCCTTCCCCGAAGAATTGCCAAGATGGTATATATGTTGCTAATTGGGCATTTTGCGGAGTAGATAAGTGGGGTCAGGAAGTTGCTGTGATGGGGCGGTTGCCTAATGTCCGTCAAGGTGAGGAACGGCCAGCACGCAAGATACTGAGCGAAATGGGCAAGCGATTGATTATACCAAAGTGGCAGCATTATAGCGGACAGGGCGACACATTGGTTGCTGGTGACACGATGTTTTTTGGCAGCGGGTACCGGTCGGATAAAGAAATGAAGTACGTGTTAGAGCGTACATTCGGGGATCGTTATAATGTTGTCGACGTACAGACTATTCCTCGGCTCGATGAGCACGGTAAGCCAGCTCGCAACAAGTTGTCTAATTGGCGTGATAGTTATTTTTATGATATCGATTTAGCCTTGGGTGTTGTCCGTCCTGATATGATCGCATGGTGCCCGGAGGCATTCCAGCCAGAGAGTGCCGAGAAAATCCGTGCACTTGAAGGTATCAAAAAAATCGAAGTAGATTTGGACGAAGCACTCGGTGCATTTGCATGCAATTTCATCAGTACGGGCGAAACCGTCATCATGGGTACGGGCGCGCCAAAATTACGATTGGCTTTGGCAAAATACGGTATTAGCTCAGTAGCACTCAAAATCCCAGAAATTCAAAAAGGCGGCGGTTCGGTTCGTTGTTCGACACTGACGCTTGATAACAAATAAGCTATTGACGAGTGAATTCCAAAAGCCCGTCAAGTATGTGTCTGTAAACAACGTCTTTTTCGTCGTCTGTACTAACTTCGAATAAGAGTCCCATTTGGCGATAGGTTTCAATCACTGGAAGTGTTTTCTCTCGATATTCGGCTAGGCGTGTATCAAGCAAATGCTCCGCATCGTCAGCACGTTCGCCTCTGTCGCCAGTTTCCATCGCTTTACGCCACCGTCTGCGCAGTGTTTCTTCGTTGATACTGAGCAGAAGTACCGCCTTGATCGGGTGCCCGCTTTTTTTGGCAACTTCCAAGACGCCTTGTTCTTCGCCTTTCCATCGACCGACGCTGCTGAGTACGAGCGGCCTACCTTTGAATTCGTCGCGACTCAGGTATGGCAATACAATGTCGACATATTCTTTAGTTGGAGCGAGTTGTCCGGCATCGATCGCTTCTTTGACATGTGGCGGAATAACGCTGTTTCGCAAAATCTCACCACCGCTCAGACGTATTGCACCTAAATCGCGCGCCAAACGTTCTCCCTGGGTATCTTTGCCAGCAAAGGGAACCCCGAAAATATTAATAGAGCCACTGCCGAGCCACTCGGCTATTCTTTCAATATCATTCATTACTATCAATTATAAAGCAAATGATCAGTTGTCGTCCAATCTATCTGTATGCATATCGACAGATTGTTTGATTTCGGACACAGTATCAGTTAATTCGGTTTTTGTTTCTTGGAGTGTTTGGGCGACCTCATCTTTGCTCTCGACAAATGCAAAGGCAGCTTCTTTGACCGAGCCTTGCACTTCATCTCCCAGTGATTTAGCTTCTTGGATAAAGTTAGTGAAATCAGACAATAATCCCATAAAAGTATTATACGATACAAAAATCCAGAACAGAGCCATACATTGGCACTCAGGTTGCAAGAGTGCCAGATTTTGGTATAATTGCAGTATGACAGAGCGGCAAATGCAAATTCTCGCTGCGATTATCGAGCAGTACGCCGAGGTGGCATCACCCGTCGGCAGTATTACGTTGGCCAAACTTTTCAATGTATCCAGCGCGACAATCCGCAGCGAAATGGCGAGACTTGAAGAACTCGGTTATATCATGCAGCCGCATACGAGCGCGGGCCGTGTTCCGACAGACAAAGGTTATCGGTTCTATGTTAATGCCATTACTGAGGCACAGGCATATGAAACACCGAAGCTTGATCGTGGCGCACGGGCTCTGGAAGCGCGCGTTCAGACACATCAAGACAGGGCAGACCGAGCAATCCGCAGCGCCGTCGACAGTTTGGTCGAGCTGACCCATAATCTCGGACTCGCAACCATCGGCGACCAGCTCTATATCAATGGTATCGGCAACTTGTTTAGCCAACCAGAGTTTATGCGCGGCGATCATGTACAAGCAGTTGCGCGCTTGCTTGATAATCTTGAGCCTTGGCTTCGGGAAGCCGCACCGAATGAACCGTTGAACGTATATATCGGCAGCGAAAATCCGATTGGCAAAACAAGTGGGGCATCCCTGATCATTGGTCGTTTTCGATCACCATATAGTGATAATAGCTATATCGGCGTTCTCGGGCCGACGCGCCAAAGCTATGGCAGGGTGATGCAGCTCGTTCGTCATGCGGGTGCGATGCTTGAAGAAGTACTGTAATTGGGGTTTTAGGGAAATTGGTATTAGGGATAAAAGAATAGGAGCTCAATATGGCAAAAAGCAAGCAGGGCGAACAACATGAACAACCCAAAAAAGATACGGCAGACAAAGCTGCCAATACGCAGATGAGTGTTGACGCACAGGTTGCTGAACTAACGCAGCAAATTCAAGAACTTACAAATGATTTGCAGCGCACACGTGCTGATTTCGAAAATTATCGCAAACGTGTCGATCAGGAAAAACAAATGGCTCGTATGACAGGCGAGGCAACCGCTATCGTAAAGCTTTTGCCAGTCATCGACAATATCGAGCGGGCCATTAGCTATATCCCGAAGGATCTTACCGATAACAAATGGGCTCAGGGTATCGCAAGTCTGGCAAAAAATCTCGAGAAGTCTCTTGAGAGTATGAATCTCAAGAAAATCGATTCGAAGCCTGGCACACCGTTTGATCCTGAATTGCACGAAGCAATTCAGATGGACGAAAATGCCGAAGGTGAACAAGAAGTGATTGCCGAGGAGTTGCAGCCTGGTTATACCCTTCATGGACAAACGCTTCGGTCCGCAATGGTGAGAGTAACGCGTCAATAGCAAATTATACTGTTGCATCAGCGTCAGTATCCGTATATCATATAGATATTAATAAATGTAAGTGAGGGAAACATGTTCGGTATCGGGACTCCAGAATTAATCGTCATACTGCTGATAGTTCTATTGCTGGTGGGAGGTAGGAAGCTGCCGGAACTCGCACGCAGCGTTGGTCAATCTGTGCAAGAGTTGCGCAAAGGGATGAGCGATGATACGAAACAAAAAAACAGCAAAACATCAGCCACAAAGAAGTCAGAAAAGTCATAAGTCGAATCAGTCTGAACTGACTTTTCTTGAGCACCTACACGAGCTTCGCTCGAGAGTCTTGTGGGTGGTATTATCTTTGATTGTCGCGTCAGCGGTCGGATTTCAGTTCAAAGACGCGCTGATTGATGTTGTTATGGCGCCGCTGAACGGCGAAAAGTTAGTATATCTAACACCGGGAGGCGGATTCAGCTTTATCTTTACATTGAGTATTTACTTCGGCGCTCTACTTACTATACCTGTGGCGGTATATCATCTCTATCGCTTTTTACAGCCTATGATCAAGGAGGTGTCGCGACGATTTGTCGTGACATTTATCGTTCTTTCAGCGTTACTGGCAATGGCAGGTACATTGTTTGGCTATTTTATCGCCATTCCTGCCGCGCTCGATTTTTTGACGACGTTTGCAGGCGATACAGTCACGCCTAATCTTACGGCTGATTCATACCTTGGGTTCGTTGTTGCATATGTCTTGGGATTAGCCGCCTTGTTTCAAATACCACTACTGCTCTTCTTGATTGATCATATTCGCCCTATACCGCCAGGAGGTTTATCTGGCTCACAACGGTTTGTGATCATTGGATCCACTATTGCTGCCGCAGTCATCACGCCTACGCCAGATGTTATGAATATGGCAATTATTGCCGTTCCAATCATTAGCGTTTACCAAATAGGAGCCTTTGCCGTGTTTGTGCGTCGACTAGTAAGGCGCCGTAAAACATCTGCTGCAGAGGTTAGGGCGAAGCAAGAAGAAAAAATACGCCAAATTGGTTTGCAGCGACGCCAAGCATTGGCTCAAGCCTTGGCAAGAGAGCGTCAGTCGCAGTCGCAACTGCAGTCAAAGACAGCACCGGTTCTGTCAGTTGCTCGACCCGTTTCCACAGCTCGTCCACAGCCTGTATCTATGAACATGGTATCTCAGAAACCAAAAGTACGACGCACTATGGATGGCTTCATTGTTAAACAGAACACGTCACCTATGTCGGCAGCTATATCTCGGCAATCAGTCCAACATACTGATATGACGAATGCCCCGTCGCCGCAATCAATGCGTTCGCTCGATAGCCGTTCCATGATTTAAGCTAACTTCTCAGCTATACTGGTATTATGATCCGCCGGGTGATTTTTGCGAGTCTTGTCTTTTGTTTGCTGTTTTTCATGCCCACTTCGGCGTATGCGCAAAAAGAAGAAGGGCGAGGACTCTACGTATCGCCGGTTCGCTCACAGCTGACCGTCAAACATAATGAACCAAAAACCGGTAGTATGCGGATTGCGAACTATACAGATCGGTCGCTGACCGTTAATTTGTTTGTACAGCGTTTTTCGGCTATTGACTACTCGTATGATTTTGCATTCCATAAGCTCGAAGGCAAGGACCGCTGGATATTTTTTGAAAATTCAACCGTTCAACTGAAACCGCAAGAGAACAGAGAGGTTCGATATACGATAGATGTGCCTGAAACTACACAACCTGGCGGGCACTATTTCGCATTGACGGCAAGCACGGACATGTCCGACAAAGGGCTTGGCCAAGTGGCGCAAGTAGTATCACAGCTATATGTCACAGTTGAAGGCGCGTATAAAAAGGCCGGATCTATCGGTAACGAAACGGTACCTTTTGTGGTGTTTGATACCAAGATTCCATTTACATACGATGCAGCAAATACTGGCAATATACACTACACGGCATTTTTTTATGGATATTTGAAAGGGTTGTTTTATGAACAACCCGAAACAGGTGTTAGCCATATTCTCATGCCAGGTTCAAAACGCAAAGTAGGCGGATCTGTGCCGGTTCCATTTTGGCCCGGTATTTACACGCTGACTTATGGGTATCGAGCGGATATTGACGATACTATAGCAGTCAAAACCGCTACGGTACTTTATATTCCGCCGTGGTCTATCGTTGCATTGGTTTTGCTGGCACTGACCGTCAAATGGATTTGGCAGCAATGCTACGGTAATCACAAAAAGACTCACTGATATTTTGCGGTTACCGTGTAAACGACTTCTGCATTGTAATCGCTCGCAGGTTTGGTTCCATCAACATAGACGCCGTAGTACACATCGGTATTATCGCCATTTGTATGTGGTCCGTTTGCATCTTTGAGAAGTGTCGGAGTCGTTTTAATGCCGACATAATTCGAAGATCCGTCAGTGTTGTATCCCCATGTGTTGACCGAGAGCGATGCAGGCGTGCTGTTGTTGCTAGCAGGAATGGTTTCGGTGCCATTGCTCATTTCTGTTCCGGATGGCGCCAAAAGATAGAGCCTATAGCCGACGACATCAGTAGAGGTAACGGTAACCGTGTGCGATCCTTGTCCAGAGAATTCATTACCGACCGGCGTAAGGGTGAAGGCTATGTCGCCATCGAAGGATAACGATAGGCTGGTGTGCGATCCGAACGGAACGTCGGCGCCGAATTCGCCTTGACCAAAAGGTGATGCGGATGCAGAGTGTTGCAGCAAAAGGCAGCCTATCAGAAGGACAAAAGTTGCTCCCAGATGCAGTTTATTGACTGTAAATTTCATCATTACGCTTATATATACTATACTACCAGTGTGAAGTCGGTAAAAAAGACGGTACACAAAAAAATACACAAAACCCTCAAACTGCGACATCATAAGCATACCGGTAAATGGATGGCGCATAGACATACGTCGTATCGGACGTTGTTTTTGCTAATGCTCTTGCCAATCGGTTTGATGACGTTGGTTGAGAATCTATATGTTAACGCGCTTGATCTAGGTGTGTCAGCGGTTGTTCATGCGCCAGCACCTGTCGAAGCGCCATCTATCACGAGTCCGAGCAACAATGCGGTTTTGACATCATCGAACGTAACAGTGAGTGGCAGCTGTCCTATCGCCACCCCAGAAGTCATTGTCTCGATTTACAAAGGTACAACGCTTCTCGGATCGACAACATGTACTGCTGACGGAGCATATAGCGTGACGATCACTTTGGGGTACGGCAAGCATACCCTTTTGGCACGTGTCGTTACGATTACAGGTGATATTGGCAGTGATAGCCCGTCTATCACAGTAACGCGAACGGCATCAAAGCCAAGCCCAAGTCCGACATCTTCGCCTACGCCACCGTCAACGTCCGGCCCGCAAGTATCGGCTGGTTTGCTTGAGCTTTTTCCGCGGCTTATCACAAAAGATAATTTTGCTATCGTACGCCCACCTGCCGATAGCGACGGAACCAATAAAAACGAAGGTGAAGTAGTATGGAAATTCAGTATCAAGGGGGGCGAACTTCCGTATACTGTCCAGATTGACTGGGGGGATGGTGCGGTAGAGACGTTTGAAGTGGCGAGTCGAAAAGAACGGGAGTATATACACATTTATGGGACGCTAGGCACATATACGATCAAGGTAAAAGTAGTTGATGCGAAGGGTAGGGAATCATACTTCACTACCATTGCAACGACGCAGGCATATAGGACAGAAGCGCCGAGTCTTGCGCTTGATAGTCATTTTGAATCTATACCACCGATTGTAGCGTTTATGCAACAGTATATGTTCCAAATATACATTGCAGCTTTTTCGGCGCTTCTCTTCCTTTGGTATCTTGAGCATGCCCGACATATCCATAGGACAATGAGACGCTAAAAACGTTGCAAAAAATGTTGCAATCAAAAAACGCTTACGCTATACTGACGATATATAGTGACTAAAACTAAAAGAGAACCAATGCAATGAGAACAATCTATAGAGTACAAGATGTCAAATCGATGCCTCTCATTGTTGCTGCGGCATTTGCTTTCAGTATGGTCGCATCGACATTGATGATAGCAGCCAAGGTGGGGGCCGCTCCTCTCGGAGAAGTCATGGTGCGGTTTGATAATATCACTGTCAGCGCCAACACCACCGGTACTGTGTGCGCTAAACCACAGAGCACCGCAACAGAAGTTGAGGTGGCAGTTGAATTTCCAACCGGTTATAGTGTGAGCGCTACTCCTGGTGACCACACCGTCAATACAAGCAATTTGGCTTGGCCGTCTGGAGCTCAAGCTTGGCCAGGCATTGGTACGGCAACCAATGTCAGCGGCCAAGTAGTTACTTTTCCGAGTAATGATCTGACCGCTGGTACGCTCTACTGTTTCAACTGGACAAATGCATCGGCTATAGAAACACAAAGCAGCGCATCAAGCACGAATGTTGGCTCGGTTACGACCTATAGTAGCGGTCCAACTATTGTGGATAGCACGGCATATGTGACACAGACGGTCAATGACGGAACATTGGATGTCACCGCTACTGTACCACAGACCTTCTCATTTGCTTTGAGCGGTAATACGGATAATCTTGGTAGTCTGTCAACAAGCTCTGTGACAACGAGTTCATCTCCGCAAACAATCACTGTTAACACTAACGCTCAGTTTGGGTGGGTTGTATGGGCACGCGAAGATAGCAATGCTGGTCTGTATTCAACCTCCGCAAACCACAGTATAGATAGCAGTCCTGCTGGCCAAGCTACTGCGTTGTCTGCTGGTACAGAAGGCTACATCACTGGTATCAGCAGTGGACAAGACAGTGGAAGCGGTACGATTACTGTGGTCTCTGCATACAACTATAATGGCGGTGTCGGTAATACTGGTGCAGCTCTAGACAACACGCTTCGCATGATTGCATCATCTAACGGTACAGCAGCAAATGCCGTATTGACAATCAGGAACCAAGTGGCAATTTCCGGTACGACGCCAGCTGCTACCGACTACGCTGACACAATCACCTTCACGGGTGCAGGTATTTTCTAAAAATAATGTAATCTATCACAAAACTGCCGACCAAAAGTCGGCAGTTTTTTTGTTTGTTATAGCCATGTATAATTGTGACAAATGAGAATAGGGTTAAAGCAAAATATAAAGTGGTGCTCTCTTGCGCTTGGAATTGCCGTAGCGGTAGTTGCTCTAGTCAACGTGGTTTCTTATGCGCAAGAAGCAGTAAAGCGATCTGAAGGGTTTGCTTTGCAGGTGTCTCCGGCAACGTTAATTGAGACTATCAAGCCGGGCGAGCAAAAAACGATGGATCTGAAGATAGAAAATCAGAGCGTCAACAAAGAACATCTTAAGATTGAACTTCGTGAGATCAAGGTAGACAAAGAGTCGGGTGAAATTTCTCTCTTAGAAACAGAGCCGGTTGGCATCAAAGACTGGGCAACGTTTAGCCATCCGACTTTTACGCTCGAATCTGGCGAGGCAATCGTGCAAAAGATAACTATTGCCATGCCGAAAGAGGCAGGATTCGCGTATTCATTTGCCTTGGTTATCAGTAGGGTAGTAGAGAATACGTCCGTGAACAGAGGTGCAGTTTTGAGCGGATCTGTCGCCGTGTTCTCGCTTGTTGCAGTTGACAAACCAGGTGCAACCCGTTCATTTGAAATTGAAAAAGTATCCGTTCCAAGTATTAACGAGTATCTACCCGTAGAGATCGCAATACAGTTTAGGAATACAGGCAATACGTTCGTTCAGCCTGCAGGAAATATCTTCATACAACGTGGTAGTGATGATGCAATGCCTATTGCAACGATTCCTGTAAACGAAAAGAGAGGATTCTTATTGCCGGGTG
>Ga0182748_1001539_pt1 | contig 22371 bp, 26 predicted proteins | sample eDN3rd37CKraftOP_FD_128877 | JGI IMG/M metagenome (GOLD analysis project Ga0182748, IMG submission 128877) | Enriched Organic Plus compost microbial communities from Emeryville, California, USA - eDNA 3rd pass 37_C Kraft OP (version 2) (version 2) ...
GTAACAGAGTTGCCAAATCGATTGCACGTTGTCGTACGCGGCATGCTTGGCTGATTTACCACAACCGGTGGCGGTGTATATTGCTGACCCCGGAATGGGAATGAAGGCATTCTTCCGTCTGATTTTCCGCATTGGAAGCTCATACGGTACCAAGTAACAGGTCCCGGCAGAACATCTGCGATAGCGCCGCCAGAGTTACTTGAGCTATCGATAACTTGGTAAGGTCCCTTGCAAATTGCATTGGCTTTTTTGAAACATCCATTTGGCGACCCGTTGCACTTCACTTCTTGCATCGCCTGTCCAGATGGTCCCGGTACATTTTCGCTAGATGATACGCAACCAGCAACTACCGACGCCATAACGACCGATAAAAGTTTCTTCTTCATTCCCCGTCCCTCAATTTCCGAATAAATCCTATTCTAGGAACTGGAAATGTCTAGATAGCTAATACAATATTCATCCGAGACATTTCGCCTCCGGCATCACTTCGGCGCAATTTAATAAGCGCGTTCAGCCTTCACCTGTCGCATTTCATGTTTGTAAAACAGGGGCGAGTATCTGGTCAAAACCTGCGGAAATCAAACTTCCATAATCTGCGATAGGTTGGTCACTGGTTTGACTTAATCCGTACGATACCAAGAATTACCGATTTCTTCGAAGTCTACTTTGATTTTTTGCACACGATAGGGTGTACATTTATTAGGATCGGCAGCGTCCAAATCAAATAGCGCCAAGTTATAGCCCTTGTCGCCAAACTGGCTACGATACATAATTCCGTCGTAGCCTTCATTCTTAAAGAGCTCTGCAATTATTTGGGTTGAAGCGTATTCAGCTGTGTCATCCGACCATGTCACGGGTTGAGAAAATGCATTATCAATTTCATCCCATACCGCCAAGTTAATCCCGTCTTGGCTAAGGTCCTCTTTGTTATTCCGTTCTTTCCACCAAGCGTTTTCGTAGTTGCTTTTTCTATTAAATCCACGCGTGAGGTCAACGACTTTTAGGTCTTTATTCGCGATAAAAGTTGCGACAGAAATCTCTTCGCCTATCCAAGGACGTGTCTCGGAAATTGCTGTTTCAACACAGTTCGCCACATATAGAACAGGAATTCCGGTCGGATTAGCCCGTCCTTCTCTGGCTTTGTCACGAAGAGGTTTCATTCGGTTTGCTAGATACCCAAACGGACCCTCATCTACGCAATCCCCATCTTCGTTAAAGGCCTGTTCCCAAATTACTCCGCGCTGAGCCCTGTAGAGCTGCGTTTTATGTGGAAGTATTTGGTACCGCGCTGTGCTAACAATTGTAGCTAAGAAATTCGTTGTTTCTTCATCCCAAACATAACGACTTGTCGTTTTTATGTGTTGTGTGAAACGGGAAAAGCTTCTGAAGGAGCGAAATCGTATGTCGGTTTTTTCAGCCATTGCGCGCCTACTGTCAGGATTTTACTGTACAATGCTATAGCAAATCGCTCTCAATTTTCCGAAGAACTTTTCCATGAATATTATGGCTGGAATTCCCCTTATCAGAACGGGATTCACCACGGGCTTAAATGTCCCACTGGAGGGGTTAACCTCGAACGGCTTGGATGAGCCCAAGGTTTCGATCACTTCCAAGCGCTTTGCCTTAGATTTCGCGTTAATGAAAAATCTGTAAAGGCTGGACGCACTTTAAATGCTTCAGTTGAAGCCTCCAGTTCGCCAAGCGCGTTACTTATTTTTCGCCGTGTTACATGTGATTTGTGTCCAACAATCACCCGCTTCAGTATTAAGTTTTCATTAAATGGCATCAGGTAGTTGCCACTCGGCTTATCGAGATAATCCGTTTCAAGTGTCAATAAAGCCCGATACTCTTGTTCATAAGCCCAACCATCGAATTTGGAATAAAGTAGATTTCCAATATCGTTTGTATCTATTTCATCAGCGTAACTTTTGCCGATATCGCTCAATTCCATACGTCTTGTTAAATATGTGACGGGCCGGAAACTGTCTGTATTTGCTTTGAAGCCCAAACATATGCCTTTGTGGCCATCGCCATAATGTGCCCACATAAGTGGATGTCTCCAGTCGGCAGACAGGCAAAGAAGAGCAGATGCGCTATGAAGCTCTTTGCGGCGTTTGTTCAAGTATGCTCGCCCCTCTTTGTTGCTGACAGCTAATCCGAGAAACTCAAAGGGGTCATTAGCTTCCATAATTCTTGTAAGCTTAATCCTCCGTTCCTGAATCGTTTTTAACCCGAATTCCGCATTGAGAAATTTGTAGAGATACATGGTTGCCCCAAATCAAACCAATAAATCCAGCATTCTCGTTATAACTCGTTTCGTGTCCGAATCTAAAAATTAGCATAAAGATGGGGTGGCGCGGATAACCGCTTTTTACCGTCCCGCCTTAATCACGCCGCTTGCAACTGTATTCCCATGGGGTGCTTAAAATAACGTCGAGATCGATCAATCCGCCTGCTTCTCTATAAGCGAAATCAGGTTCTGCAAAATCGGCATCTAATAACATGACGGGAGAGGCGAACGGGTTATCATTCTCAAACTCCTTGATAACAGCGACAACTCGCATGTTGTCTGAGGACTTCCAGATGATTGACCAGTCTAATCCATCGGGGAGCGGGAAGTGGCTAGAATTATCGCCGAATTTTGTAGGTATGCGTTTTATTCGGACGGTTGATATATCGAAATCAGCTTCGAGCGAAAAAAATGACGTATCGTTTTTTTTATTGTCGTTTCCGATCCTGTACCGTTCGCACTCCATTGACTTTGTTGTAGCAACAGATGCTGTCGCGCTTAAGAAAGCCATCCCTATTCCTAATAATATGCCTCTTGTCCGCATTTGACGCCTCCCCAATAAGATTTTTAGCCTTGTTTACCACAATCTTCGACATCGCTACGGCACTATTTGATTTGTGCGCTCTGTCTCCAATTGCCGCCCTATCGGGCTTGGAAAGCAGGGTTTCGAGTTGTCCGCAACTCATCCCAATTTAGAATAAATTGAGTTTGACACCTATAGGTGACATCCGTATTTTTGTTCTCTATCTGTTCACATTATTCGGAAGACATTCACAATGTCCGAGCCTCACGAAATCAAGCTTTCTCTTAATGGCGGCAGACATGGAAAGACAAAGAAAACGACTTTGTTGCCAGTTTGCCGAACGTCGCAGATTCGATTGGGCGCATCTACCTTTATGAGACAGGCCCGCAGGCCAACGCATGGTTCTGGAGCTTCGTGGCTACCGACGTATCCCGCAATATTGGGGCAACGTCAGCGTTGAACCAAGCCCACGCGAAGCAGCCAAGCGCGTAGAAGATTGTTGGCATGTAGCTATCAAGGGCACTCAGTACGAAAATCAGTCGTCTCAGTCGGAACCGACGAACAGCTACGTGGCTGCAAAAGGGCGATAAATGCTCGTTTTCCCATGACCTGAGACATGGCAGCACTCAAAACCTCGCTTTAAATGGCACTTCTAGAGCCTCCATTTTTCGCGAAACCGCCAAATATCTCGATTCAGGCCGCTAAATCCAGTTTTACCGCCTGCTCTCGCTGCGTACCGATTTCTAGAAATTCGGCATATAGGCGAAGTGCAGCGCGTATATTTGACCTCACTTTTCGGTTAAGAGAGTTAAACTCTGGCGTCTCTTCAAGCGCTAGAATTTCCAACCGGACATCGCGAAAAGTTCGCCCGCCCAGCAGACGCCACGCCTTCGTCAGTTGTGATTTCGTGTTACGAGCAACTTGGTTTGTTTGCCCCCGCTGCATAAGCCACTGGACAAAATTGCCTTGTACCGCTGGCGCGGTTTCACCAGCCTCACGCGCCAGAATCACTCTTCCAATGGCTTCCGCAAGCTGTACTGGAACGGCGTTTGCTATCAATTTCATACATTCGTGCTTCGAGCCACCTTGCCATTTCCAATCTGCCGGAAAACCCTGAATCTGCCCCATTTGGGCCAAGGTCGGTGTAACCGTACCTTCCGGCACATGACGATTTGCCGGAATCGGACGCCAAGACGAGGCAATTATTGTTGGCGAAGCCTCATGTGAATACCAAACCGCTTTATTTTGAGTGAAACGCGGAGCGATATAAAATGGTGGGCAGTCTCCCCCGAACAGATCGCCTAGTGTCATCTGTCGCGCAGATCGCGCAGCGATGAGTGCCGATGTCAAAAACCCGTCTCGCTCGCCCAATCGCCCCACGACAAATAGCCGTTTGCGGGCTTGGGCGACACCGTAATATGACGCGTCAAGCTTGCATTCTGTCAGGCCGTAACCCGCCCGCTGCAAAATTGCTTTCGCTTCCGCCCAAGCCTTCGACCTGGCTACTTGCCCGACATTTTCCATGAGAAACCAACGCGGGCGCGCAATGCAAACCAGCATCGCAAACGCCTTCGTCAGTGAGGCGTTTTCGCCTTCCTGCCGCTCACCAGCGATAGAATAATCCTGACAAGGCGGGCCACCGCAAATCATATCTGGCTGCAACTGCGCTATCATCGGCCCGACGCCGAGAATATCCTTCAAGTCATGTTGCCACACATGAGCGCCTACGTTAGCTCGATAAGTCGAAACCGCAGGCTCCCACGCATCGTAAGCTTGAATAAGGTCGAATCCCGCATTCTTAAGACCGCGAGACATTCCCCCGGCACCGCAAAATAACTCTACAACTCTCAAAATGCCCCGCTTTCTTGTAATAGACATGTCTATTACAAAATTATTCGGGCGTTACTCTCAAAAATCAAATTTCCATAATCCGCCGACAGTCTCCGCAAGGCTTACGCCGCACGTAATGGGCGCATACGAATGCGATGCAACTTAAGTTGTTAATATGCGTATCCGCCACTGTGGGCAAACAAACCAATCCAATGATAAATTTACACTTGTTTCAAATCCTGCCTGACAAGGAAAAGCAATGAAGGAGCCTAAAAGATCGAATGACTTGGCTAATTCGGCAATCCCATCAGATCCAAAAGCAAAACCTCCGACGGTAGCGGGGAAACTTGATCGCTTAAATGAACAACAGGAGCGTTTAGACAAGATTACGCAACAGTCTGCATTTGCCAGATCCGTGAATGAACAGATGGAACGAATGGAACGCTTAACGAAGTCTAATCCCATGATGCAGAAGCTCAATGAGCAGATGCAGGCGATGGAAAAGCTCACAAAAATAAGTCCCGCTGCTCAATCCATATTGGACCAGGTAAATGAACAGCGTAGGCGTCTTGAAACAATCTCGCGTCCAAGTTCTGGTAAGCGAATTGATCAAAAGCTTCCGGAGCAAGTAGCGACTCCTCTTCGCATACCTAACATTCCAGACTTCAGAAATCCTATTCTTGATACGAATGAAAAGCTCTCTGACATCGAACAGAAGTTCGATAGCATGTTGAATGTCATGGCCAATGCCGCTCAGATCGGAAATGAGATTCAAGCTCAGGCGGTAACGTTTATTGCTAAGTTTGAAGAGGCGTCTGACAAAACTGATAAAGCTGCAAAACAAGCGATAAAGGTTGGCGTTTTAGCTGTTGTTATATCGGTCGTCGGCCTGCTTAGCCCGCCGATACAAAATACCTTTTGGCCCGACGAGACCGTGCCTGCTATTAAAGCGCTTACGAAAGAAATTATAGTTTCTCGTGATTTAGTTGCCAGCGACAATCAAAAATTGTTCGAAGCATTAAGAAACGAAAATGAGGATACTGTTGATCGTGTCTTAACCGAGTTCCGTCAGAAACAAGAAGAAACAAATGCTATTTTACGTGAAATGATCGACGTAATCAAAAAATCGTCCGTTACTGCAACGCCCTAGCTTGTTGAGCTCCGATTTCCCGAAGTTCTCGACTGTCAACTTTTTGGGTGTTTTCGGTCCCGCACATCACACTGGAGGGGGATCGGCAGGGGGCACAGCCCCCAAGCAACGAGCCGAAGGCTCTAAGCTTGGGTCGGTAGGACTAAGTGAAAGTCCTACCGTTCCCTTTGCATTTTCAAGCTGATTAGAAGCGTCAGCTTCATATTCGGCAACGAGGCGTTCAGCCGTAGCTTTGTCGACGATCATCCATTCTTCTTCAGTTTTAAGAAGAATTTCGCCAGATCGATCATAGCCGATAAACAGCCCGTCATGAGTCTTGCAAAATCCGAATCCGGCTTGCTTCGCAATGCCGAAGAACACACGTCGAGCTAGTATGATTGACCCCTTACCGTTCCGCTTTTCCTTCCGCGCTGCATATTCCTCTTCAAACGTGTCGAGCAGGCCGACAGCGCCCGCAACGTCGTAAATCTCTGTCATGGTCGGGGACTGACTAACGGCGAACCGTTCGACCGCACACACCATGCCCGTGACAGTCTGGCGCGTCTCTCCATAGGCCGTTTCGCGGCATTCTCTTAGTGGCACAGGCGGAAGTGCATAAGCGTTTCCGTCGCTATAGAATTGGCCTTGCTCAAGCTCTCTTTCGGCCTTGCGCTCAGCAATGGCGTCGGCGAGCCAAAGGCGTTCCGCCTGATGCAGATCAGCGTCAGGCCAAATTCCGAGCGCAACGGCTGCATGCCATGCCTCGAATGCCACGCAGTCAGATTGCTCAGCAATCAGAGCCTTTAGCTCTTCCTTTTCGCTGTCATCGGTCAGCGCTTCCAGTTCCTGCCTATAACCAAGCAGCAGTTCCGTATGCATTTGCGCAGCACGCATGCTTTGCAGGCCTACGGCGGTTCGATCATCGTCAGGATTATTGAAGGACCGAGCGGCATTCGCCCAGGCGGTGTCCCAAATTTCCATCGGAGCGCGGCCCGCATCCATTCCAACCCAATTGTGTCCACGAATGCGGCGCGACCACTTCCAAGCGCCCGCCCGCGAGTGCTCAGACGGCATTTGCAAGGCCATTTCCTCGCCATTCTCAGCGGCAGGCTTCTTCGTCTCATATCGCGTTGAATATCGCGCAGCATACCGCGCCACGGTCGCAGCAGTCTCGGCTTGTCCGTTTTTGCTAGCTGGCGGTGCAAAACGCTCATCCTCATCCCCGATCACATATGCAGCACAACCGCGATCTTGCCCGTCATCACCTTCAAGGCGGGTGGAGAATTTCGAGCGGAATACCTCGCAAACGGAACGGGCGTCTTCCAATGTCTGACATGCGAACACGATATGACGATGAACCGCGCCGGATTGCTGTGGTTGTGCATTCCACCAGCCGCAAGGCCTGACGCCACGCTCACGGAGGATCGCCATCACGCGATGGTAATCATCCTGCATTGCGTCGAGGCCTTCCATCGGTCCTAGGTCGGTATCCCAATCGGTTGCCCGATCAGCCTCGTTTGTCGAATGGCAAACGTATTGGCCGGGGAGTGTGATAGTGATCCAGCAGACGAACCAGCCCAGCATTTCCCATCGCTTCAAATGCACGTCGATTAACAGGCGGCGTTTCGTGACATCAGCGATTTTCCCCTTTTCATTCAGTTCCGCCATTGGGATCTGGATTTTCGGGTCCCGCTTCTGGACGAGCCGCAGGCCCTTCAAAACCTCTTCCGTCCGCTCCTGGTGTTCGCCGTACAGAATGGCGAGATAGTCGCTCACATAGAGCGGCCTGCCATCGACATTCGGCCCGCCGACCGCACCAATTGCCGCTTCCACATAGAGCAGCGCCCGCATCTGCAATTTCTTCAATTTGCGGCGGGTCCGCTTCTCACAGCGGCCCTTGCGATGCTCCAGCTCCTGATTAATCAGGTTGCCCGCATCGTCTTGGGCGGGGAATTTAAAGGCGTATGCCGCAGCCGTTTTCTTGGCCCGTTCCGCCAGCGCATCGGCACGTAGGCAAAGAATTTCTAGGCCGTCCCAGCCGACTTTACGAAGAATGGCTTGCTCGCGTTCCTTGCGCCGTGCTTCCGGCATCCGTTCAAGGAATGGCTGCCATTCGAGCGGCAGGAACTTGACGACATGGGCAGGCGTCCGCTTGTTCCAAGGCAGTTCCGTAGCCGATGGCGCGGCATAGGAGAGTATGCGGACGGTGTTCCGTTCTTCCTCATCCAGCGCGGCCATATCGGCGCGCAAGCGTTCTTCTGGAGAAAGGACGTCAGTTGGCCGATGAAATCCGCCGACAGAAACAGTGTGGCTGTAACAATCCAGAAAATCCTTGCGATAATACCCCTCACCAAGCCGGGGTGCAGCCGCGAGCGCCAGAGCCGAAAAACTCTTGCCCTGTACAGCGTCGTCAACAAATTTGGTTTCTGGGATAAGGTAGTTTTGAGTGCTGAAAACCGGAGTTTTCAGCGCGGCGGTCACCGCGTATTATGTGGGGTCTTTACAGTCTCAAAATAATGATTCAGACTCATCTTGTTACTCCAAAAAGGCTGCGTAGGGTTCCCGCCCATTGACCGCAGCCTTTATAGTTTGCAGCGCACTTTTCCTGTAAGTCAAATCCAGCGAAGTTATTGGCCGACCGAAAAATAAAGCTTGCGCCGATCACCGCCGACAAGCACGCTAATTAGGCGTCTGGGTGTCATCTTGACGTTTCGATATCTGATTTTTCCAATGAGCTAGGGGGACGGTCTCTAAGGTGACTTAGGGGCCGTTTCTCTTTGTGTATGCAGCGGGGTAACGCTCGCTCTGCCCAACGTCGATTTTTCGCGCTAAGTCCGGCCAACGCCACGAACGAGCTACGCATCTCGTTCGCGTCGGGCCTCCCAAAGCTCGAAAAATAGGACGTTGGGACCCGCCGCTCGGTGACGGCTTTCAGGGCAACGCCTCCCTTCGGTCGCATCCCGCCACCGCTGATGCAGTGGCAGGGCTGTAGAGCGTATGTTGCCCCTCAATCCATCAACCCCGCTGCCGGTGTCGTCAAAAGCCCTCTTGCAATCCAAATCTAGCCCGTTTATATGCCGCCTCCCAACCACAGAGGACCCATGCACGACATTCTCACTCCCCGCAGCTTTCTAGCCCGACATCACGGGCCGACAGCCATAGGAGTGACCATTGTTGCATGTAACCGCCTCAGCCGTCCGGATTTCCGTCAAGCTTAGCGCCGACGCCCCTGAATTCGACATCGAATTTCAGGACGTGGAAATCGTATCGCCAGAGCCTTCCAGCACCCTCACAATCCACGACGACACCGGCAGCGCCATTACGCCAGCCGGATCACGTCATGAATTGACATCGCGTCAACTGGATGTACTGCGCGAGATCGTGAAGGGCGAGCCGACGAAGGCCATCGCCCGCAGTCTGGATTTGAGCGAAGGCACGGTGAAAATTCACCTCAAGGCGCTGTTTAAGGTGCTCGGCGTGAGCAACCGTGCTCAAGCAGCCGTAGCAGGCTTGGAAAGCCTCGCGAGAAAATAGCGCAAGCAACTATGTTACGAGTTGTCTATACTAACGCAAACAGCACTGACAACTCGTAACAAAATCCACCGAAATGTGGTTTTCGCTTGCAAATATCAAGCAAAGTCAACAATTTATTCTAGATAATAATTTCATTTTTCTTCAAATTTCCTGTTGCCGCCGACAGATTTCTGAATCACACTATTTATAGGTCGATCAATTGAGGTCACCTAAACATTCAGGAGAAAAACATATGTCGAACAACTATTACAATCTTCGTTGGACGAGTGCGGATGGGCAGGGCGAAATGCCTTCTGGAGAATTTTCCAGCAAGGCCGAGGCACTTGCCAACATCGCCAACGCCAAGGCCGAGCATCTTGCAGGCTGCACGAGCGACGAAGACCGCGCGGGCATCGAAGCAGGTAGTTTTGATGTTCGTTACACTGGCCCTGAATTCATCGTTGAAAATATCGAGGTTGAGAACAACGACGGTCACTTGTTCGCTTCTTTCAATGTCCGTCAGATCGACTACAAGGGCGATGAAATCTACAATCGCGGCACCGGTGACTGGATTGATCTTGATGACGGCTTGCTAGTTGCCTCGTGTAGCGACGATAGCAACATGCGTCACTGGCCGGATGGTTTGTCATCTGACGACCTGAGCGAAATCCACGGTATCGTCAACGACTACCTTCGTGCAAACCCGATCCCTGAAGAAACCTTGCAGCGCTACCGCGACATCAAGGACGGTTATCACGGCGAAAAGGCTTCCGATGAGGATCAAGAGGAATTCGAATTCGACGTCGAAATTGACGGCGTGACCTACTCCGTTAGCTCGTCAAACGAAACCGCATATGTGAATGGCGAAGATGTCGTGTGGTTCCACCTTGAAGACGAAGACCATCATCTTGGGGAGAAACACGTACTGGCGAAAGACGTCGAATATTACGGTTACGAAACCGCTGTGACAGACCGCATCCGCGAACTCTATCACTCTGACGCCCCTACCTACGCCTAATGCCTCGCCCAAACCCCTTCGTGAGAGAAGCCGGAAGGGGTTTCAGAGGGGCATCCAGCCCTCACTTTTGATCTCCTATAGGGAGCGGCCTCAGAGGCCAGAAACAGGCAACAAATAGGAGTGTTAACATGTCTAAAATCTTGAAACTCGATCCATCATCGCCCCGCAAGGAATACCTTGTCCAAGGCTTGCCGCTCGCAACTCGCAGGCAGCAGGACAACGAGAATATTCTTGATGACGATTGGAAGTTCATCGACACCGGCGATAGCCTTGTGGCGATCTTCCCGACCGCAGACGGTGAAGATTTCGAAGAAGTGGAAATCGACCTTACGCAAAACGGTTTGCAGCTTAGCGACAAGCTGTTTGAGCGCGTCGGTTTCACTCGCGACTATGTTTCTAAGGTCCTTGAGGCCCGTCTTGAAGACGAGGACGACCTTGAGGACGACGACGAATACAGCGCCGAGTCCGTCCGCTCCCTGACTCTCTAACGCAAATCGCCTCTCCCGCTGCACAGGGAGGGGCATCCAGCCCCGCAGAAAGGACTTGCTAATGTTCTACAACGACCGCCCTCCATACGCTCAAACCGAGGCCGAGAAGGCTTGGCGGCGAGACGAATACCGCCGCTTGCGCAGCGCGCTCAATCTCCCCCGCGCCGAGCTATCGGCAATAACAGGCCTCGCCATCAGCACTCTCAATCAGATACCGGCACGCTCCAAGCCGCCATCGTTGTTAGTGTTGGAGCGCATGCGAGACGCGTTAGAGCAGCGTCAGGCAGCCTGAACTGCCGTCGCGCGTGACCTTGGCGTTCCTTTTTGGTACAGTATCTATATCGTTAAGAAAAAAAAGGGGGGTTCCAATGCTTGTTAAAGTCGGCGCGGCCCGCCGCGAATGGTCAAATGCCGCTGTCATCTATGATGAACCGATTAGCGAAGATCACGCGACCACAGCACCAGACGGCAGCCTTCAAATCACATTCGTTGCATCCGGTATTTATGGCCGGGACCGTGAGTCTTCCAAGTACCGATATACGGTGAAGCTGTCACCCGCAGAGTTAACAATTCTCATTGGAGCCGGATCACTGTAGCTATCATCCGTACCCATCGATAAGCCTCAGAACGCCAAAGCAGCCATTTCGGCTGCTTTTTATTTGCTGCGATTGCCTTCATTTCAAAGTATTTGTCAATATTATTTGCAATAGTCACAAATTAATATTCAATGAATATTGCAATTAAGCTTGCGCCGACAGAAAATCTTCCCATACTTGTATATAGGTTGATCAATAAAGGTCGCCAAGATTGGAGAAATAAAATGGAACAAGTTGTTGAGGAACTTTCAAAACTCCCACTTGAAGGGAAAATTGCGTACGGAATTATTGGAGTAATAATGCTTGCAGCAATTATCTTTCTTCCAGTCGTTATTTACTGGTCCATCCGCTTGGTCGTCACCGCGCCCGCGTGGATCATTCGCAAATTCGGCGTCCAGAAGCGCGAGAAGCCCAAGGACGACAACACCCCCGCAGCCGTCTAATGCCCCGCCCTAACGCCTTCGGATAGGGAAGGCGTTTCAGAGTGGCATGCAGCGCACTCAAATCCAGCAACAGGAAGGAAACCCAGATGTTATACGTAATCATCCAGAAACGCTATTTTTACGGCCCTAAAGAGCGCGAGGAACTGCACACCACAAATTTCGGCGTTGCCGCCGCTTTCGCCAGCGCAGAAACCGCCAAGGCCCATATCGAAACCTTGGAAGCTGCACGCTACGACCTGGCGCACAATGAATACGACCGCCCAGACTATCGCGTCTGCCGTGCCTCACGTCTTCCGAAGCGCCTGAAGGCGCAGCTTGACAATTGGGGCTGGGAATTCATCGACGCCCGCCCTGCGCATCATGCAGGCGTCTTCAACGCCTCCAGAAGCTGTTTCGCCGCCTGATGCCTCGCCCAAAGCCTTCATGGAGAAACCGGAAGGCTTTCAGAGGGGCATCACAAACAATCCCTCGCAGGAGTTAACGCCATGGAGAAGGAAAAACATATCATCCAGCTGCCCGCATTGGTGACGGAAGGGCATAGGCTCAATCCATTCGTCAGCGTCGAACGCAAGAATGGCCGCATCTACAGCGTCACGGCCACCCGTCAAGACGGCACTCAGATGCACTGTGCTCATATCGCGAAATCATCCGCATCCATCGAACGTGCCGCCGCCAATTGGTCGGCTGATCCATCGGCCTTCGTCGCGAACATGATTCACGTCATAGCCGTCCGCGTAGCCACCCGCCGTCTGAAATCCGCCCGCATCGCTCACCAGATCGCCGCCAAAGTCCATGCCGAAGCCAGAATCTGGAAGGTCGGAGCCGCCACGGAAGACGACCGCCTTTGGGAACTTGCAACCCGCGTAAAGCTGGACGACGCCACGAGCGAGGTAGCAGCCGCCGAAGCCGAGGTAAGACGCCTACAGCTTGCAAAGCCCTAAGAACGGCGCACTGAAATCCGGCATATCGGCTCTCCGGTGTGCCATGCTCTTTGAAAATTTGACCCTTTGATAGCTACCCATGACTACGCTTATGCAAGTGGCCCGTGTTGCTGCTGAGCAGCGGCCCGCGCCAAACCACTTGCAACGCGCCATTGGCAGCTTGATCTAGGTCAGATTTTCAGACAGCATCTAACAACCAAGGAGAACCAACATGAGCCGCAATCCACTTCTCGTTTTCATTGCTTTTTCGAGCCTTGTCTACTTCCCCGTCGCCTTCGTCGGCGGCCTCGTCATGACGGCTCTCGGCTACTAGTCGGGAGCTTTCCACTTCCCAAAATAAAAGGCCCCCATTTCGGGGGCTTTTTGGTGTCTGGAACTCGTTTTTATGATTGCAATGGAATCCTTTCAGATTCTTGCCACGTATAATACGGCGGGCCGAGATTGAAGCTGGCGCTGAGGAAGAAATTTTCCCGCCCCCATTCTGCCGGGATATCTACAAGATAATCGGGAAGGATCAGGGACGACACACATTTCGTGGATGCGCCGGGTGCGAGCGTGGCAGAAGAACAAGCGACAGAAGCCCACGCGCCAGAACTGATATTTTCCCCTCTCACACCAAAGTTCGCATCGTCTGCGCTTATCTGAGCAGGCGCATCACCGATGTTTCTAACTGTCCAGGTTGCGGTCACGGTCTCGCCTTCATCGATCACGCCATTGCCGTTCGTGTCCATGTGAGACAGCAACCCTCTATCGATTTCAAGTCTCGCACGTCCCTGAGGTTTCTCAGGAGTCTCCGGCTCCGTTGGTTCAGTCGGCTGCTCGACAGACGCGATAGAAGTTCCGGCGACATATCGGAAAATGAATTTGGTATCGGCATGCGCTGCCGAGGTCGAAAGAAGTGCTGCGCACGCAGCGGTGAGAAGTGTTTTCTTGAACATCTGATTTGGTTCCCCAGCGGCATTGTTGATAGTTCCCCTGCCGACGCCGCGTGAACGACAGGGGAATTCTGCTGTTATTCGGTTGCGGTACTGGTCTTCTCGCCAATCGGGGCGCTCTTTGGTCGCTGACCGCCGCCGTTAGGCTTGTCACCGTCCTTGTCGCCCTTTTTGCTTTTTGGTCCTGGCATCTTTGGAATCCCCGGCATCCCTCTGCCCATCGTCGCCGCAACAGCGGTAGCCGCCCCTAGAGCCATTCCACGGTCGCCAAAATCGCTGCCTTGACCGCCACCAGCCCACATGATCACACGCTGCGGAATGGTCAGGATTTGGCTGAAAACGTGCATGGTGAGATACATTGTGAGGAATGTTATCATCGCAAAACTGATGACCAGGGCACCGGGGCCAAGCGGATAACCGCCCGTCTGTCCGAAGAACGCTTTGGCCCAAAGGACTTCGACAGTGCCAACAACCAGCGGCAACAGCATGAAAGAAGCTGCATAGGCGAGAACGCCAAGCGCGGGCATTAGAAAAACCTGATAGATGATTTTGGAGCCAAGTTCCGAGCCACGATGCATTAGCTCGTCGCCGTCGAGCTTGACCCACGATAAAGCCCACACGCCTAGCTGAATCATGCATTCCACGAAACCAACCAGCCACGTTGAGGCGAAGATCATCATCGAAATGAACGGCAAGACTGGCAGGACGTAGGCTCGTACCGCCCCGATAATGTATAGTGATCCGATGGGAATCGTTGACCAGATCATTGCCCATATCGCAGCGCCGTCGAGACCTGCCGCATCTCCGAAGGTCGTAAAAGCTCCGGTGATCGGCACGAACGACGCTAGGATTGCACCAACCGCGAGTGTCATAAACCAGTGTCCTGACTGCACTTGGTCAAGGATCGGGTCGGATTTTCTTATCTGATCAACCGTTGAATCGCTGGCGTCTTTTTTGCTTTTCGTCATCACCCACTCTTGTAGTGGGCGCATCATCTTGTTCACCATTTTGGTGAAAAAATTGCTGTCTTGGTCGGCGTTAAAAGCCAACTCTTGAGAGTCAACTTCTATTTCAGCCTCTTCGGTCACTAACACCATTCGAAATGCCTTGATGGCCTCCAATGCTTCCGTTGGCGTGGCGACAAAATCCGCATTGTTGAACGATGTATGTTGGCGTGGATCGTTTCTTGTGTGCTTAATGTCAGTCATCGCAAGAATTTGCTGACTCTGCGTTGACATGTTCACAAAATACATTCCAATTGCGATAAACCCTTGCTGTTTAAGACTTGCTTTTAGCTTGTCGCGGATGGCTTGTCCTTCAGCGTCTTTCGCCAAATCTTCTTCTACGGCCTTTGTTATTGTCCTGTCATACTCAGCCGCTAGCGATTTCACTTTTTCTAGCATGGGCGCAACGGTTTTGTTGTCCAGGAGAAACTGGGCAAGCTGTTGCGAGCTTGTGTGACTTCCGAGGTGGTCAAATTTATAACTTTGGAACTGTGCTGCGTCTTTTCTCGCAGCGAGCAGGATTTTGCCGACTGCCATCTGTCTCGCTAGATTCAGCGTTTGATGTCCTTCAAGCATCGGCATCTTGATGGTGCTGCAAGAACCATATCTCCACTCCGTCGCCTTCTCACCGCGATCTCCCATCGCAGCGGGCAAGCCGATCCTTTCGAGGTATGGTGCCTTGTCCCAGAGAAAATTTTTATACGCCGAGCAAATCTCGCTCTCGTAAACATCCAGAACGAGTTGCAGGCCATTTCTGGTCGGCGGGACCATCGGCATTTTCTGGGAGCCGTCGAACCATACAATTGCGATATTGTCGGCAAAGTTGATCCCCGCCCGAGCGACGACATCGCGCAGCAGATAATGACCGCTCGCGAAGCTCGCCCCGATAGGCAGGAGCAACCCGAAGCCGACGAAGGCGCGCAGCGGTGCCCAAATCTGATGGTACTTTTCGCCCAGCACCTTGCCCGTATATGCGGAATGGACAATGCCCATCACAACCGCCCAGATGACGGCAATCGCGCCGAAATAAACGAGCAGTCCGTTAAACACGCCAAGCGCGAGTCCGAAGGGCGATGTGAAGTCCGATGGGATCAAAACTTTGATCCAAGACCATGCGATATTGTGCGGGCCAGGGTCTCTTAGGAGGTCTTGGAAAATCATCTTTCCTCACTCCCGACTTGCGCTTGCCACGCTATCTACTTCGCCATTTTCAGATTCCGGTTTCGCGAAATCGAAAATCGCTTTGTCGCGCTCGCTGGCGAACGACATCACCAGATTTTGAATCCAGTTTTCGCTTAGCTTGCCAGCGTCTACGGCCTTTAGAGCCGCCGCGCCGATCACGACTTTCTTGCGTGTCTCCAGCTTCCGCGCAGCCGTCCTATTTGCATTCTCCAGTCGCTTAATATCGCTCTGCAGTTTCGCCAGTTTCTGCAACTTCGCTTCAAGCTTCTCGCGGTGCGGGGTTTTCAAAACAATCGACATCTAATTTCTCCCATAAAAGCGCCGACAGCATAGGTTTCCGCCGACAAAATCAAGTTTTTCGACTTCCAAAAATGTAGACAACGCAAGTTGTTTCTAGCGAAACCGTCATCAGTATTTTTGAACATCTAAACAATGATTTTCCGACACCTTGATTGTGTCAAGTATTGAAACCAAAATCCTCTTACGACACCAACAACGGCCCACTGCCGTGAAGTGCGCGGTTATGCATTACTTCGTAACGCCGCGCCTGGCAGGGGCCTTCCAAGGTGTCAAGCTAGGAGAAAATCAGATGAATCAAGTCCATCTTCATTACACACATTTTCCAAATCGCCATTACTACTCAGTATCGGCAATCGGACTCACAACGGAACAGTTGAAGCATTACGCTCAGCGGGCGGGCTTCTTTGTCATAAACTGTTCTGGCGAAACTCAGCGTTTCATTACTCGGAAAATTCACCCCAAGGTCCGGCTTTATACGATGTTGGAGAACGCGGGTTACGTGGTTTTTACTTCGCACGATAACCGCGAAATCCTTCCGCCGATCCCCGCGACAGAGCCTGAATCTCGCACCGCTAAAACGTGGCTGGGTGATGAAGCCTGGTACTGCGGAACGTGAGGTGCGTCATGACTTTCCTGAAGTCCATTTATCAGTTTGTCGGCTGGACGTTTGCCTTTGTGCGCCTCAAGCCAATTCAAAATCCCGAAACCATCGCCACCCCCGCCACCGACGCCGCGCCCACGTCCATAGACGACGATTGGGCCGACATCGCCGTGCAGATCAGGGAGGAAAACCGCAATGGATAATCGTCGCACTCCCTTCCGTCGCAATCCTGACTTCAAACCCCTTTGCTACGAAATCCCTGTTGTTCTGGATTTTGAAGGCATCGCCACACCGGACGAGCTAGGCGGCGAACCGCTCCAGCAGCTTGCCATCTTGCTTGCATATCGCGAGAGCGGACGCGTGCGCGTTGTCATCTGGGCGCATGAACGCATGTTTTCCGATAGCACGTTCGAGGCAGCTTATGCCGACAGCGCAATGGGCGGCATGGACAAATGGGGCCATCGCGAGTTTTGCCAGTACCTAAAATTCTTGTCTCGCTGGAATATCGGAAAACCCATCAGCTTCACGACCGACACCAGTTTTGACCCTGTGGCAGAATTCTCCCAGAAGGCTCAGGAAATCCTTGCGTTCTCAGAGCTTGGCATTCTGCGTAAGTCTGGGGAGACAGTTCATTGAAAACCTCCCTTGCCCCCGATCAGGCCCTATTCCGTGCCGAATGTCAGATTTTCAAGAGGTCGGCAGGCCGTAGCTCGACGGCAGCGGCAGCGTACCGCTCTGCCAGCAAGATCACAGATCGGCGCACAGGCGAGGTTTTTGACTACCGCCGCAAACACTGTGTCAGCGCTTTCATTGTCGCGCCCAAAGATAGCCCTGCATGGACGCAGGACCGCGAAGAGCTATGGAACCGCGTCGAAGCCAGCGAGAAGCGCCATGACGCTCAGGTGGCTCGTGAATGGCTCATCACCATTCCCCGCGATCTTCCGCAAGACCAGTGGGAAAACTTTGCCCGCGAAGCCGTCGCGCCATGGGTTGACGCTGGCGCTGTCGTTGATGTGGCTGTGCATTGCAGCCTTGATATCTACGGCCAGCCGCAACCGCATCTCCACATCATGCTTACCATGCGCAAGCTGGACGCCACCACAGAGACAGGCTTTTCGAGCAAGAAGAATGCTGATCTGGAGGCCATGCATGCCAGCGGAGGCCGCTACGGCGGCGAGCGCGGCGATGCCCTGAAAATCCAGCGCGAGCGCATTGCCGATGTCATGAACACGTATCTCGCAGCGGCCAATTCCCCGCGCCGAGTTTCCCATCTTTCGAATGCCGCCCGTGGCCTAGAGGCCGAACCGGAGCCGACCATGGGCGAACAACGAGTCCGCAAGTCGCATCGGCTTCGGAAAGGCGACCGCGTGACAGACGCCGTTGCCGATCACCGCAAGGCCCGCGCCCTGCAAAACGCACTCACAACCGTGGAGGAAGAAATCATGAGTGAATTCCCTAGATACCAATCCGACGCCGAAAACGGCATCCGCCCCCGCCACCAGCAGAATTTCAAGGCGCAGCTTATGGCTAAGCATCTGCCGGACACCGACTATGTTGCTGATCATCTGTATATGGTGGACGTGAAAACCCCCGGCCGCACCCGCGTCCAGATGAGAGACGGCGGTTGGCTGGAGGTCGATCATGCCGCCCGCCAGGCCACGGTTTACGGCCCGAAGGGGCAGGCCGACGCCTTGGCGCAAGCCGTCATCGCCGCTGGCCACGCCGAGGAAGTCAACCGCCTGCCAGAGCAGGCAGCTATCACGAAACGCGGGCATAAACCCCGCCAGCGCCCGCAGGCAACGCCATCGGATGATATTCCTGCAAACTACAGGCTGCCGGAAACCGCCGTTGAATCTATTGCTGATAAGTGGCGCTCTCGCGGATACACATCCGTTACCGAAAGCGTGGATGGTTGTTATATCCAGATCGGCCAGGCCCGAATTCAGGACCTCGGCACCGAGGTTCGTATTCACGGCAAGGCTTCAGATCCCGCCATCAACGCCTTGCTTGCAAAGGCTGCAGATGAGTGGGGCGGCGAACTTGAAGCGTACGGAAGCCAGGAATTCCGCGACCGTCTCTGGCTTGAAGCCCAGCGCCAAGGCGTGAAAGTCTTCGACCAGTCCGGCAAGCTCTACGAGCCATCGCCAGAAATCCGTGCCCAATTCGAAGCCGACCGCGCCAAACTCGACGCTCAGGCACTCGATCTGGAAGGCGTCCGCCAGCGCAAGCAGATCGGTGATTTGATGCTGGAGGCCGCGAACGGCAGCAAAGAGGCCCTTGCCGACCTGAAAGAACGTGACGGCTATCTGTGGCTGCTTGTCACCAATTTTGACGAGGAACAGCTAGCCGCCTTCAAAACCGAAACCGTCGAAAGCATCGAACAGCAGTTAGACGGCTTCCGCGTCCTTGGTCGCGAAATCGAACGGGAAGAAAAATCCGAAGCCGCAACCCCAGCGCCGTCGCCGGCACCCGACGACGAGCCGGAACCACGCAAAACCAAGGCACCGCAGCCAGCATAAAATCCAGAAGGGGAACTAAAATGACCAAGACCAGAATCGAACAATTCTTCTCAGATCACGCCGACGCCTTGGCGGCATACAACGCCAAGCATGCGCCGGAACCGGATTTCACATTTGAATCCAAGGTCGATCCCGTGAATCGCTATATAGCCGAAGCACTCGACGCTCTGGAGAACGACGACGCCGACCCAGCGATAGAAGACGGTTTCGACTGGCTGGAGGAAGGTGTTGGGTATGCTTACGACGATGACGAGGATTATCGCCCGCGTGGCGACTTCAATAATTCCGATTCAGATCAGATTTCTTGGAGTCCGGGGATGCCACGCCCATGACCATCGCCACCGACCTTCACCACACGGAAAACATGTCGGAAATGGCGCAGGCTCACAGCTTGCGCCGCTACCTTTTTCGCCGTGCCAGCCAGCTTAAAACGCTGGAATACAGCGCCAGCGGGCAGGAAGTCGAAAAGACCTTTGCACTTGCAAAAGGCCTTCAATTCCGCCGCGTGAGGCAGGAGGGGCAGGGCTGGTGCGAGTGGCTGGGGCTGGACACATCGATAAAAGACGACGCCCATTTGCAGGCCTTTTTCATGCTTTGCGCTCCAGATCGGGACGATCCAGAAGCAAATTACTACTGGCAGCGCATGCTTAAGGAATGCCAGTCCAATCGCCTCAGGTCCCTACGCAAATGGCGCAATATGGGGGCAGAAGCGATGACACGAGCCGCAGCGCAGCGCGTTGCACCTTTGTCAGATTCGGAACTGGCAAAGGCGAAACTCAAACCGATCTATCTGCGCAAAGCGTCTGGCAAAAAGCCTCTAAAAGTCATTGAGAAGCCGGAAAAACCGACGCGCAGGCGCGGGGCCTGAAACGAGAAAACCCGCCACTCAGCCGGGGCGGGTTTCCAAGAAAATATCCGTTATGTGCACGGTCATCGGCGTCCCCGCCTGTTCCGCACCCCCATTACCCCACATCGGCCAACAAGGCGCAAGCCCACCCCATCCGGTTGTGCTGAAAATATCCTGGGTGAGCCATGCGAAGCATGGCGAGGGCAAAGCCCTTATTCACCCCTCCACTTCCTCATATTCGTCACGGGTTTGGCGAGCAGGAAGCTTCAACCCGCCCGCAGGGCGCTTATCCGCCGCCATTTCCATAACCCTGTACCAAGGCAGCCACGGTGAAAAGGCAATGCCTTGGCGCGGGTCGGCATTCTCCAATTTTGCCAGATCGAGCATGCGCGCTTGTTCCCTGCCTATGTCCATCCGCATGGGGTTCAGGTCGCGCCAAACCTTGTCACACTCTGCAAAGAGCCTGTCGGTCCAAGCTTCCACGGCCATCCGCTTAAGCTCCAGCCTCTGCGAATAGTCATAGGCCATGCGGGTAATTTCTGCCGAGCGCATCATCTGTTGGCCTGTTTCAAGGCCAGCGTGATCTAGCACCGCCGAAATGGCATCACCACGCACGGCCAAATCCGCGCAGGTTGTCGCGAAGGTGCGGCGAATATCGTGTTGGCTGAAATGCGGAATACCCTCCAGCAGATCAACCCCTACGGCCTCGTTAGCTTTGCCCCCTTTCGGGTCTTTTCGTTTACCTCGCAGGCGTTCAAGCAGGTTTTTGGGCGAGTTTTTATCCAAGTGCCCATCTTCCTTACCCTTGCGCAACGCGGTCGCGGGAAACGCGTAAATTGACCCTTCCCGACCAGTCAGCGCGGCTCTTTCGAATAGCAGGACAAGGCGCGGCGGGATCGGCAGCGCGTGATAGCGCTTCGACTTCATGACGGTTTCCGCCCAAAGCACGACCTTCCAGCCGCTAGGGCCGTCAGGCCACGGCAGAATGTGCGCTTTCTCTACCGACAGCGCCGCATTCGTTCGCTGTGCGGTCAGGGCGATCCACCAGAGGCCGCACAACATGGTTTCTGACGTCGCACGGGAATTCTTGCGCCCTTCCAATGTCCGGTGCTTTTCGGCCAGATAAAGGGTTTTTGCCAAGTCCTGGATCCGCGGCATACGGGTTCGCGGCTCGACGGCTGTTTCATCCAGAATCTGGACTTCCAGCCACCATTTCGAGCGGCCTTCTAGTCCGCTCTTACGAGCGTGTTTCTTTTTGGCATGCGTCAGTGCGGCCTTGGCATTGGCGACGAAGGCGCGGGAAGCCGTCTTCCGCCCGTTGGCAGCGCATACGTCCCGAACCTCTTCAATGTCACCAATCTCCAACGTTGAAACCAATCTTCCTTTCAGGCCGTCAGCTTCTGGCGTCATCAGTGCCTTTTTCGCATTGTCTGCCGATCCAGCCGAAGGCGGCTTGATGCGTCCGCGAGACAGACGAGGTTTCGCCAGATAGCCGTCAGTGTATTCCTCAATCAGCCGTTCCCACGTCCAAAAACCAGCCGCCAGCGCGGTTTGTTGTTTGGCAGCGGCCTTCGCCGCCGCTTCGCTCTTTCCTGCGTCTTTGCCTGTCAGGAAGGCTTTTGGGTCAGTTCCATCGCGCAACAGGTTCCGAACTTTTTGCGCCCGCTCGCGAGCGGCTTTCGCATTCGTTACCGCATCCAGGTCACCAAGTGATTTTGTCTTGCCGCTGAATTTCAAAAGCCACGTCACCGACGAGGCTTGCGTTCTAAGCTGCAACCCCTTCTCCACCACGTCCGCGAAGATCAGCGGATCGCGGGATGTATACGCCCGCGCCTCTGCCGCTTCCTTCGCTTCCGCTATATGTTTCGGCCCTATTTCAACCCGATTTGTCGGCATTGCCCCGCCCCTGGTATGGTTGTCTAACGGTCACTTCACGAACCGTTTTATACCAAGCTTATACCAAGTCAATATGTGGACAGCGCCAGATTTTGCGTTGCACCGTGCAATGCCGCGACGCCGCAAATATCGCATAATTCGTTGACATTGCTCGTAAAATGACGGATTTGCCAACCAACTTGTGTAGCAACCGCAAATTTCTGTTTTAGATTCCTAATCTGTAGGTCACAGGTTCGATTCCTGTCGGGATCACCACCCAACCATTATCCCTCATACGGCCAGTTGGCCTGAGAAAAGACACCGCCATCGACCCAGA
>Ga0182748_1001542_pt1 | contig 22353 bp, 23 predicted proteins | sample eDN3rd37CKraftOP_FD_128877 | JGI IMG/M metagenome (GOLD analysis project Ga0182748, IMG submission 128877) | Enriched Organic Plus compost microbial communities from Emeryville, California, USA - eDNA 3rd pass 37_C Kraft OP (version 2) (version 2) ...
ACTGCACGGCAGTTTCGAGAAGCTGGTCCCGAGCGGCGATCAGCGATCCTTCGTCCAAAATTCCCAATCCTCAATCCAGGCTGCAGTGGGCGGGAACACGTCCTGGCGTTCGCCCGGCACGTCGAGGCCGCGGACGACGCAAATCTTTCTCAAAGCAGGAAAGGCGTCCTGTTGAGGGCGCTGGCAGCACCGGGGACGAACACGGCGGCAATCGACGTTCCGGCTTTATACCGAAATGGCGGAAGGGGTGTCTGCCGAACGAATGCCTTAAGCCATTCAAAACGCACAGCCGTGAGACGGCCGCCGAGGAACGATGCCCAGACTGATGCCCACTACCTGTGTGTTTTAAGCCACACTCTCCTGGAGCCTAACGGGGGCTTTTAGATCACTTAGTCATGGCTGGGATAAGTTGAGCCCAATTAGGAACGAGCCATGCAAAAACTGAGGGGCTCAGGCCGCTCTCTCGGGCTGGTAGACATCCGACCGTCTGTCGCCAGAGTTCTCCGCCAAACGTCAGCCACGGTCCCTCTCCCAGACCGCTAGGGCCTGCGATGGGCGCCTGCCTAGTGACCTTGGTCCACGTGCGAAGCGTGTCGCCGCACGCTGACGATCAATCCAGTGGTCCAAATCGGCGCGGTCCCAGCGACGCATTTGAGAGGTGATGATCAGCGGTCGCGGAAAGCGTCTCTCCTGCATCCAGCGGTAGATCGTCGATTTGCTGACGTTAATGAGCTTGCTCACCTCTGCGATCGAAAGAAAGGCCCCTGTCTGGATCATTGGAGGCAGCTCTCGTTGGGCGCTCTTCTGTAGTCGTGTAATGCGATTGGCTAAGGTTGGTCCGGACATAAAAACGGTCCTTTTATGTGCAACCCATCTTGTCAGGTGGTTACCGCGTTGTATCCTTGCGTTTGTCGAGCACGAGGCCTCAATTTCCGGGGTCGCAACCCAAAACGCAGAAAGGACCCTTTTTTGGTATGCACTAAGTGCCGCAGGGATTGCTCTAGCTTGGCACAGGTTGAAAACAGTCGCGCCCGGATGAGTGGATGAAGATCGGCTATGCGCGCGTGTCTACGGACGAACAGAATCCTGCACTGCAGTTTGACGCGCTCGCGGCCGCAGGTTGCCAAAAGATTTTCACGGAGCAGGCGTCAGGTGCGCTGACGAGCAGGCCAGCACTTAATCAGGCTCTTCAGTTCCTCGAAGAGGGCGATACCCTCGTTGTCTGGCGGCTCGACCGCCTCGGCCGCAGCTTGTCGCACCTGATCAACCTGACAATGAGCCTTGAACGGCGCGGCATAACCTTTCAAAGCCTATCAGAAGCAATTGACAGCCGAACAGCCTGCGGTCGTTTGCTGTTCCACATCATGGGTGCGCTCGCCGAGTTTGAAAGGGCACTTATCAGCGAGCGCACCAAGGCGGGCCTGATCGCTGCCAAAGCCCGCGGCGCAATATTGGGGCGACCGTCTAAACACTCATCTCGCTCACGCAAAACTCGCTCGGATGAATTGCTTCGACGCTAGATCGAGGCGCGGTGGGCCGCGCTTGTCGCCACGCGAGTGCTGCTTCAATTACGCGTCAGTTGTTTCCGGGATAAATGGTCGAAAAGTCCCAACAGCGGAAGTCCGAAATTCGCGGGGGCGTTCCGGGGGCGACCGCCGACCAGGTCCGCTCGTCGAGGCCAAGCAGTCCTCCGGACGCTCCCGCCTAACCCGCGATCATCGGTGGAAGTTCAGCTTGATGGGAACGGCAATCACCTTCTGGCCGAATACCACCAGGATTGAAGTTCCGAGTGACGGCGTTGGGCCTGATGTCGAACACGGTCACCTCGCCTGGTGTTCTATGGTGTAAAGCCACTCTTCCGCGTTGGGATGCCAATGCTTTTTCCGCATGCCACCGGCGTGGATCGTCACCCAGCGGCGACGCAAAGGCTCAGACGGTGACAGGCGGAGTCATTCCCGCATTTGAAGCCGGCCTCGCGTACACGCCCGGCTCCGTCATCCAGTATAGCCACGCTATTGGCCGCGCGCCGGTATTGCGGCACAGACTCACCTGTGAGATACGCGCTCCAGAAGAGGGAGCATGCCGCCATGAATTTCGTAAAGCCCGAGCGCATCAACCTCAAGCTCCATCCCGACCTCAACGAAAAGTGGGTCCAGAAGCTCATCGCCGACGACCCGAGCATCCTCGGCCTCGGTGACCTGGTGCTGCGCGCCACGGAACGCGTCCAGCCGCGCGCCGGCCGCCTCGACCTCCTGCTGCAGGACAGCGAGAAGCGCCGCTACGAGGTGGAAATCCAGCTCGGAGAGACCAACGAAAGCCACATTATCCGCACTCTGGAATACTGGGACATCGAGAAGAAGCGGTACCCTCAGTACGACCACTGCGCTGTCATCATAGCGGAAGAGATCACTGCGCGGTTTCTGAACGTCATCGCTCTGTTCAACGGCACCATCCCGCTGATCGCTATCCAGATGCAGGCCTTCAAGGTGGGCGATAACTGTACGCTGGTGTTCACCACCGTCATGAACGAGATGTCGCGCGGGTTGGTGGATGAAGACGAAGACGCAGAAGCGGCTCCCAGCGACCGCGCCTACTGGGAGAATAGGGCTTCCAAGGAAACGGTGCAGCTGGCAGACGACCTGCTGAAGCTTGCCAAGGCGCACGATCCGGCGCTGGAGCTCAAGTACAACAAGTTCTACATCGGCCTCGCGCGCGGCGGGCAACCCGACAACTTCGTGACCTTCCGTCCCCGGCGAGGCGCGGTGCTGATGGAGCCGAGGTTGCCCAAAACCGACGAGACCGACAGCATCATCGAAAACGCGGGGCTCGATGCCTTGACCTACGACGGGCGGTGGGGTCGCTACCGGCTGTCGCTGCAGAAAGACGATATTGCCAACAAGCGGGAAGCTTTGGCGGCGCTGTTCAACGCGGCCTATACAAATCGGGCCGGGTAGGGGTGAAGGTTTTTCCGGGCTCCTTTCGTGGCGCGGATTGCGGGATGGTGAGCCGGAGAAAAGGAGATCACCTCGCATGGATATCAACGACCTGATGGACCGAATCCTGAAGCTGAATCCGAGGGGCGAGCCCGGGGACATGGTCGTGCCCGAGCCCGAAATCATCGCGTTCAACGTTCGGTGTACCCGCCGCCTGATGAACCTGAAGAAGAGCGCGCTGGCCGAATTGGCGGGCGTGTCGCTCTCCACCTTGGAGCGCATCGAGAACGCCGAATCGGTGAGCGTGGAAAGTCTGGACAAGCTGGCCGTGTTCTTCGGAGAGGAGCCGGGATATTACACGGCTCCACGCGCGCTAATGACGTCCGACGACGGTGTGGCGGCCTTCATCGAGAAGACCGGGCGGCTGGAACTGGTGCCTGTGAAGCATCTGAGCACGCAGACGCAGGTGCGTGAGTTGGCGCTGTGTCATTCGTTCGTGGTCAATGCTCCGGACCTAGATGAGTTCAGCGAGGAAATCCGGGGTCTCGTGGAATGGTTGGACCTCACCGCGTTCGTTGTTGGCCCGTACAGCCCATCCAGTGACCGGGACGAAGGCGGCCGTCGCGAACTCTACGCGGACGTGCTCAATGCGGTGGCAAACTTCGAGAAGCAGGGGGTTACTGTGCTCGCCGGTATTGTTGAACACCCTCAGCACGGTATCGACGACTGGAAGGTGGCGATTCTCAATATCACCCGTAAATCGACGGACCCCGGCGCGATCAAGCGGAAATTCGTGTTTGTCGATCCTCGCGCACTTTCGCGGCCCGGAGGCACATCCACGGTGAACTAGAACTCAGAAGACCGTTTGCGCTTCCGCGGAAACAGCACGCTGATGTCCTCCCGCCAGTACAACAGCCCGAGCGCTGCCGCCACCGCCGGCGCATTTCCAAAATCATGCGCGATCGGCGCCTCCCGAGGGGCTTTTGCGACCTGCTGCTCCATCGGCATCACCGACGACTCCGAAAACGCGTGCACGGACCCTACGCACGATAGGAGGGAATACAGTATCTAAGCGTAGCTTAGCGTGTTGACGGGCGGCGTTCCTGGACGGAGCTGTGGGTCTTCATCTCCCACGGGTGGCGGGGCGCCTCGGGACGCCACGGCAGGCGTCGGCAGAGCGTCGCAATCGGGATCGCAAGTCAGGCGCCCGGCTACTCGTCCAAGATGCAAGGGCGTAACGCATCGAGTTTGGCATTGGCGCCGAACGCCGGCAGACCGATGGCGGGTATCGGACTGGTGCTACCGTTGTCCGCTAGCAGGCGAAGGGAGGTCATCAACGCGCCGTGCTACTCTACCATAGGGCGTCGCAAACTACCCGAGGTTCCTATAGTTCCACGAGGTTTTTGAGGTTTGCCAGTATCTGACGTCTCATCTCTTCCACCGGAAGGTTACGGACAGCGGCAAGTTTTGCGAGCGCCAAGGATACGTCCTTTGGACGTGCCGGGTGCCCGTGATTGTCGGTGAATGGTCCATCAGTTTCTGTAAGCAACCGGTCGGCTGGTAAGTTAGCAAGAAGGCTGGCCAATTTCGGATTTCCGGTCATCGCTTGGTTCACGGAGAAATAGCAACCAAGATCCACCGCTCTCTTTGCCTCAGCGCTGGTGCCAGTGAACCAGTGGAGGATCGCCTTACCGCGGTCAGGGGCGAGATGAGTCTCAAGATGATTCAGAACCTTTGATGCTGCCCGGATGCTGTGAATGCTAAGAATCTTGCCGCGCTGTTCTGAGCATGCCTTCAAGATGCGTACGAACACACGCTCTTGATCCTTAAATGATCTATAGAACCTGGGACCAGCATCAAGTCCGACCTCTCCAACGTACCTTGTCTCGGGCAACAGCTTCTCAAAGAGCGCTACCTCACTGCCTCTGTCTTCGACGAGCTGCGGGTGTAAACCGAGCGCGACGCGCACAAATTCCGATCCGCTCGCGATCTCAAAATTACGACGCCAGGTCTTAGGGGTCGTAGTCACCGCCAGGGTTGCTACGCGGTTGCGATCACACTCCCTTATCACCTCGACGTGGTCATTGTAGAGGTCGAGGTGGCAGTGAAAATCAACGAGATCGGGGCGCAATGTCTACCGTCGCATTCATAGGGGCTTTGCTCTCACCTTATTCAGGATCTGTCCCACTTCGGTTAGTCCCTCAACGTAGACCCTCTCGTAAGCCGGTAGATCATTTGGATGATCGTAAAGCGGCCCGGGTCGATGGATGTCAAATTTCGCGAGCTGCGGTTTGGTCTTGAGTCTGAGCAGCGAAAGCTTGAACGAGCGGATATGATCGCCCTCGGCCTTATTGGTGTTGATCACGCGGGCCGTTAGGTCGGGTATTGAATAAGTAGTGTCGTCCTTTCCGTGCCCGAACTTCAGTGCCCCACGTCGAATGAGGCACGGGACGCAGTGACCACAATGCTGGGGTTTTCTTTGTGTCTCGTCCTTCGAGAATCGTCCCTTGGCGGGCGACGAGCAGGACATGGTGTTGCGGGCTTCTTTTTGTAGAAGCCTCCTTTCAGGACAGTTGGCGACCATCTGTCCCTTCGTCCGATGCCGATAACGATTTTCAAGCCTTCCCTTCAACCCAAGATTTGCCAGGAGTTGATTGAAGCGCGCCATGTAGTACGGATGGGTGGTACGAGTGCTGAGCGAGCCCAGCCTCAGCGCGTCTAAGGGCACGTTGAGGGAAATAAATCCATTCTCTGGCACGTGGATCGTCACGTTGCCGCCGAGAGCGTCGGCAGCCAGCGCCGCAAGGGCGAAGAACATGAATGAGCGCCCCCGCAACGTGTCCTCGGGGACCGATTCCGGGATGGTGTCATTCGGGAAGCCGACCCGAGACCTGACGTGGTCGAGTTCATTCTTCTTGAAATGACGGGCAAGAACCTCGGAGCAGTATTTTTGGTGTTTGCTTGTGATGCCATCCCAATAGTGACTGACGAGCAGCGGCTTCTCTCCCGCGGCGAACAAATCGATCGCGCCAATGAAGCTGTCGAGCCCACCTGAAAACAGACACACGCTTGTCGCATCCGTAATCCGCAAACGTTGCGAGGGAAGTATCAGCGATTTCATGCCAGGAATTCTCTGGCGGAAGTGCACTTCCCACCGATCTCCCGTGAGGAAATTTAGGATGGTGACGATCAGCCCCGCTTGCTGATTAAAAAGTATCGGCTCGGATACCGGCACGTACAGATTTATCTCGCGCGTCCACTTGTCCTGAGTGTCCTTCGCCCGAGATATCCTCGTGTCCGCCGCCGTGATGGTTGCTGCCAGTATTGCGAGATCGAGAGCCCTCTCGGATGAAGTGAGGCCAAGCTTTGCCAACTGCTCGAGCGTCTGGCCCAGACCGAATTCAAGCCGCGCATTAGAATCTATGAACGAGATATCAGTGACAGTGCTTTGAGCGGAAATACCTGCAACAGGCGCCTTGTCCTGAACCCCGAGTCTGCACACCACGACGTGCCTTTTCATTTCTGAGCCTCCGCTTCGGCCGCTACCGAGACGAGCTCAAATGCTTGCTCGTAAAGTTCATTGGTTAGCGATTGGATGCGAGCGTCATCGACAGAAGCGAGCCCTGCTAGTTCACCTCGAAGCGCCGTCGTGGTGCAGCCAGAGATGAAGTCATGGAGCTGCCGCGCAACGTTTGCGGCCGCCCTTTCATCGGCGGGCAATGTGATGCCTCTCATGCCGATGTCGTTGATGACGCGTGCTTCGATAGACCGGATCAGATAGTCGATAAAGAACTCGTTCATCTGATCGGCCGTCAGCTGGTCGATGATAAGACCCTGTTCTGCCAGATCGCAAATCGCATCAAGCATCGCTTGCCGGGCAATCGATTCGTCGATCGCGCCTCCGGCTGGGCAAAGGAATTCGATGAGTGCGAGAAAGATATCTGCGGCTGGTCGCCCTTGGAGCGAGTCCAGCTTGAGCCTTTTGAGGACTTCGTGGGCACCGAGCTGTTGGATGTCACGCAGGACACCTAAAAGGCGGCCGCCGCTCGCGCGCGACGCGCCCATCCTCCGAGCGGCTCGACCGCCTCCCCCCGCGCCACTTTGCACGTAACCGGAGAGCGCTCGACCTAAAGCGGCGCGATCTCCAGTGCGAGAGAACCGGGAGTAGTTTGATTGGGCTTCCCTGAAAGCCCCGCCTCCCTTGGTATCGGGCTTCGAAGAGCCGGGCTTCGACGGTTTCGCTGCAGGGCTGCTTGGATTGGATGGCGCGTTTGGTGGCGGTGGCGCGGGAGGTCCTGCCGGTGCGGTACCCGGTGCAGGATCGTCTGCCCAAGTGGGGACCAGGCCTTTTCCTGGACCGCCATAGGATTTCGACGTTCCCATGGTTCAGGCCTTCTTCTGCATTTGAAGTGCAGACTTCGCGACATTCTTGAGAGGAGCGTTTTCCGACTGCTCTGACCAATCGGTCAGTTGGGAACGCCACTCCGTGTGCAGCGGCTCGCTCCTGAAGCAAGCGCCCCAACTGGTGGCTGCCCACGGCCCAACACTTGCGGTCGACAACTGCTGAATGAAATTGAGTAGCTTGCGTTGGAGGTTCGGATGTTCCTCTGAAACGAGTACCAAACCAAGAACTCCACTAGGCAGCACCTTCCAATCGTCGGTTTGTAAAACTTGGCTGCGAAGCGCATCGAACAGCTGTTCAGCATCGCTGGCTGACAGCTGCCCGACCTCCGGTTTCTTTGATCGTACAGCAAGCGGCGGGCCAAGAAGACTTTCGGCCAGTGACTGCAGGTGAGTGGGGGCCGCGAAGCCGCCCAAATACCCGCGCTTGTCGCGCGTCACAAACACGTACGGCCTCAGATCGACCCCCTTGAGAGGAGGATCAATCGTCGCCCAGCCCTTCGCCCATTCAGTGTCCAGTTCAGCTGCAAGCTTTGGTGACAACGTCGATGCCGACGTCTTTGCGGCTTTTGCGTCTGGCTTTTTGCCGACCCCGTTCTGTGGGACGCCCGACTTCACGAAGTCTTCCAGGTCTGCCACAGCTTTTGGCTTACCGTTCTGGTCGAGCGCGGCAAGTCTAGCCAGGTGCTCATAAAGTTCAGGGCTGAATCTCTCCGCCAGCATGATCTTCGCGAGGATCGTCGGGTCAAGCTCATCTCCGAAGCCGCGCGCTTCAGCGATGGCCACGCGCAGCTTCATTGAGTTAAGAAACCGCTTGATCTGACGGGGATTGCCGCGAGTCCCATCGGTCAGTATTGGGCTTATAGCCTGTGCTAGCTTGAGTGCCTGCAGCAATTCGTTTGGAACAGGCTTTGGGCTTAATGCCTTCTCACAAGCGGCGTGATCAATGCCGCGACTGTTCCATGGCGTCTTGAGCTGTTCGCGTCCTGACGCGAGAAGTGCTTTGAATTCTGGACTCGACGAGCCGAGATGGCTCTCAGCCAGAAGCAGCGCTGCATAGATCTGAGTCTCGGCAAGCCCGAGCGCGGGAATGCGGAAGGGTACTTGAATCAGCTTTTCGAGATAGTTTCTTGCGTAGGGCACCGAGCCTGAGCTGGGCGGAAGATCAGGAAAATGCTCCCTCACTGCGTACTCGATCATGAGTTCGTCGGCTCCGATGACGAAGGCAGTCTTGGGCACGAAGAGGAATAACCTGATCGCTTCCAGCGTCGAGATAGCGGTTGAAGGAAGGCAGCGATCCAGGTCGTCGACGATCACCACTAACTGGTCAATATCAGCTGCATCGATCAGCTCCGCGAACTCCTTCCTGAATTCGTGGATCTGCTTGGAGACGTTGTCACCTTCGCCATCTGCGTCCTTCAGGCAGTCGCCCACTTGTCCCGCAACCGATTTCAAATCATCGAGTGAGATATGATCCTGTGGCTTCGCGATGATCGATGACGCGACGTCGTAGAGGCCCTGAAGTTGATCGAACGTAGGGATGCCGGTCATAGCTGTGAACGCGAAGCCGCCTGTCTTCTTGGCCACCTTCAGCCAATCAATACGCTTGAAGACCTTCTTGGCGGCATCCGCCACTTTCGTCGAATTGGGGCGGGCGCGCCTAAGCTCCTCGACAATTGTCTCTATGACGACAGTTTTTGCATCCTCAAAACCCTCGAACGTCCAACCGTTGAACCAAATGCAAAGCGTGCGTTTGTTGCCCTTGAACGCGTCAGAGGTCATCTTCAAGACGCTGGATTTGCCAGCGCCCCAATCGCCATGCACGCCAACTGTGATAGGTGTCTCGGGAGTGGCACTGACCAGCTTGACGACAGTCCGAGCGATTGCCTCAGAGTAAAGAAGGTCAACCGCAGTCTCTTGATCACTCAAAAACATTTTGCCCCCAAAACATATGATGGGTCAGTCTCAGGTCCGGGCTGACCTCTTATGCAGGCGTCATTATCGAGTTTACTCAAGTGGTGCGGGCGGCGGGACTTGAACCCCCATGAACCTTGGGGTCTTACGGATTTGCGATTCTCTGCCGCCATCAACAGCGCGGAGCCCATACGGCGCACGAAGAGCCGGAAAAAGGGGTGGATAAGTGGGCGCTACGGCGAAGGCAAGAGACGATCTGCCATTTGACCGGGCACGGCGCGATCCCATCTAGCGATGAACAACAAAGGCGACGCCACAGCCGCCATCGTAAAACCAGCGACAGAGATCCTCTGGCCCACGCTGACGAAGCAAAGCTTCTGTCCGCCCGCGCCCATCCCCGTGATGGCCTGCGCACGCCATGGGGAACCGCCATGAAGTTCGCTGTCGTCTCCGGCCAGCGCCGGGAAGCCGCCGCCTCCCTTTCCGGTTACTGTCCCCTTTGCGCCGCACCGGTCATCGCCAAGTGCGGTGAGCTTCGCGCGTGGCACTGGGCGCACCGAGCCCGGCGCAGTTGCGATCGGTGGTGGGAGAACGAGACCGACTGGCACCGAGGGTGGAAGAACGACTTCCCCGCCGACTGGCTGGAGATCGTTCACATCGGTGCCGACGGCGAGAAACACATCGCTGACGTCAAGACGGTCAGAGGCACGGTGCTCGAATTCCAGCACTCGCCGCTGGCTTCGGCGGAGCGACGGGCGCGGGAGGATTTCTATCGCGACATGGTGTGGGTGGTCGATGCGCTTCGGCGTAGGCGGGACAGGTCGGCCTTCTTCTCCGCGCTGCCGTCACGCGGTGCATCGCCGCTGCCCGGGGCGATCTCGGCCTACGACAGCGCACTGGTGCGCGACTGGTCGGGGTGCAAGGCACCGGTGTACTTTGATTTCGGGGATGCGGCACCGCTGTGGCGGCTGCAGCCGGGCAGCCGGGACGGGATGGGCTACGTCATCCCCGTGGCCAGATCGGCGTTCGTGCAGGCGCATCTCCAAGGCGAGGCTCTCGAGGCACACCTGACCGCGTTGGTCGGCGAAGCGCTCCATGATCGGGCACGGCGCGCTGCCGGTCGAGCGAAGCTGGAGGGATTCGAGCGATATACGGCGCAGCAGGATCTCCAGCGACGACGGTATTGATCGCGCAGATCAGCGCGGGCCGCCGACTGGATAGATGAGCTTGCCGGGTGCAGCACTGAGGTTGTCGCGGGTTAGCAGCGCAAAACCTTCCAGATTGCGCACGAGTATCGTGCCCTTGGCCTGCATGTCGTGGGCTTCCATGTCGGCCCACGGGTCATCGGCGCGATGGGTGCCGGTCGCGTAGAAATCACAAAAATCTTCGAGCTCTGACCGATTCCAGTGAAAGCCGCTGCCGGCGAAGACGAGGATGCCGCGACCGGGCTCAACGGCGTCGTGCGCCGCCAGCTTGGCTTCGGTCTCGATGGTGTAGCCGAGGAACTTGGTGCGCGCCGCGATCATGTTGCCGGCGATGGTCGCGCCGAGCCAGCCCTTGCCGACGATAACTTGCGTGCCCGGCGCCACGTGCTCCATACGCGTGACGGCCTTCTGCCAATTGGCGTCGGTGTCGTCGGTGCGGGGATGTACGGTCTTGAGCTCGATGTAGACGGGCTTGGCGGAGGTGTCGGTGCCGACGAAGTCGAAACGCTTGCCGCCGCGCACGATCTCGGGCTCGTAGCGGATCGGGCCGGCGAGGGTTGTATCGTCGAGAAGGAGTTGCGCCAGAACAATCTCGTTCACGCGTTCGTAAAGGGCACCGGCCTGGCTGTCGCCGGAGCGTGCCACGGCTAACACCGCATCCTCGAACTGCTGCCACAGGCGCGCGCCGCCGATAAGGCGCGGTCCGGCCTTCAGGTGCCCGAAGGCAGCACGGATTTCGTCGATGTGGTGGCGGTATTCGACTCGCATCGGATCAACATGGCAGACCGTCACGTCCGCTGTCGAGGGTCGTGGTGCTCTACGCCAGCTGCTGTTGCGGTGGTACTGGAATCAGGTGTCGATCGTCGATCTCCATGGCGGCGATGAGGACGGCATTGGCAGCTTCGAAGTTGCCCCGCTGCTGGGCAAGATCCATGCGCCACTTCGGGCCATGCACCATGTTGTTGCGCAGGCAGTAGGCGACGACGAGCAAGGCGACGATGGTGCCGGGGACGCGGATGTCGCGCCCGGATAGCACGTTGCGCACCAGCTGGCGCCTCCAACGCACATTGAGACCCGCGTAGAGATCGGCGTTCTCGACGCCGCGTGGGAAGTAGCGGGCGCTGAAATGGTTCAACGGCGCTGCGAAGGAAGCCATGTCTACCTGTCGCGCCTCGGCGATGAGCAGCCTGTCGATTAGCCGCTCGATCTTCGGCACGGCGCGGTTCTCGTTATTATCCCGCTCCGGATCATCGAGAATGTAATGGCCCTCGAAGAAGCTCCACAGCCAGAAGAAGGCTGTGATGGCATCGCGCTCCGGGTCGGGCAGATCGCGATAGCCGACGATACGCCCCCGCATCCATTCGAGCGACATGGGGGCCCCTCCTTTGTTGACGTCACCGTCGGTTATTGGGCCGCCAGCAGGCGACGCGCGAGCTCGTAGTCCGAGGGGCTTTCCGGATCTTCGGGGCCGACATCCGGGATGCAGTCGATGGGCGTCTTGCCGGCGTTGTCCTCGAGGGCCGGATCCGCGCCGGCGGCGAGCAGAAGCTTGACGCTTTCGGGCTCGCCCCATGTGGCGGCGATGTGCAAGGCCGATTGCCCGTCATCGTCGGTCGCGTGGACGTCGGCACCGCGTTCGATCAGCAGGGCGGCTATTTCGGATTCCGATGCATGCCACATCAGGGCAGTCTTGCCGTCGGGCGCGACGGCGTTGGCGTCTGCCCCGGCATCGAGCAGCTGTGTCACGGACCAATGGCAGAGTGGGCGGAGCAGGATGTCGGTGGGGAGCCTGTCCTCGTCGAGGTGCGAGAGAACGATCTTCAGTGCGCGCGGGTCGGAAACGGTGTCCTCCAACGTCAGCAACGGATCTGCTCCGAGGGCGATGAGACCGTCGATCATCTCGTAGCGCCCATAGTTCAGGTCGGTTTTGTAGGCCAGCATCAGCGGCGTGCGACCGAGGTAATCCTTGCCGTTGATGTCGAGGCCCGCCGTGACGAGGGCCTGAATGCTGGTGATGTTTTCCGAGAACCAGACCAGCGTATGGATGGGGGTCCTACCCTCGACGTCACGCAGATCGATACGTGCGCCGTGCTTGCGCAGGGCCTCGAAACATTCCGGCAGGGCATGAAACAGCGGCGTGTGACCATGGACGGTCGCGTGATGGATATTGGCGCCGGCCGCGATCAGGATTTCCAGCCCCTGGGCGCTCATCATGTCGGCGGCGACGTGCAGGATGGACCATCCGGTGCTGTTGCGCTCGTTGGGATCGGCACCGGCGGCGAGCACCGCCCGGACCATATCCGGGTTGTCGTGCTGGATGGCGAGGCGCAAGGGCGACAGATCGAAGGTCTTGAAGTTGATGTCGGCGCCAGCCGTCAGGAGTGCCGACAGCGCGCGAAAATCATCCTGCTGAATGGCGCAATACAGCTTGCGGCCAAGCTCGATGCGCGGATCTTCGACGACGGTCGGAAAAAGCGCCTCGCGCAAGCGCGTGAGCATGGGACTGCTCCTGGAATCGATTTCAAAAAAGGGAAGCATGGCCGACGCGCGGCAGCGGGCAATACGTTGGGCGCCGTTATCTGTGCATCGGTGCCGGAGTGCTGGGAATCAGTCTGTGGGTAAAGAACGGCGCGCTGTCCGTGGATGGTAGCGCCTTTTGCCACGAACCGTGGACGGTCTGGGCGACAGGGGTCACCTGGTGGCGGACATGACGGCGGATGTAGTCGGCCCTGGGGCTGTCCTCACTATCATAGGCGCAGATGTCCGCTTCTAGTCCGCTAAGAGAGGTAGTGCGGACGCCTCTGAGCGCACCAATAGGTCACGCGGCTTAAGCAGTCAGATGTCCGCAAACTCGGCGAAGCGGCCTCTCGGAGAACTCTTGGAGTGCCGCACTCAGCCGACTAAGAGCCTGTCGGGCTACCTCTTCCCTAAGCATTCGTCCCGGTAGGGCCCGGCGCCAACTAGCGGCGGTCGACTTGGAGGCGGTTCTGCTTCCATCTAACTGTGCGCTCGTAGACGAGGCCCTGCTTCTCGTCCTGTATCGCCTTGTGTCAGACCTGCTTGACCGTGCCGGTGACGCCGCCGAACCGGGTGGAAAGGTCTCTGGGCCGGCATACCTTCGCGCACGAAGCCGATGTCCTTGTTGAGTACCGAGACCCTCCGTCTCGAGTACCGCATCGTAGGGCACGAGGCTCATCAAGGATGATGCGGCGTGATGATCGCGACAAGCCGCTCAGCCGACGGATTTGTCGGCAAAGGCGCCGTAGGCCTCTATTGCCCGGGCGGAATAGGCCAGTGCTGCACCGGCGTTCATCGCCACCGCGACACCGAGCGCTTCAGCGATCTCTTCCTGGGTGGCGCCTGCCGCTATCGCTTTCTCGACGTGATTGGCGATGCAAGTATCGCAGCGCGTCGTGATGGCGACCGCGATGCAGATGAGCTCGCGGGTTTTCGCTGACAGCCGGTTCGTCTCGGCACCCGCGGCATGCAGGGCTCTGTACCCCGTAAGCGTCTGCGGGCTCAGCAGGCCCAGCGTCTTGATGTGAGCGAACGCTTCGGAAAGGTGGCGTTTCCAGTCGAGCGACATTGGATCTCCTGATCAGGCTTGTGGGCCGCGTATTAATGGGAACCGGTACTCACACCCAGGTAGCGCCGCTGCAGGCTCTCGTCGGCACTGAGCTGCGAGGCTGGCAGGGTCGTCGCGATGCGGCCGCTCAGCATGATGGCGACGTTGGAGGCGACGGATGTGGCAACGCGCAAATTCTGCTCGATGAGCAGTAAGCCGATGCCCTCGTCGGCTAGCTGCTTCAGGACCGCGATCAGCTGATCGACCAGCACCGGCGCCAGACCCTCCGACGGCTCGTCCATGATGATGAGCTTGGGGTTGAGCAGGAGCGCGCGAGAGATCGCAAGCATTTGCTGCTCCCCGCCGGAAAGCTGCGTGCCGCCATTGGACTTGCGCTCGGCCAGTCTGGGAAACGTGTCGTACACGCGCTCGATAGTCCAGGCCGCCTTATCGCTGCGACTGACCAGGCGCAGGTGCTCGTCGACCGACAGCGAGGGAAAGACCCGCCGGCCCTGCGGCACGATCGCAATGCCGGATTGCGATATCCGCGTCGGGCTCCTGTGGGCGATGGTCGTGCCTTGGAACGCTATGTCGCCGCTGTGGATGGGGACCATGCCCATGATCGCATAGCAGAGCGTGGTTTTGCCCATGCCATTGCGGCCGACGACGGCAAATGGTTGCTTTCCGACGTCGACTGTGACGCCCTGAAGGATTTCAGCGTGCCCGAACTGGACGCGCAGATCACGAACGCTCAGCATCAGACCGCCTCGCCCAAATAAATGGCCTGAACCAGAGGATCGTTCTCGATCTTGTCGGGCGTGCTTTCGACGATGACCGATCCGTCCTTCATCAACGTGACGAGATCGGCGATGGGCAGGGCGATATCCATGTCGTGCTCGATCAGGATCAGGGTGAGGCTGCGGGGAAGCTCGCGTAGCAGCCGCAGGAGCTCGGGCCGGTCGCCTGGTGAAAGGCCGGCCGCGGGCTCGTCCAGCATCAGCAGCTTCGGGTCGGAGGCCAGCGCCATGCCTACCTCGAGCTGGCGGCGCTGCCCGTGCGACAGGTCTGCAACCATAGTGTGCAGCTTGTGGGTGAGGCGCATGCGCTCGGCGAGATCGCGTGCTGCGAGAACGTGCGCATCATTCCACGATGGACGGCGAAACGAAAATCGCCGCGGCTTCACGCCCCGCACGGCGAGATAGAGGTTTTCCAGAACATCGAGACCGTTAAACAGTAGCGAGTTCTGATACGTGCGGCCTATCCCAAGGCGTGCACGTCGGTGTGGTGGAAGCTTGGAGATGTCGCGGCCAAAAAACTTAATGCGACCTGAGGTCGGTGCATAGTCCCCGCAGATGACATTAAAGAGCGTGGTTTTTCCGGCACCATTCGGACCGAGAATTACCCGCCTCTCGCTCTCAGCGACGGTTAGAGACACGCGCTCCACCGCCTTCAGCGCACCGAAGCGACGGCTGATGTTATGCAGTTCGACCGCGGCGTGAGGTGATGTCACCGGACGCTCCAACAGCGAAGGGGCCAACGATTGGCCCCTTCGCGATATGCATATTCTCGCCGGATCAGATCTTCACGTTGCCGGGGTTGTCACGCGATGGCGCACCCAGTGCGACGTACTTGTCCTCGGGGAAACCGAGGGTCTGGTTGACGTTCGAGATCTTCTTGAAGACGACGGTCTGCAAGCGCCCGTCGCGCACCTCGACCTTGTTGAGGAAGTTGTCGGAGATGGCCTGACGGTTGTGATCCAGCTTAACGTGAGCATCGATATAGTTCTTGAACTCAAGCTTTCTGAGCGCCTCGCGGAAGGCTGCCTGATCGTTCGAGAGATCGCCGCCGACGGCATTGAGAGCCAGCAGCGTCGCCTGCAGATTGGTGGAGTATGCGAATGCGAGCGTGCCCGGCGTCTGCTGGCCGACGTCCTTGCTCCAGCGCTTCGTGTAGCGAGCAAGGAAGTCCTTCCATGCGTCGTTGTCGTAGTAGTCGCCGATGGGAGCCGCCGAGATCGTTCCCTCCAGGACCTGCCGATGCGGGCCGCGGGCCGCGAACAGCGTCTGATCCGCGAGCAGGGTGCCGCCCAGCAACGGCAGCTTGCCGCCGGCCTGGGCGTACTGGGTGAGGAATGCGAGGCCGTCCGAGCCGCCGTAGACGACGAACAGCGCGTCCGAGGTCTTGGGGATCTGCGCGATGAGTGACGTGTAGTCCGATGTTCCGAACGGCGACCATAGGTAGTTCAGCTTGCCACCCGCACGCGTGAACTCGAGGCTGAAACCGAATACCTGCGAGTATCCGAACGCATAGTCCGAAGCGACGACCGTCACCTCATTGAACTTGAGCTCGTTCTTGGCGTGCTCGCCGAGACCGGCTGTCCACTGCGTTCCATCCGTGTTGAAGCGGAAGTAATTCGGTGATGCGTTGCGCAGCGTATTGTCCTGCGAGGCCGAGGAGCCGTTGATGAACGTCTTGGTCGGGACCGTGCGCGAGTAGTCGCGGACCGCGATGCCCTCGGCGCCGGACAGCGGACCGAGCACGATCTCGGCACCGTCCTGCTCGACGAGCTTGCGCGTGCGGGCCAATGCGACGTCCGGCTTGGCATTCGAGGACTCGCGGATCCATTCGATCTTGCGGCCGCCCGCCGTGTAGTTGGCCTCCTCGAGCAACAGCTCGACGACGCGGTATGCGTCCTGGCCGTTGATGGCCAACGGACCTTCGAGCGAGGCGAGCGTGCCGAGCTTGATGGGTGCCGGACTGGCGTGGATGGCTGGGGCGAAGACGCTCGTGCCGGCGAGCGCGGTCGCGCCTTTGAGAACCTGTCGTCTGGTGGCCTTGATGGTCATCTTCCTAACCCTTTGATGGAGCGTTGGCGTTGATGGTCGAATGGGGAACGGCCGCTTCGCTGCGCGATGCGCGGGAGAGCAGGGCGCGAAGCAGCTCACGGACGCGCGCGAAGAGGCCTGTGACGCCGTCCGGCGAGACGACGACGATCGCGAGAAAGACAGCGCCGATGAGGGTGTTGAAGCGGTCGCGATCGTAGAGATCGGCGGCGAACGTATCGACGAAAGTGAAAATCGCAGCGCCGATGAAGGCTCCGACCGGATGTCCGAGGCCTCCAATCACGGCCATGACGAGGATGCTGATCGTGGAATGCGTCGAGACGGTGCCTGGCGAGATGCCGATGTTGTAGATTGTGATCAGCACGCCGCCGATGCCGGCGATGAACCCGGCGACACCGAACGCTGCGATCCTGTGCAGCGTTACGTTGTAGCCGAGCGCAGCGACGCGCCGCGGACTGTCGCGAATGCCCTGCAGAACCAATCCGAACTGCGCCTTGCTGAGATAGACGACGAGCGCGAAGAGCGCGAACGACGCGGCAAGCGTGACGTAATAGAACACCTTCGGCGTGCGCAGCGGCACGCCGAAGATATAGGGGCCCAGCACATTGCGAATGCCTTCGTACCCGTTCAGGTACTGGATGTTCGATTGGGCGAAGAAGTAGAAGCTGACCGCGATCGCAAGCGTGATCATCAACAGGTAGATGTCGCGCGTGCGGACTGCGACGGCACCGATGAGAAGCCCGGCGATGGTCGCCGTTGTCACCGCGAGGGGAACTGCAATCGCGTACGGCAGCTGCCAGGAATTCTCCGGCACAGCGCCGGGCACCGTCGTCGCGATGGTATAGCCCGCAACCCCGGCCACGACCATCTGCGCCAACGACAAGAGGCCGCCATAGTGCGCCAGGAATGTCAGAGATAGCGCGACGATGCCGTACACCATCGCCCGTACGAGTATGTTCGTAATCCAGAAATCAGAGAGCCAGAACGGGAGCGCGATAAGCGCGGCAAGCACGGCGACAGTGGTTAGCGCTTTGGCGATGCTGGAGATCGTGCTGCTCATGCAAGCCTCTTCCCCAGAAGTCCCTGAGGCCGGATCGCGAGCACGATCACCATGATGAGCAGGCTGAACATCACGGAATAGGTCGGAAACAGCGACTGCCCGAACTGCTCCGCCATGCCCACCAGCAACGCACCAAGTGCCGTGCCGGGCAGCGAGCCCATGCCGCCGACAATCACGACGACGAGCGAGGTGAGGAGAAACTGCACGTCCTTTTCTTGCCCGAATGGCTGCGCCGTCCCGCCCACCACACCCGCAAGCCCAGCGAGTGCTGCGCCGATAGCGAAGACTAGGACGGACACCAGTGCGACGTTTACGCCGCAAGCAGACAGCATGGCGCGGTCGTCGACGCCGGCTCTTACGATGCTGCCGAGCTTGGTCTTGTGCAGAAGCAGCCAAAGCCCGATACCGACGCCGAGGGCGACGGCTATCTGGAATAGCCGGAAGGATGAATATCGCCCTGCCTGAACGAGAGGCACTTCAACAGAGCCAAACAACACATCTGGCGCGAAAAACTGCTGGCTGTTGCCGCCGAAGATCGCGAGAAGCTGATCGGCGGCAATGATCGAAATGCCGATCGTCACAAGAGTCTGTCGCAGCTCCTGTCCTTGCATCCACCCCAGAAGGGTGACTTGGAGCAGCACGCCGAAAACTGCGGCGGCGGCCATGCCTACGACGACGGCGACAACCCAGGCGTAAGGCGTGCCTTGATCATATAGCGGATAGAATATTGCGACGCCGGCGTATGCGCCGATGAGGTAAAGCGTGCCATGCGCCATGTTGACGGTGCGCATCAGCCCGAATATCAACGAGAATCCGATCGCAACGATGAAGTAGAGCGCCGAAACCGTCAGGCCGTTCAGCGCCACGGTCGCGAACATCTCAAGCGACATCGTTTCCCCACCAGCTTCCCCTTTAACGACTTCTATGGAGGCGGCCGGCGACCGTGAACGAATAATTTCCGCATTAGATAGCTGTGTATCAGCTGGCGAGATACTGCCCATCAATCCGCTATCGGAACTGCTTGCGCCGCCTGCGTGCAACTGGCAGTCAGATGCCGCGATGGTGATGTGTAGATGACAATCCTGAAAGTGCGCGCCGGCGATTTCCGCGAGGGCCGGTGGCCAAACGGTGCTGGCGTGTCGTGGACGATTGCCACAGAGCCGTCGGCCGCCATGTTGACCAACTGCTGTTGGCATTTCGCGACCGCTCTGATCGAGCGGAGCGTGCCCTTCTCGTTCCTACCTGGAATTGATCGTGTGCTGACGCTTCTCGAAGGGCCAGGGTTCGCGCTTTGCCTCGCGGACGGACGCGAGATCGCCGTGAACCGCTGCAACACGCCGGTCCGCTTCCCGGGAGATGTTCTCACCGAATGTCTGGTGTCGTCGGCCCCAAGCCGCGTACTTAATGTGCTATTTGCGCGTTCCCTGTACCGCCCAGATGTTTATGTGGGCAGCCTGCCGCTGGCTGTTGCCGAGGATACCGAAGTCGCCTTGGCATACGGCCTCACTGATGCGTTCACGACCACCACGGACGAGTCAGTAATCGAATTCGACCAGGGAGAAGCCGCTGTCATGTCGCACGAAAATTCCCGAGCCACCTGCGTTGCCCCTGAAAGAAATGGCAATCTATTCGTCGCGCAGTTGGTCCCTCTTCGCATCTCTGCGTAATCCAGGGAGTCCGCAACGCGCTAAGAATTAAGAACGTCGGCTAGTTCAACGCCTTGATGCTGAAGTCCTCCGCTGATCCGCCGGCGAACGGGCTCAAGGTCCACTCGGCCGAGAAAGCGGTCTTCCGGTCTCGTTAAAACCGGATCGCAATACCTAGGTCACCGCCCGTCCAGTCTTCCATCGTAAGCGGACTAGCCGGTGCCTTGGGTACGCGCGAAAGCGCCCAGAAATGGCTGAGAGCGGTTGCTTCCCCTTCTCTTTCAGATACTCCGCAACCTTCTCGGCGTTGGAGGACCGGTAGCGCGCCCCCGGCGAGAGCCCCGTGACACCGAACTTCTTCCGGTAAGCGATCTCGTAAGGCTCGTTCATTTTGATCCGCGTCTTGTCGCGACAATCCTGCTCTTTGTTGTTGTCAGGGGAGAGCCTTCCTGCCCTTCTTCGCAGGCTTCTTCTTCTTCTCCGATACCTTACCGCTAACCGCCGCAGGTTTGCGATGCTGCGGGCGCACGTCTTCGCGAACCTCCGGCGACAACACGCGACGGCTCGGTGTCGCGCTATAAAAATCGAGGCGTTGCGCCGACGAATAACGCCCGCCGCGGATCTTTACCCAAGGATCGCTCAGTTCCTCTGGAGGAAATTCGGCCGGAATGTCCGGCTTGAACTTGCCGTCGTCGATGCTGAGGCGGCTCTCGCCGAAGTCGGCGAGCTTGTAAGCATCGGCATAGATGTGGATCTTCCTGAGCTTTTTCGCGAGCGAGGCGTTCAGGTAATGAATCATCATTGCGCCGTCGAGATCGCGCAGACACAGATGCGGACCCATCCTGATGAGGCTTGCCGCATGGCTATAGCGAGCACGAACAACTGATAACGGATATTCCAGCATGCCGTGCGAGCCGCCGTTCTGAATCCATTTCTCGTCCTCCTCAGGCGCATGCGCAGATTCATCACCAGAGGAAGCCTCCGCGCCGTCCGGTTGTGGGGGAGCGAGAAGCTGCGTCCATTGCATTCCGGAGACGCCGTCCCGCCGGGGGACCTGACCCTCGCGACCGGCTTCAAACCTGTCCGAACCGTTGGCGGAGCCGAACAGCAGCATAAAGATGTTGTGCTTCGGCTCCCGCAGCGACAACAGGCAGAGCGCGCGGAAATGGCCGAGTTCGATCTCGGTATAGGCCCGGTCCAATTCGTAAATGACAGTCAGCTCAGACAGGGTGTCTTCCGACTCCTGCAGGAAAAGAAGTCGGTTCAGCGTTCGCTCGACCCGTTGGAAGCCGGTGGCAACCACAGACTGAACGTCATCGCCCCACTTCGCGAAGAAGGTCGCTTGCTCCGACGGGCTCATCGGAATGTCGAGAAACTGAAGCCTTGCCGCCAGACCATCCACATTATCGAGCGCAAGACGCATGCGCTCGCGGTCGTAGATATCAACTTCCTCGAGGCCGAGTTTCGTCGCCTTCTTCTTCAGCGTGTTTTTCTCGCCGACCGTGAGGTTGATATTGGTGAAGAATACGAATGCAGACGGTGGATCTGCCTGCTTGCTCGCCGACTTGGCATCCTCAAGGAACTTCTCCTTGATCGTCTTTTTCTGATCGGCCGAGTCGTTCGCATTGTTGACGAAGCCGACGGCCCCGACGGCTTTCTGCGCCGGCAGAAAAATCGCATCCATGTCCGCGCCACCGTCGCGGCCGCCTTCCGGGTGGCGAGGCGTGACGCTCGAAAAGCGTTTGTCGATTGAAAGCAGCGCCGCGCACAGGCGTTCCCTGGCCGCCTGGTTGCTGTTCAACTGGTCCTTCAATCGCTGTGTCGTCGTGTTGCTCATGATCCGGCAAACTCTGCAGATTTTTTCTGAAGAGTAATTTCTTAAATGGCTCTGATCAAACGTGAAAACATATCCCGCCGGACGGGCTACCCCGGTTGATGGGTCAAATTAATATGTGCGTTCCATCGTCGTCGGGATGGTCCTCCGATTCAGGCGGCAGGATCTCGTATGCGGCCTTCCAACCATCCGATCAATGCGTGTATGTTGACCTCCTTTGGAGATTTTGCGTGACTGACAAGACCCATCTGGAAGAGTTCACGAAATCGATTTCTGAAATCCTTTCCAAAAAGCTCGTCGCAACATTCGTCGACTGCCATCGCGATCCGTCCCTCACCGAGGCGGACATCACGACGCTGCTGAAGGAGCAGATGGAGGCCGCGCTCATCGGGGATAAGGATGCGGCTACTTAAGCTGACGATCAAAAACTTCAGGGGTTTCGGCCCGAACGTAGAAGCCATCGATCTCGACGCCGATCTCGTTCTGTTTTACGGGCCGAACGGCCACGGCAAGACAAGCCTGTCGGAAGCGATCGAATGGCTGTTCTATGGAACGACGAAGCGCAGGGAGCGCGGCGACGGCTACAGCAAGTCCGAATACACCGGCACCTTTGCGAACGCTCATGGCGGCAGCCCTACCGAAGTCTCGCTGCTGCTCCGCTTCGGCGGCAAAGACGTCACGCTCACGCGCCGCCTCGGCGACAAAGAGAATTCCGTCACTTACGTCGACGGCAAGGAAGCCGATTTCAGCACGATCGGCATCCTCCCTCTCGAAGCTTATTACCCGGTGGTGGCACAGCACGGCCTGCAGACGTTCATCCATGCCCGACCGAAGGATCGCCGCGACGCCATCTGCGCCGCGCTAGGCCTGGACGAACTCACATCGCTCAAAGCCGCCCTTGAAAGGGCGCGCCTGTCGTTCCAGAAGACGCCTCCGACGGCGGTGACAGCCG
>Ga0182748_1001546_pt1 | contig 22263 bp, 19 predicted proteins | sample eDN3rd37CKraftOP_FD_128877 | JGI IMG/M metagenome (GOLD analysis project Ga0182748, IMG submission 128877) | Enriched Organic Plus compost microbial communities from Emeryville, California, USA - eDNA 3rd pass 37_C Kraft OP (version 2) (version 2) ...
CCGGTGAAACTTGAGCATGTCGGGCTGCTGATGCCGAGGCTGAAGCGCGAGGGCGTTACGCATCTCGTGATGGCCGGTGGCATTCGCCGCAGACCACCGCTTACCAGTCTGCGGATCCGTCCCAAGGTGCTCTTGTTTCTGCCGAAGCTTCTGTGGGCTTACGCGCGCGGTGACGACGACCTGCTGTCCACCTTGATCGGCTGGGTGGAATCGCACGGCATCATCGTCGTGGGCGCCCATGAGGTTGCGCCGGAACTGCTGGCCCCCGACCAGGTGATGACACGCGCCAAGCCTACCGCTGCGGACGAAAAGGATATTTCGGCCGCGCTGGAAGCTGCACGCGCCATCGGTCGTCTCGACATCGGACAGGCCGCCATTGCCGTTGGCGGCAGAGTGGTTGCTCTTGAAGGCATCGAGGGGACGGACGGTCTACTGGAGCGAATGAAAGACCTTCGCTCGCACGGAAGGCTTGCAGGAAAGAAGCGTGGCGTGCTGGTAAAATGCGCCAAGCCGGGGCAGGAATCGCGTGCGGACCTGCCTTCGATCGGACCGCGAACCGTGGTTGACGCTCACGCCGCCGGTCTCGCGGGTATTGCAGTGGAGGCCGGACGCAGCTTTATCTTGGAGACTGGCGAAACAGTTCGACTCGCCAATGAACTTGGTCTCTTTTTACTTGGGTATGAGGAAGGTCGCGAGCGATGAGCCAGATGCCGCCACTGCGTGTGGCTATCGTTTCGGGTGAGGAGTCAGGCGATATTCTGGCCGCCGACCTGGTGCGGGCGCTTGCGCGCCAATCGGGCCGGCAGGTGGAGCTGATCGGCGTCGGCGGCCGCAGATTGGAAGAAATGGGCCTGCGCTCGCTGTTTGATGCCTCCCAAATCGCCATCATGGGTTTCTCTGCCGTGCTGCGCGACCTGCCGCGTCTTATGTGGCGCATCCGCAAGACGGCGAAGACGATCGCAGCAGAAAAGCCCGACTGTCTCATCACCGTCGACAGCCCGGACTTCGGTTTGCGCGTCGCCAAGAAGGTGAGGGCGCTTGCGCCCGACATCCCGACGATCCACTACGTGTGCCCAAGCGTGTGGGCGTGGCGGTCGGGCCGGGCCATCGACATGCGGCCCTATGTCGACCACATCCTGTGCCTTCTGCCGTTCGAACCGACCGAGCTCGATCGGCTAGGCGGACCCGAGGGAACGTTCGTCGGCCATCGCCTCGCTAACGATCCATCGATCCGGGAATCGGCGCTCAGCCAGCTCGGCGGCGCGCGCCGGGGCGAGGTGAAGCGCCTGCTGCTGCTGCCGGGTTCGCGACGCGGAGAGGTGACCCGCCTGATGCCCGTCTTCGGGGAAACCGTGAAGCGCCTCAAGTCTGCCGGTCACAAGTTCGAACTTTTGCTCCCCACCGTTCCGCATGTGGAGGGCCTGGTGCGCGAGGCCACGGCGAACTGGCCAATTCAGCCGGAAATCATTCTTGGCGAAGAGGCAAAGTGGAAGGCATTTGCCTCTGCCGATGCAGCCCTTGCCTGTTCCGGCACGGTCGCGCTTGAACTCGCGCTTGCGCGCGTGCCCTTCATCTCGGTCTACAAAGTGGATTTCCTGGTCCGCATGCTGGCGCCTTACCTGCTCAAGGTCTGGACTGCGTCGCTGCCCAATCTCATCGCTGGTTGGCCTGTGGTTCCGGAATATTTCAACCAGTACATCAACCCGGAAATGCTGGCCCGTCTGCTGCCCCGGCTGTGGAACGAGACGCCGACGCGTTTGAGCCAGCGTCAGGGATTTTCGCATGTAGCCGACGCGCTTTCGACGTCCGTGCCATCAGGTGATCTTGCCGCCCGCGTCGTGCTGAACAAGATCCAGATCGCACTCATGACAAAGACTGCATAAAGGCCTGCGCCGCCTGCGGCGCGCGCACCTTGCCTTCGTGTATGAAATAGACAAACACGTCGCGCGGCACGGCTTCGACTTTCGCGGCTTCGTCGGCGAGCGGAAGATCCTTCGGCACGCCACCCTTGGCCCAGGTCGCCGCGCGGTCGGCCCATTCGGCTATCTCGTCAGAAGGATAGGCCGTGGGGATGTCGTCATTCCCGCGCTGCAGGCGCGCGTAGACGAAATCAGCCGTCACGTCGGCGATCTCCGGATAGACCTCGTGATGGGCATAGCAGATCGCCGTGCCATACTTGCGGGCTAAAGCCGCGAAATCGGGTGTGACGAAGCTGGCGTGACGCACCTCAAGCACATGCCGCAGCTTCACGCCCGTCCAGCGGGTGGGCAGGAGTTTGAGGAAAGCCTCGAAATCTTCCGGCTCGAACTTCTTTGTGGGTGCAAACTGCCAGACGATGGGCCCGAGCTTCGGCCCCAGCTCCGTAACGCCAGTGGAGAAGAAGCGCTCCAAGGACTCGCCTGCCTCGCCCAAGACCTTGCGATTGGTGACGAAGCGGTTGCCCTTGACTGAGAACACGAAGCCTTCCGGGGCCGCTGCCGCCCATTGGGCGAAGGTTTCCGGCTTCTGGCCGCGATAGTAGGTCCCGTTGATCTCTATGGTGGGAAGTTGACGGGACGCATATTCCAGCTGCCGCTTCTTCGGGAGATCGTCCGGATAGAAGGTGCCTTCCCAGGGCTCGAAGGTCCATCCGCCGATACCGGCGCGGATTGTGCCCGCTGCTGCCATGTCTGCACCTCCTCAAATGCTTTGGAACCTCACCCGCACTCCCACGGGGGCGTCATGCTGAGAAGCCGGGCGATCACCGCCCAGCTTCATCCCTGATTGCCGCTGACGGCAGCAACTCCAGCGGACACTCCAGCCTTACGTCACCACGCTGAAATGCTCCTGGCCGTCGCTATTGCCGTCCCGTGGCCGCCGGTTCGCGGATACCCTGCAATCGCTGTAGTAGCGGATCAGAACTACTCCGCCGCGTCTTGCATCCTCCGGCTCACCGGTCGACGGTCCAGCAGCTCCTTCAGGAACTGGCCTGTATAGCTGCGTGGCTCGGCCATCACATCCTCGATCGAGCCTGCGACGACCAGCTCACCACCGCCATCGCCACCTTCCGGTCCAAGGTCCAGGACCCAGTCCGATGTCTTGATGACCTCAAGGTTATGCTCGATCACGACCACCGTATTTCCCTGATCCACAAGTTCATGCAGAACTTCAAGAAGCTTGGCTACATCATGGAAATGCAGGCCAGTCGTGGGCTCATCGAGGATGTAGAGCGTTCGTCCGGTCGCCCTGCGCGACAGCTCCTTGGAGAGTTTCACGCGCTGCGCCTCGCCGCCGGAAAGCGTCGTCGCCTGCTGGCCGATCTTGATATAACCGAGACCAACGCGCGACAGCGTCACGAGCTTGTCGCGGACGGAGGGAACGGCGGAGAAGAAATCCACGCCTTCCTCGACCGTCATCTCCAGCACATCTGCGATGGACTTGCCCTTGAAGGTAACTTCCAGCGTCTCGCGGTTGTAGCGCTTGCCCTTGCAGACGTCGCAGGTGACGTAAACGTCGGGCAGGAAGTGCATCTCGATCTTGATGACGCCATCGCCCTGGCATGCTTCGCACCGTCCGCCCTTGATATTGAACGAGAAGCGGCCGGGCTGATACCCGCGCGCCTTGGCTTCCGGCAGTCCGGCAAACCAATCGCGGATGGGCGTAAAGGCCCCCGTGTAGGTCGCCGGGTTCGATCGCGGTGTGCGCCCGATCGGCGACTGATCGATGTCGATGACCTTGTCGATGAACTCCAGTCCTTCGATGCGGTCATGTTCGGCAGGATGGTCGCGCGAGCCCATGATGCGGCGCGAGGCGGCCTTGAACAGTGTCTCGATCAGGAAGGTCGACTTGCCGCCGCCAGAGACGCCCGTCACACTGGTGAAAGTGCCGAGCGGGATATCAGCGGTGACGTTTTTCAGGTTGTTGCCACGAGCGCCGACCACGCGAATCCGCCGCTTCGGCGAAATCTCGCGGCGTTCCTTCGGCATGGGAATGGCCAGTTCGCCAGTCAGATACTTGCCGGTGATCGAGTTGGGGTTGGCCATGATTTCGGCAGGGGTGCCCTTTGCCATGACCTGGCCACCGTGAATGCCAGCCGCTGGGCCGATGTCCACCACATAATCCGCCGTGGCAACCGCATCCTCATCGTGCTCGACGACGATGACCGTATTGCCAAGATCGCGCAGGTGACGCAGCGTCGCGAGCAGCCGCTCGTTGTCGCGCTGATGGAGGCCGATCGAGGGTTCGTCCAGCACATAGAGCACGCCGGTGAGGCCCGAACCGATCTGCGAGGCGAGGCGGATACGCTGGCTCTCGCCGCCGGACAGCGTGCCGGACCCGCGCGACAGGGTGAGGTAATCGAGACCCACATCAACCAGGAACGAAAGACGCTCGCGGATCTCCTTCAGGATGCGAACAGCTATCTCGTTCTGCTTGTCATTGAGCTTGGCGGGCAGCGCGGCAAACCAGTCGCTCGCCTTGCGGATCGACATCTCCGTCACTTCGCTGATGTGCAGCATGTCAATCTTGACGGCAAGCGCTTCGGGCTTCAGGCGGTAACCCTTACAGGTGGGGCAGGGGTAGGCCGACATGTAGCGCTCGATCTCCTCGCGCGCCCAGGCAGAATCCGTTTCCTTCCAGCGGCGCTGGAGGTTGTTCACCACGCCTTCGAACGGTTTTGTGGCACGATAGCTTCGCACACCGTCGTCATACTCGAAGGCGATCTGCTTGGCGCCAGTTCCGTAGAGGATTGCCTTCTGCGCGTTCTCCGGAAGCTCCTTCCAGCGGTTGCTGACCTTGAAGCCATATTCGCGGCCGAGCGCTTCCAGCGTCTGCAGGTAATAAGGCGAGGTCGATTTGGCCCATGGCGCAATCGCACCTTCGCGCAGGATGGCGCTCTCGTCCGGAACGATGAGGTCCGGATTGATGGCGCTCTGGCTGCCGAGGCCATCGCAGGTGGGGCAGGCGCCGGCGGGATTGTTGAAGGAGAAGAGCCGCGGCTCGATCTCGGGAATGGTGAAGCCGGAGACCGGGCAGGCGAACTTTTCCGAGAAGATCAGCCGCTCGTGCGTCTCGTTCTTCGAGCGGTTTGGCTGCGCAAGCACTTCCGCCGGGAGCGGACGATCGGCATATTCCGCCGCGCAGAGACCATCGGTGAGCCTCAGCGCCGTCTCGACGGAGTCTGCAAGGCGCGTGGCAATGTCGGGCCGTACGACGATACGGTCCACGACTACGTCGATATAATGCGACAGCTTCTTGTCGAGCGTGGGCACATCGGCGATCTCGTAGAACTGCCCGTCCACCTTGACGCGCTGGAAACCCTTCTTCTGCAGCTCGGCGAATTCCTTGCGGTATTCGCCTTTGCGACCAATCACGATAGGCGCGACGATATAGAGGCGCGTGCCTTCTTCGAGCGCCAGGATGCGGTCGACCATCTGGCTGACCGTCTGGCTCTCGATCGGCAGGCCCGTGGCCGGCGAATAGGGCACACCCACGCGCGCGAACAGCAGGCGCATGTAGTCGTAGATTTCCGTGACGGTGCCGACCGTCGAGCGCGGGTTCTTCGACGTCGTCTTCTGCTCGATCGAAATGGCGGGCGACAGGCCGTCAATCTGGTCGACGTCCGGCTTCTGCATCATCTCCAGGAACTGGCGCGCATAGGCCGACAGGCTTTCCACGTACCGCCGCTGCCCCTCGGCATAGATGGTGTCGAAGGCCAGCGAAGACTTGCCCGAGCCGGACAGTCCCGTCATCACGATCAGCTTTTCCCGTGGCAGGTCGAGATCGATATTCTTCAGGTTGTGTTCGCGGGCGCCACGTATGGAAATGAATTTATGTTCGGGCATGCTTCTAGGGCCGCTCTACTCTAATCGGTGACAGTCAGTGTCCGTGCAGAAAGCCGCGTTCGAGCGACATCAGCGTCATGTAGGAACTCGACGCGAAATGTCGACGCCCGGCGGCAGCTGGCCGCACCCTAATCCAGGTTGCGCTTATCTTTTGGTGCCTTTTTCCTGCCAGCGCAAGCAAAAAGAACAAAGAACGAACGCTCTCCTGACATTTGCGACAATAGGGGTTGACGGCGGCGGCCAATGGACGCAGAATCAATCCACCATAGTTCAGTTCAATCTGAGCGAATGGTTCGGAGCAACGAACACGGAGGGAGGCATGAATCCACCCGACCAATCGTCCGGCTCCACCGAAGAGTGGAGCCACAGCCGGTAAACGGGCTGAATTGCTCTTCTGCTGCCACGGTTAACCGAGGCAGGGGCGAAGTTGCAAAGGTGCATCTGCACCACGACCAGCAACGGGCCGGTTGATCACCTACATCGCTGTTAGATATGCTGGGCAAGCTTAAGGCTGCCCTTTAGAGATCCGAACTCGAATTCGGAAGATTCATCGTGAAATGTCGTAGCGGCCCCGTTTGCCATTGATGGCAACGGGGCGTTCGATTGAGAGCCGTGAGAAGAGGGGCTCTATCTCGCCCTCATGCATCACCGGGGTCGGCAAAACCAGCCGAGCACGGCGCTTACCTCATTCCTGTTCGACGACGAGCAGGCGACGGTATCGATACGTGGGAGTACATGGACGAGACGTCCGGGGCCCGCATGGCTCAGAATTGGCCATCGGAATTCGCGCCGGGTGGCACTCCCAAGCTGGTCCCCGCCAGTGCAGGTATGCCCGCGCATTGCCTGGGTGGGCCCAGCTGCATCCTCCCAACAGCAGAAACTGTGACTACACAAGGGAAAATTTCAACGGACAGTTGAACAGGATCAAAAATTGCATTAGAACAAATGAAGAACCAAATGAACTGTGGACGGCTCGGCGGATTGCCGGTTGAGGCGCGCAAGTTTCGTGCTGTTCAAATAGAATGGGCACATGAATGAGACGGGTGGCTGCGGATCGTTATCCTTGCAGCTGTCTCTCGCCAACGTAGTTGAATGGAGTTTTGCCATGGCGGGCAGCGTGAACAAGGTTATTCTGGTCGGCAACCTGGGTGCGGACCCGGAGGTACGCCGTTTGAATTCGGGTGAGCCGGTGGTGAACCTGCGCATTGCGACGTCGGAAAGCTGGCGCGACCGCAGCTCGGGCGAGCGCCGTGACCGGACGGAATGGCACTCGGTCGTCATCTTCAACGAGAACCTTGCCAAGGTTGCCGAGCAGTATCTGAAGAAGGGCGCCAAGGTGTACGTCGAAGGTCAGCTGCAGACCCGCAAATGGCAGGACCAGAACGGCAACGACCGCTACACGACGGAAATCGTGCTGCAGAAATTCCGTGGCGAACTGCAGATGCTCGATTCGCGCGGTGAGGGCGGCGGCGGCCAGGTCGGCTACGGTGGTGGCAGCAACCGCGGCTCCGACTTCGGCCAGTCAGCCCCAATGGACAACATGGGTGGCGGCGGCGGCGGTGGCGGTTTCGGCCGCGACATGGACGACGAGATCCCGTTCTAAGGCTGAAGATTTACGCGAATATCTTCTGGAAAGGCGCTGGTTCTACGGCGCCTTTTTTCTTCTCGAACGTTCTTACTCGGTGGGGACAACATCTTCGGCTGGGCGAGCAATAGGGAGCCTGCGGGCCGCATCAATCCCGTAACTCGCACTGGATGGGGTCAGCCGAACGAAATGCTTTAGATCCGGCGCCGCTTGTGGTGGCGATCAGGTTTAGCGCTGATTCATCCAACCTGGGCGAGCCGCGCCATCCCGACATTGCCGCATTCGGCCGGTAAGGTGGCCAAATCTTCAGTTGCCAGTGTTTGGACGGGACGCTTGATGAGAATACTGCTTGCCGGGATCGCCTCGGTTGTTCTGGTGACATCCGCCATCGCAGATGATGTCCCTGCAAGTACCATAGAGCATCAGCAGGTCCCGAATGGACCAACTGCCAAAGATGAGCAACCGTCGCCATCAGTGGAAGAGTTGCTCGAACTCCCGCCGGCCACTGAGGAGCCGCAGGTCGCTCCACCAGTCGCAGTTGAAGAAGATGCGACGACAATCTTCCCGGATCCACCGTCGCCATCAAGCGAAGAGTTTCTCGAACTCCCACCGGGCACTGAGGAGCCACAGGTCGCTCCGCCCGTTACAGTTGAGGAAGATCCGACCACAATCTTCCCGGATCCACCGTCGCCGTTTCCCGATCCCCCGGCCGAGCAGAGCGGTCCGCTCAGTTCCATGGTCCAGCAACTCTCGAGCGCTGCACGCACCGCTTGCGCGGGACGGGACGACTGTCTGCGGACGGCTGGAAACTTTGCGCGGTTCCTCTGGAACAACCGGGACAAGGCCGACATGCAGACCCGGGCAGCCAGCTGTCTCGGTCAATCCGCCATCAAGCGTGGCTATGTCCAGGCACCAATGGATGCGATCCGCAACGCTTCGACTGCCGAAATGATGGATCTGTCGGTTGAGGTCTGCGAGTGCGTTATCGGCTTTCTCGGCAAATTCGGCCTCTGCCGACCGGCTCTCGTTCAGGGCAAGCTCGCGCCATTGATGAGCCTGTTCAACAGGCAATAGCGCCTATGCTTTGAGAGTTGCCAAAGTGGCGGAGGGAGTGGGATTCGAACCCACGGTGACATCACTGCCACGCCGGTTTTCAAGACCGGTGCCTTAAACCGCTCGGCCATCCCTCCAGTCAGTCGGTTCGATTACCACGACTCTTGTGACGTGGGCCGTAACCGCTGCAAGTGGAGTCGGCTTATAGCAGGCTGCGATGCGGCGTCAACGTCCCACAGCACGCGTAACGTCCGGCTGCAGTGATCACTCCCGCGTAAGGGCAAAGGTGGTCGGGGTGATCCGCAACATCCATAATGCACATCAGTCAAAACAACCGTAAGTTGCGCATAAGCCAAGACGGGACCTATAATACACCCCGGATGGCTGTACTTGGGGCTTGATGTTGGGTAGTGCCATCATGTCTTCGGCGCAGGATACCGCTAATTGTGCAGTTGGGAGCCGTCGCGACAACAATCATTTTGGTTGCCGTGGAACGTTTTACGCCTAGTTCAGTTTTGTGGTGTGCGATTGAGGTGAGGGCCTTGTGACTGACCAGAATGACTTTCCTTTGGCGGCTGTTGCAGACGCGCGGCTGTCGGCCATCGTCGACTCCTCCTTTGACGCCATCGTCAGCAAGGACCTGAACGGCATAATCCGCACCTGGAACGCGGCTGCCGAGCAGCTTTTCGGCTATTCCGCCGAGGAGGCTATCGGCAAGCCGGTGCTCATGCTGATCCCGCCGAACCGCTATGATGAGGAAGCCAACATCCTCGCGCGGATCAAGCTTGGCGAGCGTGTCGAGACCTTCCAGACCGTGCGCGTGCGCAAGGATGGGAGCCTTGTGCCGGTATCCCTCACCATTTCGCCGATCAAGGATGTGAGCGGCAAGATCGTCGGCGCCTCCAAGATCGCGCGCGACATTTCTGCGGCTCAGGAGAACGAGCAGCGCATCCGCATGCTGTTGCGCGAGGTGAACCATCGCGTGAAGAACCAATACGCGGTGATCCTCTCGATCATCAACGAGACCTCGCGGCGGACCGGCTCTACCCAGGAGTTTGCACAGAAGGTGCGGCAGCGGGTTATGGCGCTTGCCAGCTCCCATGATCTTCTGGTGGCCGCTGACTGGCATGGCGCCAGCGTTGCAGACCTGCTGATGGCGCAGCTGAACGTCGTCTCGCACGAAGACCTGGTGAGCATTTCCGGTCCGCTGGTGACGGTCGTTCCGGCAGCCGTCCAGCATCTCGGCATCGCGCTCCACGAGCTCACCACGAACTCGGTGAAGTATGGCGTCCTTGGTGCGGCCCGAGGCCATATCAATGTGCAATGGGGTGTCGAGAATATCGAGCCTTACGGACAGAGCTTTGTGCTTCGGTGGGAAGAAAATTCCGCAGGCATCGCAGCCGAACCGGACTCGTCGCATCTTTCCGGCGGCTTCGGCACCGTTGTGCTGACGCGACTGTCGTCGGAGATCTTTGGCGGGACGGCGACTTTCCAGACTACGGAGGCTGGCGTGATCTGGTCGCTCGTGGCCCCCGTTGCAAGTGTGCTCGCCAATCCAAATCTTGTGGTGCCGCCGCCCTCCCGGATGGAATCCGAGGCGTGAGATAAGCTGGCCGGAGGCGGGGTTCCGGCCAACATTTGCTGCAATTCCGGCCTATGCCGCTTGCAACGGGGCTTGGGAGCATCGGCGGAAGCACGGCTCCCGCTCTGGCGGAGCCGGAATGCACGAAGATTCCAGCAGAATGGCAAGTGTCGCCGCGGCGCCAGCCTCGTGGCGGCAGAGTGCTACGCTCGCCGCCCTTGGCGTCGTCTACGGGGACATCGGAACAAGCCCCATCTACGCCTTCAGGCAGGCGCTGCATGCGAGCGGAAGTTCTCTTCCGACAATAGCTCGCGAGGATGTGCTAGGCATCCTGTCGCTCATCGTCTGGGCATTGTTCATCACTGTCTCGATCAAATACGTCTGCTTCGTGCTGCGCGCCGATAACCGGGGCGAGGGCGGGATCCTGTCGCTGATGGCGCTGTCTCGGCGCATGAACCAGAAATATTCGACGGCTATTCTGGGCCTCGGAATGGTGGGGGTAGGTCTCTTCTTCGGCGACGCCATGATCACGCCGGCGATCTCTGTTCTCTCCGCCGTCGAAGGTCTGTCGATAGCGGCCCCCGGCGTCGAGCCATGGGTAGTGCCCATCACGGTGGTCATTCTGCTCGCTCTGTTCATGGGGCAGCGGTTCGGCACCCACAGGGTCGCCGCCGTCTTTGCTCCCGTGATGTTCGTCTGGTTCCTGGCGCTCGGTCTTTCGGGGCTCGTGCATATCTGGGACGACCCGCATGTGCTTTTTGCGGTGGATCCATTCCACGCAATCGGGTTTTTCGTCCGCGCGCCGGTGACAGGTTTCGTCACGCTTGGCGCCGTATTCCTGGCGGTGACGGGTGCGGAGGCGCTCTATGCCGATCTCGGCCATTTTGGCCGCAGGCCGATCATCCGCGCGTGGTTCTGGATCGTATTTCCCTGCCTGCTTGCCAATTATTTCGGGCAGGGCGCCTATGTGCTGGCCCATGACGGTAGGATCGACAATCCGTTTTTCGAAATGAATGCGGGCTGGGCATTGCTGCCATTCACGCTACTCGCGACGATTGCGACCATTATCGCGAGCCAGGCCGTGATCACCGGCGCTTTCTCGGCTGCCCGTCAGGCGGTGCAGCTAAACCTGCTGCCGCGAACGGAAATCCGGCATACCTCAGAAACCCAGGAGGGACAGATCTATCTGCCTGTTGTCAACTGGATCATCGCCACGGGCGTGCTGCTGCTTGTCATCTGGTTTGGCGATTCCACGCGACTTGCCTCCGCCTACGGCATTTCGGTCACGGGCGCCATGCTGGTAACGTCGGTCCTGATGGTTGTTGTGGCCCGGCGCATCTGGCGCTGGAATCTTGCCCTTGCACTCCTGCTCTTCGGCTTCTTCGGCCTGATCGAGACAGCCTTCCTGTCTGCCAATGTCCTGAAGGTCGTGCATGGGGGATGGGTCTCGCTCGCCATCGCGGCAGTGGTCATTCTTCTCATGGTCACCTGGGTGAGGGGATCGCGCACGCTTTACGAGAAGACGAGGCGAACCGAGGTGCCGCTGCAGGAGATTGTTGACCGGTTGAACAGAACGCCCCCGCCGCTGGTGCCGGGACAGGCGGTCTTCATGTCGAGCGATCCGGAAAGCACCCCCACAGCGCTGCTCCACAGCCTGAAGCATTACAAGGTGCTGCACGAGCGCAACCTGATCCTGACCGTGAAGACCATGCCAGAACCCTATTTACGAGACGATCAGCGCGTGTCCATGGAGGTGCTGAACCCGCTTTTCCGTCAGGCGATCATCCGCTTCGGCTACATGGAGAAACCGAACGTTCCCCTGGCGCTTGCCCGGCACGAGGAAGAGGGCTGGAGTTTCGAGATCATGGAAACGTCCTTCTTCCTTTCGCGACGCACGCTCCGCCGGTCGCGGATCTCCACACTGCCCCGGATACAGGGGAAGATCTTCATCGCCATGTCAGCTTTCGCCACCAACGCAAGTGCCTATTACGCCATACCGGCAGACCGGGTCGTCGATATCGGTACACAGGTTGGTATATAGATGTTCCTGTTTTGTTTACGTGCAGTAGAGCGGAAGAAGCGATCACGACGGTGACACAATCCGCCAAATTCACAGTATGGTTAACGATCAGCCTGGCGAGCGAACACTGTTGATCCGGCCAGAATAAACGCTTGGAAATACTGGGGTTTGAGTGGGGAATACGTCGCCTGAAGCACTGCTCACTCGGTTGCTAACCAACATTTCCATCCTGTTAAAAAAGCTTATTAGGCAAAAGCTCACATTTCTGACACCTTGCGGTCACAAAGGGTTTACACCCTGATAACGAATATATGTGACTGGGGTCGTTCTACTGCCCATTTCCACGCGCCACTACGGCTGGCGTGGACCGGGCGGGAATAATGGAGCAGATTGTTGAGGGAAGTGATAATGGGGAACGCAAAACGGCGGAATAGAGCGCTGCTGCACGCCAAACTCATCGGCACCGCACTGATCGTCGCTTCACTCTCCGCCTGTTCCGGCAGTTCCACCAAGACCAGCAGCACCCGCAGCAAGGAATATTTCCCAGAGTCCAAATATGGCGTGAAGGCTAGTCCGCGTGTCAGCACAGCCAAAGCGAACCTTCCGCGAGGAGGGGGGCGCTATCAGGTCGGCAAGGCCTACAAGGTCAAGGGAAACTGGTTCCATCCTAAGGAAGACCCGAATTACGCGGCTGTCGGCGCGGCGTCATGGTATGGTGATGCATTCCACGGTCGTCTCACCGCCAACGGTGAAGTCTACGACATGACGCATCTGACGGCGGCGCATCCGACGCTGCCGCTGCCGAGCTACGCCCGCGTCACCAATCTTGCAAACAACAGCTCCGTGATCGTCCGCATCAACGACCGCGGGCCGTTCGAACGCAGCCGTATCATCGATCTTTCGAAGCGCGCGGCCGAGTTGCTCGACTATCACCACGCAGGCACCGCCAAGGTGAAGGTTGAGTATGTCGGCCCGGCACCGCTGCATGGGCAGGACGACGCGTTCCTGATGGCATCTTATCAGCCCGGTGGACGTGCGCCGGATCCGTCTGACGGTCTGCCAACGGGTGTGATGCTGGCAATGAATGGCCCGACACCCACGCAGACGATTTCGCAGGGTGGGGTGGATACTATCACGGCCGCGATCGCCGCTGCCTACACGGCGCCTGCGCCGAATGGCGCTGCGCAACAGCCTGATGTCGGCAGCGTCGCACTACCGTCCTTCGCACCTATCCCGGCAAGCCGTCCGGGCGAAATGTTTGCTGCGCTCTCCTACGCGCCGCAGGACACGAATGCCGCAGCCGAGGTGTTCAACACGGTGCTGAAGCCAGAAGCTGGCGCGCCAGGCGGTTCCGTGGTGAACCTCGGCGTCTGGCCGTCGATCAAGGCTGCTGAAGCCGTCACCCGGACATTGTCCGGCCACGGACATATCCGCATCGAGCAAGCCGGCAGCGGACAGGTTGCCCTGTCGCTTGTGGCGCCGGAAGAGAGTGTAAATGATGCGCTTCTGGCGGCATGGGACGCCGGCGCAACAGACGCGTTCATTGTGCGGGACTGATCGCACGACTTGTTGTGCACCCTGACCTTTAGGCGTAGAATATGCCTTAGCCGGGCTCGGGGAGGCATGCAGTTGTACCGCATCGGCGCAGTCGTCACGGCATTCTTCATTGTATCATTGGGGGCGATCTCTGCAGGATCCGCCGCAGACCTGATCGAGACCAAGGCCAAGCGCATCCATCTCGTGGATGCGGACACTGGTTTTGTGCTGCTCTCGCGTGAGGCCGATACGCCATTCCCTCCAGGATCGCTTGCCAAGCTGATGACCGCCGAGGTCATGTTCCATGCCCTAGGGAAGGGGCAGGTCACGCCTGAGACGGAGTACTTCGTCTCGGAACATGCGTGGCGCACCGGCGGGGCTCCATCGCGTGCGGCAACCATGTTCGCCAAGGTGAAATCGACGGTTTCGCTGGCTGATCTTCTGCAGGGTCTGACCGTGCAGATGGCGAGCGACGCGGCGATTGTCATGGCGGAGGGCATGCGCGGCTCCGAGGAGGGCTTTGCCCAACTGATGAACGAGCGCGCCAAGGAGATTGGCCTCAAGGATTCGCACTTCGCCAATCCCACGGGATTTCCGGATGACACGCAGAAAGTGACGGCGCGCGACATGACCGCGCTCGCCACCCATCTCTGGCGCACCTATCCGGAGCAATATGCGCTGTTCTCCCAGCCGGCCTTCGAATGGAACAAGATCTTCCAGCGCAACAAGAATCCGCTTCTGAACCTGAACATCGGTGCGGACGGGTTGATGACCGGCCTAGCGGAAGGCCATGGGCTCTCCATTGTCGCATCGGCCAGCAATGGCAGCAGGCGCGTTTTCGCGACGCTCGGCGGCTTTGAGACCGATCAGGAACGTGTCGAGGAAACCCGCAAGCTCCTGCAATGGGGTCTTGACGGTTTCGCGATGAAGGATCTCTTCGCCTCAAAAGAAGTGGTCGGCGAGGCTACGGTCTATGGCGGCACCGCGTCGATGCTTCCGCTGCGCGTGGAAGAGAAGGTTAGTGTTCTGGCACCAGTCGCAAACCCCGAAGCACTGCACGCCCGCATCGTCTACGAACGGCCGCTGCCCGCGCCCATCCGGGAAGGCGACAGGGTGGGCGAGCTGCAGATCTGGGTCAACGATACGCTGAGCCGGAAGGTCGAGCTCCACGCGGCCGAGACCGTGGAGAGCGGCACCCTTCGTCAGCGCGCCTTTGGAGCCGTGGCTGAATTGCTGGTCGGCTGGCTGCGCCAGTTCTCCTGGGCGGGGTAATGAACCTTCGGTTGCCTGAAGTGTCCGAGCAGGACGCGCGGCAAAAATACCGCGCCTTTCGATAGACGCACGTTGCTTCAATGGGTTAAGAAGGTGCGCAATCAGGAAACCGGAAGGCGAGCTTGCGGGGATTCTTCATCACATTCGAAGGCGGCGAGGGGGCTGGTAAGTCGACCCAGATCCGCCTTCTCGAGCAGTATCTGCGAGGCCGGGGCCACACGGTTGTCGTAACGCGCGAACCGGGCGGTTCGGCAGGCGCTGAGGCCGTTCGACACGTTCTGCTGTCGGGCGCTGCCGAGCCCTTTGGCCCCGAAATGGAAGCGGTTCTTTTCGCTGCCGCGCGCCTCGACCATGTCGAGCAGCTGATCCGGCCAGCCCTTGAAAGCGGCGCTGTCGTACTCTGCGACCGGTTCATTGATTCCACCCGCGCCTATCAGGGCACGGTGAAGGGCCTGACCAAAGCCTTCCTCAGCTCACTCGAGAAGGCGGCCGTTGGCGAAACCCGGCCCAACCTCACCATCATTCTGGATATCGATGCCGAGGTGGGCCTGCAGCGGGCTTCGGCAAGAAGAGGCGAGGGGAGCATTGACCGCTTCGAAAAGGACACGATTGCGGTTCACCAGAAGCGTCGGGATGCCTTTCTGGCAATTGCTGCGGCAGAGCCGAACCGTTGCGTGGTGATCGACGCCGACCGCGATGTCGAAGCGGTTTTTTCTTCGATCAAGGCTGCGGTTGACGCTGCCATGGAACGACGTGAATTCAAGGAGGGGCAGGCGAACAGTTTCCAGAGGGAATTGCATTGATGTTCGAACGCCTTGCACCGGAACAATACGATACGCTGACGGACATTCCCGAGCCGGTCGAGAACACGTTCCTGGCTGGTCATGAGGAAGCGCTTGATATGGTGGCGAGCGCCTTTCGGGCGGGCAAGCTGCATCACGCGCTGATGGTCACCGGCCCGCGTGGCAGCGGCAAGGCCACCTTCGCCTTCCGTATCGCGCATCACCTGTTCCGCTATCCCGATCCGAAGCAGTCGCCCGAGCAAATCGCCGAGATCGACCCTGAGAACCAGGCCTATCGTCTGGCTATCCGCGGCGCGCATCCGGGGCTTCTGCATCTGACGCGGCCTTACATCGAGCGCGACAAGAAGTTCCGCAACGCCATCACCGTGGACGAGGTGAGGCGCGTCGGAAAGTTCCTTTCGATGACGCCGCCCGACGGCGGATGGCGCGTGGTGATCGTCGACAGCGCCGACGACATGAACAACAATGCCGCCAATGCGCTTCTGAAGAACCTGGAAGAGCCGCCGGCGCGCACGCTCTTCGTTCTGATCGCCCATTCGCCGGGCCGGCTGCTGCCAACCATCCGCTCGCGCTGCCATGTGGTCCGCCTGAAGCCGCTCGATGGCGGCCAGCTGGAGACGGTGCTGGAACGGCTCGGCGCACCGGCGCCCGACGAACCGGAAGCCCGCCAGTTCCTGATCGAGCAGGCGGAGGGCAGCGTGCGCAATGCCATTCTGCTGACGCAATTCGGCGGTCTTGAAATAGCGACCGCAATGCAGAAGATCCTGAACTCCGACCGCTTCGACGTCACGGCAACCCACAAGCTTGCCGAGGCGGTCACGGGCCGTGACGCGCAGGTTCAGTACGACCTCTTCAACCAGATGATTCTGGACCGGGCTGCAGGAATTGCCCAGCAAGCTGGAGAGACGAACAGGGTCGTTCTTGCCGAGCGGTTCGCCAAGCTTTGGGAAGAGCTCGCCCAGCGGATACGGGACACCGACACTTTCAACCTCGACCGCAAGCAGCATTCCATCAATGTGCTGAGACAGCTCCACGAGGCAATGCGCGAGCTAAAGCAGCCGGAAACCGCCTGAAACGGCTGCATGGACGCATGGCATTCTTGATCACAATGCGCTATCTGGGCGCTAAGAGTTTTATTGGACGTATTCTATGACGCGCGACTCCTTCTATCTCACCACGCCAATCTTCTATCCCAACGGCAAGCCGCACATCGGCCACGCCTACACCGTGATCGCCAGCGATACGCTGAGCCGGTTCCAGCGCCTGAACGGCAAGGAAGTCTTCTTCCTGTCCGGAACAGACGAACACGGACTGAAGATGCAGCAGACGGCGGACAAGGAGGGGATTACGCCGAAGGAGCTGGCTGACCGCAACAGCGCCGTGTTCCGCGACATGATCGAGATGCTCGGCGGCTCCAACGACGACTTCATCCGCACGACGGAAGAGCGTCACCACAAGGCCTGCCAGGAGATCTGGCGCCGCATGGCGGCCAATGGCGACATCTATCTGTCACGCTACAGTGGCTGGTATTCGGTCCGCCAGGAAGCCTATTTCGATGAGAGCGAGACGACCGTCGGTGAAGACGGCGTGCGCCGCGAGCCGCTTGGCTCGCCGGTAGAGTGGAACGAGGAGGAGAGCTACTTCTTCCGTCTTTCCGCCTATCAGGACAAGCTCATCGAGCTCTACGAGAAGAACCCGGAATTCGTCGGACCTTCCGAGCGCCGCAACGAGGTCATGAGCTTCGTGAAATCCGGCCTCAAGGACCTGTCGATCTCGCGCACCACCTTCAACTGGGGTGTGCCGGTGCCGGGCGACGAGAAGCACGTCATGTATGTGTGGGTCGACGCGCTCACCAACTACCTCACGGCTGCCGGCTTCCCCGATGAGAACGCCGAGCGCTGGAAGTTCTGGCCGGCGAATGTCCACGTCATCGGCAAGGACATCGTTCGTTTCCACGCCGTCTACTGGCCGGCCTTCCTGATGTCCGCCGGTATCGAACTGCCGAAGCGCGTGTTCGCACACGGCTTCCTGTTCAACCGCGGCGAGAAGATGTCGAAGTCGGTGGGCAACGTGGTCGATCCATTCCAGATGGTCGAGCACTACGGCCTTGATCAGGTGCGCTACTTCTTCATGCGCGAAGTGTCCTTCGGCCAGGACGGCAGCTACAGTCACGAGTCGATTGTCAACCGCATCAACGCGGATCTGGCGAACGATATCGGCAATCTGGCGCAGCGTTCGCTGTCGATGATTGCCAAGAACTGCGAGGCCAAGGTTCCGGCCTATGGCGCGTTCTCCGATGCCGACAAGGCTATCCTCGATCAGGCGGAAGCAGCTCTTGCCACGGCTCGCGAGGCGATGGACCGTCAGGCGATCAACGTGGCGCTTGGCGCGATTTTCGACGTCGTCTCCGAGGCCAACCGCTATTTCGCGGGGCAAGAGCCCTGGGCGCTGCGCAAGACCGACCCGGAGCGCATGGGCACGGTGCTCTTCACCACGGCGGAAGTGTTGCGTCGCGTCGGCATCATGTGCCAACCGTTTATCCCGGGCGCTGCCGCCAAGCTGCTCGACATCCTTGCGGTGCCGGAAGACAAGCGCACCTTTGCCGAGATCGCGGGCGACCGCATGCTCGTTCCGGGAACGGATCTGCCTGCGCCGCAGCCGATCTTCCCGCGCTACGTTGAAGCCGAAGCTCCGGCTGCGGGAGCTTGAGGAACGATGCTGGTCGACAGCCATTGCCATCTCGATTTTCCGGACTTTGAGGCGGAACGGGACGCGGTCATCGACCGCGCCCGCGAAGCCGCCGTCGGTCTGATGGTCACGATCTCCACTCGTGTGCGCCAGTTCGAGCGCATCCGGGCGATCGCCGAAGCCTATGACAACGTCTACTGCACCATCGGAACGCATCCGCATAACGCCGACGAAGAGGCAGGAATTCCGGCCGAAGAGCTGGTGAAGATTGCTGCGCATCCGAAGGTCGTGGGCATCGGCGAAGCAGGCCTCGACTACCATTACGACAAGGCGCCGCGCGATCTGCAGGCGCAGGGTTTGCGCGTCCACATTGCCGCCGCGCGCGAAACGCAGCTGCCACTTGTGATCCATGCCCGTCAGGCTGACGAGGATATGGCCGCGATCCTCGAAGACGAGATGGGGAAGGGCGCCTTCCCCTTCATCCTGCACTGCTTCTCTTCCGGTCCGGAGCTTGCCCGCAAGGGTGTGGAGCTCGGCGGCTATGTGTCGTTCTCGGGCATCCTGACCTTCAAGAACTCGCAGGAGATCCGCGACATCGCTAGGACCGTCCCGCAGGACCGGCTGCTGGTCGAAACCGACGCGCCCTATCTTGCGCCGATCCCGTACCGGGGCAAGCGCAACGAGCCGGCCTTTGTGGCCAACACGGCCGCCGTTCTGGCGGAAACGATCGGCGTTACGCAGGAAGAGATTGCGCGGATCACCACCGAAAATTTCTTCCGGCTCTTCACCAAGGTGCCGCGCGAGGCGATGAAGGAAATCTGAGACATGGCTGATCGTCTGCGGCTCACCATCCTCGGGTGCGGGTCTTCTCCCGGCGTGCCGCGTATCATGGGCGACTGGGGCGCATGTGATCCGAACAACCCGCGCAACCGGCGCCTGCGAGCGTCCGCGCTGGTGGAGCGCATCCGTGAGGATGGCGCGCGCACGCGTGTCGTTATCGACACCGGGCCGGACTTCCGCGAGCAGATGATCAGCAATGGCGTGAATACGCTTGATGCGGTGGTCTACACACATCCGCATGCCGATCACATCCATGGCATCGACGATCTGCGCGGCTATGTGCTGGTGCAGAAGAAGCGCATGGACATCTATGCCGACGACGCCACCATGGAGCGTCTGCGCGACGGGTTTCTCTATTGCTTCGAGACGCCGGAAGGAAGCGACTATCCGCCGATCCTGACGCCGCACCGGATCGAGCACTATGAGCCGCTCACGATCGATGGAGCAGGGGGCCCATTGACCTTCCTGCCCCTGCCGCAGCAGCACGGCCTGATCCACTCGCTGGCCTTCCGGGTCGGGCCGTTCGCCTATTGCTCCGACGTCAGTGAATTCTATCCGCAGTCGCTGCCGCATCTCGAAAACCTCGAGCTTCTGGTCATTGACGCGCTCCAGTACAGAACGCACCCGAACCATCTGTCGCTTGGCGAAGCGCTGGAGTGGATCGAGCGGCTGAAGCCGGAACGCGCCGTGCTGACCCACATGCATATTCCGCTCGACTACGAAGCTGTGCAGAATGAGACACCGGCGCATGTAGAACCGGCTTATGACGGCATGGTGCTGGAAACGACCATTCCGTCGGACTGACACCTGGGGGGAACCATGTCGAAGAGCATCAATCGCGTCATTGCCGCTGCCAACGCTGCGGGTCTTCCGATCGAAGTAAAGCGCATGGGCGAATCCACGCGCACGGCCGAGGAAGCCGCCCAACAATGCGGCTGTTCGGTCGACCAGATCGTGAAGTCGCTGATCTTTTCGGGCGAACAGTCCGGCAAGCTCTACCTGTTCCTTGTTCCGGGCTCCAAGAAGCTTGACCTCGACAAGGCGCAGGCGCTCGTGGGCGAACCTCTGTCGCGCGCTGATCCGCGCAAGATCCGCGAAGAAACCGGCTTTGCGATCGGCGGTGTTTCACCGCTCGGCCATCCCGAAACCGTGAAGCGGTACGCGGATAATGGGCTGGCGAATTTCGCAAGTGTTTGGGCGGCTGCTGGCGCTCATGATGCCGTCTTTGAGGCAGAACCCGGTGCACTCATTGCGGCGGCTAATGCCGTCGTTGCTGACCTTTCATCATCATAATTATCGTAACTGGCTGAACTTTCATGAAAGCTTTGGAACTGCTGATCGAGCGGATCATCCTGTCTGCTCGCTGGATCCTGGTGGTGTTTTACATCGGCCTGGCGATTGCGCTCGGCATCTACGGCTTGTCGTTTCTTTTCAAGCTCGCAAAGGTCGCCATGCACTTTTCCGAGTACGACGATGCGGGCATGATCCTGGCGATGCTTGGCCTCATTGATGCGGCATTGGTGGCGAGCCTGATCGTCATGGTGATGATCTCGGGCTACGAAAACTTTGTCAGCCGGTTCGATGGCGCACAAGGCGATGAGATTTCGTGGCTTGGCAAACTTGATTCCGGAAGCCTCAAGATCAAGGTTGCATCATCGATCGTAGCGATTTCATCGATCCATCTGCTGCAGATCTTTCTGAACTTTCAGACCTTCACCGGTGAGCAGCTAATGTGGGCAACACTTATGCATCTTGCATTCGTGCTATCCGCGTTGATGCTTGGGTTCCTGGAAAAGGTCATGAAGGTGAAGCACTGAATCTTACTCGGGGTTGGTTTGATCCTTGGGTCAAACCGGCCTGCCATTCCGGGGGGGCACGATTCCAAACCAGATGCGCTGAGGAGTAGACGTCATGTGCAGTGAACAAACCTATGCGTGGGAAGGACACTCATCCGGCTGGCCGCTCTCCATGATCTTTCTATTGCTCTTGGCGTACCTGATTGCCAGCTTCTTCATTCTGTTCTGGCCGTTTGCGAGAATATTGAAGCGCATGGGCTTTTCACCAGCTTGGGCTCTCCTGGGACTGGTTTTTCCGCTCTGGTTAATTGGTGCCTGGATTCTTGCTTATGTTCGTTGGCCGAACGACGACAACGAGCAATCGTAGCGCACCAAATCCGGTTACCTTACATCAATTAGTTCCATAATCTTCCTTATGCGATCACCGTTTGTGACCAACCGTGCGGCCCTTTAGCTTCTCTTGCCTTGTGGTGCTCGAAGCTTCTAACTGGGAAGCAGCCCACTATTGGCTTCAGGAGGATTGGAATGCTGGAGCTTCGACCCGGTTGTGAATGTTGCGACCGTGATCTGCCGCCGGACAGCATGGAAGCACGGATCTGTACGTTCGAGTGCACGTTCTGCGCCATATGTGCAGAAGACGTTCTCCAGAACGTCTGCCCGAATTGCGGTGGCGAGCTCGTGAGACGTCCGATCCGTCCAGCCATGGCGCTGGCCAAACATCCGGCATCCAAAGTGCGCGTCTTCAAGCCGTCAGGCTGTGCCGAACGCTTTCGCCAAACCTGATTGGCTGGTCAGCCACGCCGCGCTGCATCGATCGCGGCCACGTCGATCTTGCGCATCGTCATCATGGCCTCGAACGCGCGCTTGGCTTCATCGCCGCCAGCGGTGATAGCCTCGATCAGCGTGCGTGGCGTGATCTGCCACGAGATACCCCATTTGTCCTTGCACCAGCCGCAGGCGCTTTCCTGGCCGCCGTTCTGCACGATGGCATTCCAGTAGCGGTCGGTTTCTTCCTGGTCTTCTGTGGAGATCTGGAAGGAGAAAGCTTCGTTATGCTTGAAAGCCGTTCCGCCGTTAAGGCCGATGCAGGGTATCCCGGCGACAACGAAATTGACCGTCAGGACGTCGCCTGCCCTGCCCGATGGAAAATCGCTGGGCGCCCGGTGAACTGCAAGGACGCGGCTGTCCGGAAAGGTTTCCTCGTAGAAGCAGGCCGCTTCCTCCGCATCCTTGTTGAACCAAAGGCAGATGGTGTTCTTTGCAACA
>Ga0182748_1001555_pt1 | contig 22196 bp, 20 predicted proteins | sample eDN3rd37CKraftOP_FD_128877 | JGI IMG/M metagenome (GOLD analysis project Ga0182748, IMG submission 128877) | Enriched Organic Plus compost microbial communities from Emeryville, California, USA - eDNA 3rd pass 37_C Kraft OP (version 2) (version 2) ...
CCCGGTGGCGGTGCGGGATGCCGGTGCGCTGGTCGATCGCGTCGCCGCGGCCTGGAATGAGGATCGCGATCCGGCGGACGATCCGGTCTACCTTGAGCTGCGCGATCGGCTGATCTCCGGCACCAGCCGGACCGTGCCGCATGAGCGCGGCAGGCGTGCGCTGTCCCGCGGTCACGCCGGAATGGTGCTCGAAGTCCTGCGCCAGCTTCACAAGTGCGGCCTGACGATTCCCCGGCACGCGACGTTCATTCACGCCACCCAGTTTCCTTCGTCCGCGATGTTCCGCTGGCTCGATGGCCGTCCGGACGTTGCATCGGTCTTCTTCGTGCATGACCTGCTGCCGCTGCGGCATCCGGAGTGGTTCACGGAGCGGAACGCCGAAGAACACCGGAAATTTCTCGATGTGCTGGTGCGCTATGCCCGCGCCGCCATCGTCAACACCCGGATCGTCAGGGACGAGCTGCGCGCGCTGTTCAAGGCGCGCGGCGCCCGGCAGATCCCGATCCTTGCGGAGGCGATGCCGGCAGCGCCGGTCTTTGCCGCGGCCGAGCCTGCGGACGCCGAACTGCGCGCGGTGCCGTATTTCGTGATCTGCGGCACCATCGAGCCGCGGAAGAACCACCGGCTGCTGCTGACGCTCTGGGAGCGGCTGGCGCAGTCCGAGGGGCCGCAGGCGCCGAAGCTGGTGATCGCCGGCCGCCGCGGCTGGAACAACGCCGACGTGTTCGCACAGCTCGACAGCCTGTCTCCGCATTCCGCCATCATCGAAGCCTCGGGCCTGTCGACCGCCGGCCTCGCGCGCATCATGGCGAATGCCTGCGCGCTGCTGATGCCGTCGCTCGCCGAAGGCTACGGTCTTCCCATAATCGAGGCGCTGGCCGCCGGCACGCCGGTCATCGCCTCGGATATTCCGGTTTTCCGCGAGGTGGGCGGCGAGCGCGTGACCTATTGCGACCCGCGCGATCCTGAAAGCTGGCGCAAGGCGATCACGGCGCATGTCCCGCCGCGCGATCCGGGCGCCACGGGGCAGGGGATGCAGAACGACGCGGCCTGGACACGCTATTACGGCCGCCTGGAGGCGTTCGTCGCCGATCCTGCCGCGGTTTCGCCGTGAACTCCTCGAAAGGGTCTCCGGCCGCCGCCGCACCCGGTCCGGCGGCTCTTGACGCCCGGGATGGATCACAATAAGCCGCTGACACTTCAGGAGAACCGAGTGCGGCACCGCCGCCGGCCCGCGCCCCGCCGCCGGGCAGGCTTCCGCGGCCGGCATCATGTCAGGCGATTGCGTTGCCCGCTGTCCAGGACAAAGCCAAGGAGATCGCGTTCTTCGACCGCCACGCCGCGGCCGACGACTACAACGTGTTCACGCCCGCGGCCAATGCGCGGCTGATCGACAGCTTCGTGCGCCTGACCGGCCTGCCGCCCGGCGCCCGGGTCGCCGATCTCGGCTGCGGCTCCGGCCTGTTCACCGACCTCCTGCGCCAGCGCGGCTATCGCAGCGTCGGCATCGACATCAGCCCCAAGCTGCTCGCGGTCGGGCGCGCCAAATATCCCGGCCTCGAGCTGATCGAAGGCGACATCGAGCATCTGCCGTTCGCGGACGGCGAGCTCGACGGCGCGCTGTTGAGCGGCGTCATCCACCATTTCCCCGATCCGCGCCGCGCGATCGCCGAGGTGCACCGCGTGCTGCGCCCGGGCGGCCGCTTCATGGCGTTCGATCCGAACCGGCTCAATCCGTTCATGTATCTCTATCGCGACCGCTCCTCGCCGTTCTACAGCCCGGTCGGGGTGACCGAGAACGAGCGGCCGGTGCTGGCGCGCGAGGTCGCCGCGCTGTTCCGCGCCGCGGGCTTTATGGCGCGCACCGATTACCTGTCGGGCCTCGCCTACCGCTATGTCGCCTCGTCACGCGCCCGGCTGTTCCTGCCGGTCTACAATGCGCTTGATGCGGTCCTGTTCAGCCTGCCGCCGCTCGCGCCGCTGCGCGCTTTCGTGCTGACGTCGGGGGAAAAGCTATCGGGAGAGCCAGCATGACCGACCTCACCGTGATCGGCGGCGCCGGCCATGTCGGCATTCCGCTGGTGCTGGCGTTCACCGAGGCGGGGCTCACGGTCAACGTCAACGACCTCAACCGCGAGGCGCTGGCCACGCTGCAGAGCGGCCGGCTGCCCTTCATCGAATACGATGCCGAGCCGCTGTTGCAGAAGGCGCTCGCCGCCGGCCGGCTGCGCTTCACCTCCTCGCCGCAGGAGGTCAGCCGCTCCGGCCCGGTGATCGTGACCATCGGCACGCCGGTCGACGAGTTCTTCAATCCGGTGCAGAGGGCGGTGCGCGGCTGCATCGATGCGCTGCTGCCGCATCTCGACGACGGACAATTGCTGATCCTGCGCTCGACCGTCTATCCCGGCACCACCGACTGGCTCGACCGCGCGCTCAAGCAGCAAGGCCGCAAGCTCAAGGTCGCGTTCTGCCCGGAGCGCATCGTGCAGGGCTACGGCGTCAAGGAATTGCGGGAGATGCCGCAGATCGTCAGCGGCACCTCGCCGGAGGCCGCCGAGGAGGCCGGCGCGCTGTTCCGCAAGATCGCGCCGGAGATCGTCACGGTGAAGCCGATCGAGGCGGAGTTCGCCAAGCTGTTCAACAATGCCTACCGCTATATCGAGTTCGCCGCGACCAACCAGTTCTACCTGATCGCGAAATCGGCCGGCGCCGATTACCAGGCGATCATGCGGGCGATGAAGCACAATTATCCGCGCGCGCGGGGTGTGCCGGGGCCGGGCTTCGCCGCCGGACCGTGCCTGTTCAAGGACACGATGCAGCTCGCCTCCTTCGCCCGCAACCAGTTCGGCATCGGGCACGCCGCGATGCAGGTCAACGAGGGCCTTGCCCTCAACATCGTCGAGGACCTGCGCCGCACGTTCGACCTCGGCACGATGACGGTCGGCCTCATGGGCATGGCGTTCAAGGCCGACATCGACGACACCCGCGCCTCGCTCAGCTACAAGATGAAGAAAGCGCTGCAGACGCTGGCGCGCGAGGTGCTGACCACCGATCCGTTCGTCACCACGGATCCCGATCTGCTGCCGCTGGAAACGGTGGTCGAGCGCTGCGATCTCCTGATCCTGTGCACGCCGCATTCGCGCTACAAGTCGATCGACCTCCAAGGCAAGCCGGTGGTCGATGTCTGGGGCTTCCTCGACAACGCCAATGTCGTCTACTGATGACGCCGCGGCTCGACATCGTGATCCCGGTCTATGACGAGGGCGGCGTGATCCTCGCCACGCTCGCCTCGCTGCGCCGGCACGTCCGCACGCCGTTCCGCGTGCTGATCTGCTATGATCGCGACGACGACAACACCCTCGCCGCGATCCGCAACAGTCCCGACTGCATGCAATCCATGGCCATCGAGTTCGTTCGCAATACCGGGCGCGGCGCGCATGGCGCGGTGCTGAGCGGCTTTGCCGCCTCGCGCGCGCCCTTCGTCCTGATGTTCCCGGCCGACGACGACTACAACGCCGGCATGCTCGACGCCATGGTGGCGAAGGCCGAGGACGGCTGCGCCGTCGTCTGCGCCAGCCGCTTCATGCCGGGCGGCAGCATGGTCGGCTGCCCGTGGCTGAAGGCTCTGCTGGTGCGCAGCGCGAACTTCACGCTCTATCACCTGGCGCGGCTGCCGACCCGCGACGCCAGCAACGGCTTCCGGCTGTTCGCGCGGCGGGTGATCGAGACCATCGTCATCGAATCGGACCGCGGCTTCTGCTACAGCATCGAGCTGCTGGTCAAATGCCACCGGCTCGGCTGGCGGATCGGCGAGGTGCCGGCGCGCTGGTTCGAGCGCAGCGCCGGACAGAGCCGGTTCCGCGTGCTGCGCTGGCTGCCGGCCTATCTGCGCTGGTATTTCTATGCCTTCGCCACCACCTGGCTGGGGCGGCGCGACGTGCCGCTGCGGCAGGCTCCTGCGGCGATTGCCTCATGATCCGGTTTTCCCGCCTCACGCCGCGCCAGGTCCTGATCGTGGCGCACGATCTGCTGGCCGCCGCGGCAGCGCTGGTCGCGACCTTTGTCATGCGGTTCGAAGGCGTCATGCTGGCGGACCGGCTGTCCGGGCTGATGCTGCTGTTGCCGCCGTTCCTCGTCTATGCCGCGATGGTGTTCTTCATCTTCGGGCTCGAGCGCAACAAGTGGCGCTTCACCTCGATCCCCGATTTGTTCAACATCGTGCGCGCGGCGAGCGTGCTCGCGGTCTCGCTGCTCGCTCTCGATTACGTGCTGCTGTCGCCGAGCTTCTACGGCACGTTCTTCTTCGGCAAGATCACCATCGTCCTGTACTGGTTCCTGCAGATCTTCTTTCTCAGCGGCTCGCGTGTCGTCTACCGCTATTTCCGCTATGCCCGTACCCTGCAGCGCGCCAAGGCGGACGGCACGCAGCCGACCATCGTCATCGGGCTTGCCGCCGACGTCGAGGTGCTGCTGCGCGCGATCGAGACCGGCGCGGTGCGCAAGGTGCTGCCGGTCGGCATCCTGTCGTCGTCCCCGGCCGACCGCGGCCAGGCGATCCGCAACGTTCCGGTGCTGGGCGACGTCGATGACCTGGAGCGCGTGGTCGCCGATCTCAGCAATCGCGGTACCCGCGTCGGCCGCATCATCCTCGCGCCTTCGGCGCTGACGCCGGAGGCCAAGCCGGAAGCGATGCTGGTGCGCGCGCGCCGGCTCGGCCTGCCGCTCAGCCAAATGCCCTCGCTCACCTCGGGCGGGCATGCGGTGCAGCTCGCTCCGGTCGCGGTCGAGGACCTGCTGCTGCGTCCGAGCGTGCGCATCGACTACCAGCGGCTCGAAGCTTTCATCAGCGGCAAGGCGGTGGTGGTCACCGGCGGCGGCGGCTCGATCGGATCGGAGATCTGCGACCGCGTGGCGGCGTTCGGCGCGGCGCGGCTGCTGGTGGTCGAGAATTCCGAGCCGGCCATGTATGCGGTGATGGAAACGCTCGCCGCCCGGCAGGATTCGGTCGCGGTCGAGGGCCGCATCGCCGACGTGCGCGACCGCGAGCGCATCATGACGGTGCTCGCGGACTTCAAGCCGGACATCGTGTTCCACGCCGCAGCCCTCAAGCATGTTCCGGTGCTCGAGCGCGACTGGGAAGAGGGCATCAAGACCAACGTGTTCGGCTCGGTCAACGTCGCGGACGCCGCGGCCGCCGCCGGCGCCGCCGCCATGGTGATGATCTCGACCGACAAGGCGATCGAGCCCGTCTCGGTGCTCGGCGTCACCAAGCGGTTCGCGGAGATGTATTGCCAGGCGCTCGATGCCGAGCGGACGACGCCGATGCGGCTGATCTCGGTGCGGTTCGGCAATGTGCTCGCCTCGAACGGCTCGGTGGTGCCGAAGTTCAAGGCGCAGATCGAGGCCGGCGGCCCGGTCACCGTCACCCATCCGGACATGGTGCGCTATTTCATGACGATCCGCGAAGCCTGCGACCTCGTCGTCACCGCAGCGGCACATGCGCTCGGGCCCAACCGCGACGGCGTCTCGGTCTACACGCTGAACATGGGCCAGCCGGTCAAGATCCTCGACCTCGCCGAGCGCATGATCCGGTTGAGCGGGCTCGAGCCGCACCGCGACATCGCCATTGCCTTCACCGGCGTGCGGCCGGGCGAGCGGCTCAACGAGATCCTGTTCGCGCGCGAGGAGGAGACCGCCGAGATCGGCATTCCCGGCATCGTGGCGGCCAAGCCGGCACGGCCGTCGCTCGCCGCGATGCGCGGCTGGATCGCGGAGCTCGAGGACACGGTGGCGCGCCACGACCGCGACGCCAGCAGCCGCATCCTGCGCGCCGCGGTGCCGGAATTCGCCGGAGCGAAGGACTAGGGCAGGGCCGGAGGGCACCATGGACGTCGCCGCCTTCTTCAGATCGGAATTCGCCGAGCATCGCGAGGTCACGGCGCGCGCGGAGGCCGCACTCGGCGACGCCTTCGCCGCCGTGCTCGCGGCCTGCGCAGCGGCGGTGCGCGGCGGCGGCAAGCTGATGTTCCTGGGCAATGGCGGCAGCGCCGCCGATGCCCAGCACCTCGCGACCGAGCTCACGGTCCGTTACAAGAAGAACCGCGCCCCGATCGCGGCGATCGCGCTCACCACCGACACCTCGACCCTGACCGCGGCCGGCAACGATCTCGGCTTCGAGCAGGTGTTCGCCCGCCAGATCGCCGCGCTCGGCCGCGCCGGCGACGTGGTGATCGCGATCTCGACCTCCGGCAACAGCCCGAACGTGCTGGCGGCGCTGCGCCAGGCGCGGGCGATGGGTCTGGTGACGATCGGCTTCAGCGGCCGCAGCGGCGGCGCGCTCGCCGGGCTCGTGGACCATGCTCTGCTGGTGCCCTCGGACACCACGGCCCGCATCCAGGAGATGCACATCCTGCTCGGCCAGATGCTGTGCGGCGGCCTGGAGATCGAACTCGGGCTGGTGGGAACCGGAACCGCGGCCGGGGCGTTGATGCCGAGCAGTTCCCCTCAAGGAACAGGAGCGGCCATGGCCGGCAAACCGCACAAGAACGCGTCCAAGCCCCGCGAACATGCGGAGGAGGAGCGCAAGCGCATCGAGAAGCAGGAGGACGAGGTCACCAACCAGTCCGACGAGAGCTTCCCCGCCTCCGACCCGCCGAGCTGGACGCCCGTCAAGGGCCCGACCGGCGACAAGGACTGAGCTACGCTAGCGGCGCGGCTCGCCGCTGCCGGTCTGCTTGGCCCGGCATTTGGGACCGGGGCCGCGCATATAGTGCTTTTCCGGGCGGTAGGGATGGGCGACCTTATCCAGCGTCGCCCGGAGCCGCTGCCCAAGTCCAGCCCCAAGCCGTGCCAGCGGACGGGGCATGAGATCGATCACGGCAATGGCCGTTCTGGCTGCAGGCATCACCACACTCCAGATCGCAGCGCCGACGCTCATGGCCACGCTCACGGCAACCATTCTGAGCGTCAGCTTAGCCCTGCTGCTCTGCCCGGTTGACCGGGTTCGCGCGTCAACCCTAATGGCGGCGCGTTAATGGAGGGTCGACGCCGACCGGCGGGCGGGAGATTTTGCGCGCAGCCTTAGCGGGACGTTACCGGCGCTCGCTTGCGCTTTGCAGGCTGCGCCGTTACATCAGCGCCGATCCCCGACACCCCTCCATGGACCCGCGCCGGCGCCTTGCGCCGGGTTCGCCCAGCAGGATTTCAGAGACCCAGCCTCGATGAACGGCCGTCAATTCATCTATCACATGCGGGGCCTGACCAAGGCCTATCCCCCGGGCAAGAAGGTGCTCGACAACATCAACCTGTCGTTCTACCCGGACGCCAAGATCGGCGTGCTCGGCGTCAACGGCGCCGGCAAATCGACGCTGCTGCGGATCATGGCCGGCATCGATACCGACTATACCGGCGAGGGCTGGGTCGCCGAGGGCGCCCGCGTCGGCTATCTCGAGCAGGAGCCCAAGCTCGATCCCGGCAAGACCGTCCGCGAGAACGTGATGGAGGGCGTCGCCGCCAAGAAGGCGCTGCTCGACCGCTACAACGAGATCGCCGCCAACTATTCGGACGAGACCGCGGACGAGATGGCGAAGCTGCAGGACGAGATCGATTCCAAGAATCTGTGGGACCTTGATTCCCAGGTCGATCAGGCGATGGACGCGCTGCGCTGCCCGCCGGACGACGCCGACGTCACCCAGCTCTCCGGCGGCGAGCGCCGCCGCGTCGCGCTGTGCCGGCTGCTGCTCAATCAGCCCGACCTCTTGCTGCTCGACGAGCCGACCAACCATCTCGACGCCGAGAGCGTCAACTGGCTGGAAGGCCATCTGCGCGCCTATCCCGGCGCGATCCTGATCGTCACCCACGACCGCTACTTCCTCGACAACGTCACCGGCTGGATCCTCGAGCTCGATCACGGCCGCGGCATCCCCTACGAAGGCAACTATTCGTCCTGGCTCAAGCAGAAGCAGAAGCGGCTCGAGCAGGAGCAGCGCGAGGACGCGGCGCGCACGCGCACGCTGGAGCGCGAGCAGGAGTGGATCGCCTCCTCGCCCAAGGCGCGGCAGGCCAAGTCCAAGGCGCGTTACCAGCGCTACGAGGACCTGCTCAAGGTGGCCAACGCCAAGGTCAACACCACGGCGCAGATCATCATCCCGGTGTCCGAGCGGCTCGGCCAGAACGTCATCGAGTTCGATGGCCTGACCAAGGGCTTCGGCGACAACCTGTTGATCGACAATCTCACCTTCAAGCTGCCGCCCGGCGGCATCGTCGGCGTGATCGGTCCCAATGGCGCCGGCAAGACCACGCTGTTCCGCATGATCACCGGGCAGGAGAAGCCGGACAAGGGCACGATCAAGATCGGCGAGAGCGTGCAGCTCGGCTATGTCGATCAGTCGCGCGACGCGCTCGACGGCAGCAAGACGGTGTGGGAGGAGATCTCTGGCGGCAACGACGTGATCCTGCTCGGCAAGAAGGAGGTCAATTCGCGCGCCTATTGCTCGGCCTTCAACTTCAAGGGCGCCGACCAGCAGAAGAAGGTCGGCACGCTGTCGGGCGGCGAGAGGAACCGGGTGCATCTCGCCAAGATGCTGCGCTCGGGCGCCAACGTGCTGCTGCTCGACGAGCCGACCAACGATCTCGACGTCGATACGCTGCGCGCGCTCGAGGAGGCGCTGGAGGACTTCGCCGGCTGCGCCGTGATCATCAGCCACGACCGCTGGTTCCTCGACCGCATCGCCACCCACATGCTGGCATTCGAGGGCGACAGCCATGTCGAATGGTTCGAAGGCAACTTCCAGGACTACGAGGCCGACAAGATGCGGCGGCTGGGCACGGATTCCGTGATCCCGCATCGGATCAAGTACAAGAAGTTCTCGCGTTGACGGGCTTGTGGTAAGGTGCGGCCATGACCGAGACCGAAAGCCTCGTCCTGGAGTCCCTGCGTCCCATCCGCGCGGCGGTCGACAGCATGCGCGAGGATATTCGCGAGATCAAAGGCCGTCTCGGCATTCTCGAAAATCAATATGCCAGCTTGTCGAGCCGGCTCGACCGGCTCGATGCCCGCGTCGAGCGGATCGAAGGTCGGCTGGAACTCGCCGATGTTTAGCAGTCGGGTCGTTTGAGGGCGGGGCGCGACGCGCCATCGCAACGCGTTGCGTCGGCCAGCGTTACGGAAACCTTTACCCAAGCCCGTAAAGCAATATTAGCGAAGCGCGGCTAGCGTTCGTGCCTCGGCGGACGGCACGATCGCAGAACGAAGCCATGGGAACCAGTATTGTCGCGCTGTTCGCCGCGAATGCGGTGATTCTGGCCGTGATGGCGCTGGCGTTCTACGCGGCTTGGCTCGGCCGCCGCCAGGAGCGCTACTGGGTCTCCTGGATCGTCGCCAATCTCGTGCTCGCCGCGGCGATGATGTGCTTCCTGTTGCTGCCGGCCGAGCGCCCCGGCATCACCCTCGTGCTTGCCAATTCCCTGATGGTGCTCGGGCTGGGCTTCCGCTGGCGTGCCGCACGTCAGTTCGGCGGCCGCGCGAGCCCGCTCGGCCCGGTGGTCATCCCCGCGCTGTTCACCGCCGGCTTGTTCGCCGTTCCGGGCGTGGTCGATCAGGGGCTGCGCTTCATCCTCATCAACGCCCTTTGCGCCGTGCAAGGCGCGGCGACCTGCTACGAGTTCTTCCGCGACCGGCAGGACCGCCTGCCGTCGCGCTATGGCCTGATCGTGGTTTATGGCGGGCTCGCGCTCGGCTTCGCGCTGCGCGTCAGCCAGAGCCCGCTGTTCGGGATGCCGGTCGCCGGTTATCTGCCGCAGGACGTGCTGCTGCTCGCCGGCGTGTTCGCCGGCCTGTTTCACGCGGTCGGAAGCGGGGCCTTCGCCCTGTCGATCGCCTATGAGCGCGGCGCCAGCGCGCTGCGTGCGGCGGCGCTGCGCGATCCGCTCACCGGCATTTTCAACCGCCGCGCCTTCGAGCGGCAGTTGCAGCAGCATCTGGCCGGCGACGCGCCGTTCGCGGTCGTGTTCCTGGACATCGACCGCTTCAAGGAGGTGAACGACCGCTACGGTCACACCGCCGGCGACACCGCATTGCGCGTCTGCGCGGATACCATCGTCCATGCGCTGCGCACCTCGGATTTCGTGGCGCGCATCGGCGGCGAGGAGTTCGCCGCGATCCTGCCGGGCCTGTCGGCGGCCGAGGCGTTCGATGTGGTCGAGCGCGTGCGCAGTGCCATCGAGGCGCGCGAGATCGTCAGTCACGACCACCGCTTCTCGGTCACGCTGAGCGGCGACGTGGCGCACAGCGCGCACCGGCTCGATGACATGGGCAAGCTGATGAAGGCGGCCGACGCCGGCCTTTATCGGGCGAAACAGGCCGGACGCAACCGGATCGTACAGGCGGCGTAAGGCGGAAGACCGCGGTCGCTTGCTTCACTTCATTGCTTTGCCAGTGCGTCGACCTCGGCGTCGGTTGGAAACCGCCCGAGCGCCTGCTTGGAGAATTTCAGGTCGCCATTGACCGTGATCTCGAACACGCCGCCGCTGGAGCGGATCAGTTCGACATCGGCGCCGGCCAGGTCGCGCAATCGTGCCCCCGCACGGAGGGCTTTCGGCTCGTAGCCTCAACTGCCGCAATAGCGGATGACGACCTTCATGACGGTTCCTTTTCAATCCCTGGTCACGGGTCCCGATGACTTATGACCGATGGTCCTCCCCGCAAGGGGCGCGGACCGGGCGGGATGATGCCGCTGTTGTCGCAGCGGCGACACGGGCGAATCGCATATAAATCGGCGCCACCCAGCAGGACGACGCTCGCCGGACAACTCCGCAGGACAACCCCGCAGGAAAACCCCGCAGGAAAACCCGATGTCGATGGCTCCCGAGACACCGCTGCCGCCGCCCGAGCTCGCCCGCAAGCTGCGGCCATTGCCGGCGCTGATCTTCTCCTCGCGCTGGCTGCAGCTTCCGCTCTATCTCGGGCTGATCATCGGCCAGGGCGTCTACGTTATCCTGTTCCTCAAGGAACTGTGGCACCTGGTCCAGCATTCGTTCGATTTCAGCGAACAGCAGATCATGCTGGTCGTGCTCGGCCTGATCGACGTGGTGATGATCTCCAACCTCCTGGTGATGGTGATCGTCGGCGGCTACGAGACCTTCGTGTCGCGGCTCGATCTCGAAGGCCATCCCGACCAGCCGGAATGGCTGTCCCACGTCAATGCCAGCGTGCTGAAGATCAAGCTCGCCATGGCGATCATCGGCATTTCCTCGATCCACCTTTTGCGCACCTTCATCGAGGCCGGCAATCTCGGCGGCACCGGGCGCACCACCAACTACACGCCGGAAGGCGTGATGTGGCAGACCATCATCCACGTCGTGTTCGTGCTCTCGGCGATCGGCATCGCGCTGGTCGACCGCCTCGGCCAGTTGCCGGAGACGCAGCCGACCGGGCATCACGACCATCATTAGTCCGCGGTGTCGCTCTCCTTGGTGAGCGTGTGCGCGCTGGCGATGGCGTTCTCGATGGTGTCCTTGTAGGTGGCGAGCGGCGGCTTGACGCCGTGCGCGACCAGGACGCGGCGCAGCGCCGGCGAGGTGCCGGTCACGAACATCTTCATGCCGCGGCTGCGCGCCTTGCGGGCGATGCCCTCGATGGTGTTGGCCGCGGTCGAATCCAGGAACGGCACGCCGGAGAAGTCGATCACCAGCGCCTTGCAGCGCTCGCCGCTCATGAAGTCGAGCGCCTCGCCGACCGCGGAAGCGACGCCGAAGAAGAACGCGCCGGTGATGCGGTAGACCGCGACGTCCGGATCGGTGGCGAGGCGGGCATCGTAGGGCGTGCGCTCGCCGTTGGCGTCGTCGGCGCGGTCCTGCGGCACCAGCGGCGCCTGCGCCTCGACGCCGGTCGCCTGCGCGATGCGGCTGACGAACAAGAGCGTGCCGATCGCGAAGCCGACCACGATGCCGGTCATCAGGTCCTCGAAGATGGTGAGCAGGAAGGTCGCGAGCAGCACCACGGTGTCGCCGCGCGAGGTGCGGATCAGCGTGGCGAAGGCATTCTTCTCCGCCATGTTCCAGGCGACGACGATCAGCACCGCGGCCAGCGCGGCGAGCGGGATGTAGCTCGCGAGCGGCGCCGCGATCAGCATGAACAGCAGCAGGAACGCCGAATGCAGCATGCCGGCGACCGGGCCGCGGGCGCCGGCGCGGATATTGGTGGCAGTGCGCGCGATGGTGCCGGTGGCGCAGATGCCGCCGAACAAGGCCGAGCCGACATTGGCGATGCCCTGCGCCACCAGCTCGCAGTTGGAGCGATGGCGGCGGCCGGTCATGCCGTCGGCGACCACCGCGGACAGCAGCGATTCGATCGCGCCGAGCAGCGCGAAGGCGGCGGCGTCCGGCAGCACCGCGTGCAGCTTCTCCAGCGACAACGCCGGCAGCGCCGGCGCCGGCAGCGAGTTGGGGATGCCGCCGAAATGCGTGCCGATGGTCTCGACCGGCAGACCGAGCGCCCACACCGCGGCCGAGGCCGCGACCACCGCGATCAGGATGCCCGGCCATGACGGCCGCAGCCGGCGGACGCCGACGATGACGGCGATGGTCAGCACCGACAGCGCCAGCGCCGAGACGTTGAGCGTGTCGAGTGCGCCGCCGAGCGCCCTGAGCTTCGGAATCAGCTCGCCCGGCTCCTTGCCGGCAAGCGTCAGCCCGAGGAGGTCCTTGATCTGGCTGGCGGCGATGATGACCGCGATCGCGGCCGTGAAGCCGACGGTCACCGGGTAGGGCAGGAACTTGATATAGGTGCCGATCCGCAAGAGGCCGGCAGCGACCAGGAACAGCCCGGCCAGCGCCGTCGCGAGCAGGAGCCCGTCGATGCCGTGCCGCTCCACCGTGGCGGCGACCAGCACGATGAAGGCGCCGGCCGGCCCGCCGATCTGGAACCGGCTGCCGCCGAACATCGAGATCAGGAAGCCGCCGACGATCGCGGTATAGAGGCCGCGGTCGGGCGTGGTGCCGGAGGCGATCGCGATCGCCATCGACAGCGGCAGCGCCACGATCGCGACGGTGAGGCCGGCGAACAGGTCGGCCTTGAGCCCGTCGACGCCGTAGCCCTCGCGCAGGATGGTGACGAGCTTCGGCGTGTACAACTCGGTGAAAGTCGGACGCCGGCTCGTCCGAAGGCGCGGGGCTGCTGTATCCATGAAAGGGCCTTTGGCGGGGGGGGGCGGCCGGACCATATCACCCCGATCCGGGATTTGCCCGCCGGCTTTCGTGCCGGGAGAGCATGGCTCGTATTAATCCCCGATTTACCGGACACTCTCTGTTCTCTGATTCGCCGATGTTCTGCGATCGTTCGAGGAGTCCCATGATCTGGCAGGCGGCCGGGACCACCCCACTACGGCTTGTGCTGGTTGCGGCGGCCTTGGTCCTGGGCACCGCGAATCAGTCCGGCGCCGCCGATCCCGCCTTCGCGCGCTGGCTCGAAAGCACCTGGCCCGAGGCGCAGAAAATCGGCGTCTCGCGCGCGACCTTCGAGGCCGCGACGCGCGGGCTCGAGCCGGACCTGTCGCTGCCTGATCTGGTGATCCCCGGCCGGCCGCCGGCGGCGGAGCGGGGACAGGCCGAGTTCGTGCAGACGCCGGCCGATTATCTCAAGAAGCGGCTGCTCGATCGGCTCGCCGCGCAGGGCCGGCAGCTCGCGGCGCGCCATCGCGACACGCTGGCGCGCATCGAGCGCGAGTTCGGCGTGCCGGGCAATGTCGTGCTGGCGATCTGGGGCCGCGAGACCGCCTATGGCGGCGTCAAGCTCGGCTATGACGCGATCCGCGTGCTGGCGACGCAGGGCTATACCGGCCGGCGCAAGGAGCTGTTCCGCAACGAGTTCGTCCACGCGCTGAAGATGCTGCAGGACGGCACGCCGCGGGCGCAGATGCGCTCGTCCTGGGGCGGCGCCATGGGACTGACGCAGTTCATCCCGAGCGAGTTCTACAAATATGCGGTCGATTTCGACGGCGACGGCCGCGCCGACATCTTCAACTCCGTGCCGGACGCGCTGGCCTCGGCGGCGAAGCAGTTGCGCGGCAAGGGCTGGCAGCCGGGCTCGCGCTGGGCGATCGAGGTCAAGGTGCCGGCCGGCATCGATTGCACCATCGCCGAGCCCGATCACCGCATGCCGGTGCGCGAGTGGCTGGCGCGCGGCTATGCGCCGCTGACGCCGCTCGCGCCGGCCGATGGCGCGCAGGAGGCCTCGCTGCTGATGCCGGAGGGCATCTACGGGCCGGCCTTTCTGACGCTGCGCAACTACTACGTCATCAAGGACTACAATTTTGCCGATCTCTACGTGCTGTTCGTCGGCACGCTCGCCGACCGGATTGCCGGCGGCCGCGGCTTCCGCACCGCGTGGGCGCGGCTGCCGCCGTTGCGTTCCGACAGCGTCGAGCGCATCCAGCGCCATCTCACCAGCGCCGGCTACTATCAGGACAAGATCGACGGCAAGGCCGGGATGAAGACGCGCTCGGCGATCGGTGCCTATCAGAAGGCGAACCGGCTGACCCAGGACTGCTGGCCGAGCGAGGCCTTGCTGGCCGCGATGCAGGGCCGGCGCTGACGCGGCGCGCCGGCGCTCGAAGCCCCTTCAGATCGGCTCAGTCGCAGACCTCGACGCGGCGGATGCGATAGCCGTAGCCGTCCCAGTAGCGGTGCCGCTCGATGCGGCACACCGGGCTTTCGACCACATAGGCCGGGCCGCCGTAATAGGCGGGCGGCGGAGGCGGCGGCGCGTAATAGGCCGGGCCGCTGTTGGCAACGGCGCCGCCGATGATGGCGCCGGCCGCCAGTCCGCCGATCACGCCTGCGGCGACGCCGCAGCCGCGGCAGCGCGCGTCCGCCGTGGTCGGGGTCGCGACGGTGGCGAAGGCCACCAGGGCGACCGCTGCGAATGCAAGGAAAGCCTTTTTCATCGAATCCCTCCTCGGAAGCCGGGACTGGCGCCATGGTGGCGGCCATCCGACCGGATCTCAATAACAGCCTAGGCGATATGGCCTAAATAGGGTGTGAACGGACCGGCCCGAAAATAGCCCGAATTGCCGCCGCCGCGGCGCTGCCTCCGCTCGGACCAGGGACAGGCCGCGAAGGTCGTATGTACTCGCCACATGGTTGTGCGATGATGCCTTCATAACAATGGCTGGCAACGGCCTCGCAATGTTCAGGGAGGGATATGGTGGCAACCATCGGACGGCGCAGTTTCATCAAAGGCGCGGGCAGCCTGACCGCCGGCATGGCGCTGTCAGGCGGCGCATTGTCGAGCTTCCCGGCGCCTGCCATCGCGCAGGCGGGCAAATGGCCGGACCGGCCGGTGCGCTTCATCGTGCCGCTGGCGCCGGGCGGCGCCATCGATTTCGTCGCGCGTCAGACCGGCGAGGTGATGACGCGCAATCTCGGCCAGCAGATCGTGGTCGAGAACCGCACCGGCGCCGGCGGCACCATCGGCATGGATGCGGCGATGAAGAGCGCGCCGGACGGCTACACCATCCTGATCACCAACGACAATGCCGCGAGCGCGCCGCACATCCTCTCGCTCAGCTACGACTACACCCATGAGCTGATGCCGGTCTGCGATCTCGGCCACCAGCCGCAGGTGTTCGCCGTGCATCCCTCGCTCGGCGTCTCCTCGGTGAAGGAGTATGTCGAGAACGCCAGAAAGAATCCGGGCGTCGGCTTCGCCACCTCCGGCGTCGGCTCCAACCAGCATGTGGTCGGCGCCTGGTTCGCCAAGGAGGCCGGCATCAGGCTCGACCACGTGCCGTATCGCGGCGCCGGACAGGCGGTGAACGACCTCATCGCCGGTCATGTGAAGTCCGCCTTCCTCGGTCCGACCGCGCTGGTGTCGCATTATCGCGCCGGCACGCTGAAATTCATCGGCCAGTCCTCGGCGCGCCGCGCGCCGACCTTGCAGGAGGTGCCGACGCTGGAGGAGGCCGGCTACAAGGGCGTGGTGCTCGAGGCGTGGTACGCGGCGTTCGCGCCGCCCGGCACGCCGGCGGAGCTGGTCGGCATCATCAACGCCGAGTTCAACAAGGCGCTCAAGGATGCGCGGCTGCTCGATGCCTTCACCAAGGGCTCGATGGAGCCGATCGGCGGCACGCCGCGGCAGCTCGGCGAGCTGGCGCGCGCGGATTCCGCGAAATATGCCCGGCTGGTCAAGGAACTCAACATCAAGATCGCGCAGTGAGATGCGCGCGGACGCCGTCCGCGTGTCGCCTCACGCGCCGGTCCGCCGCGCCGGCGCGGATGGAGCAGGAGGCGGCTGCACCGGGCAGCCGGCATAGGCGGCGCGCACCGCCTCGTCGCCGCCGGCAACCGCAAACTCGGCGCTGTTGCGCGGCGCATTGAGCGAGCGGACGCGGACATAGAGCGTCTGCGCGGTCGCGAGATCGCGGGCGAAGGCCGCGACCTCGGCCGGGTCCTCGATCACCACCGTGGTGTAGTTCTGCAGGAAGCGCGCCTCGGCCTCCTTGCCGGGCCGGTCGTCGAACCGGTAGCCGAGCATCGAATTGCGGTTGGAGCCGATGCGCTCGTGGAATTCGATGCGCACCACCGGCGCGCCGCGGAAGCACAAGAGTTGCAGCACGGCGTTGCGCGCGATCAGTTGCGTCGCGCTGGTGGTGGCGCGGGCCGACAGGAAGGCGCTCGACACCGGCCGGCCGGTGATGCGGTCGGTCTGCTGCTCGATGCGCCATTGCCCGGCACGCGCGGTGACGCCGCCGGCGACGTAAGGGTCGCGCGCGGCGCAGCCGGCGATCGTCAGCGCCATCAGCGCGGCGCCGATCGTCCGCCACTGCCGCACAGCGTTGCTGCTGCTCTTCTCCCCCGATGGCCTTGCGTTCATGGCCTTGCGCCCCGCATCCCAGTGTGCCGGGCGGCATCGCGCCTGGCAATGGACGGGTTGCGTGCCGCTTCCGGCGGGATAGGTTGTCGGTCCCAGGACCGCGACACAGACGGGAGACGGCGCATGGCTTTCACGGTGACCAGCAACAGCTTCAAGGACGGCGACTATCTGCCGAAGGATCACATCCTGTCGCAGGATTTCGGCTTCGGCTGCGCCGGCGGCAATGTCTCGCCGCACCTGGCCTGGTCCGGCGCGCCGGCCGGCACCAAGAGCTTCGCCGTGACCTGCTACGATCCCGACGCGCCGACCGGCTCCGGGTTCTGGCACTGGGTGGTGGTCAACATCCCGCCGACCGTGAGCGAGCTTCCGCCCGGTGCCGGCAACCCGGCCTCCGGCAAGCTGCCCAAGGGGGCGCTGATGACGCGCACCGACTTCGGGCAGGCCGCCTACGGCGGACCGTGCCCGCCGGAAGGCGATCACCCGCACCGCTATCTGTTCACGGTATTCGCGGTCGGCGACACGCTCGACGTCACGCCCGACACCGCGGCCGCGGTGGTCGGCTTCAACCTGCATTTCAAGACGCTGGCCAAGGCCGCGATCATGGGTCTGTACAAGCGGTAGCGCTATCGCACCGCCTGATCGCGGCGACTTGCAGGTCCATTCGGCTGCGGACCGGCGGTAAAAAAAGCCGGCGGCCGCGGGGCCGCCGGCGTCGTTCCGTCCGGTGACGGCTCGTTACGGGCAGAACCAGATCGCGCCGACCACGACGCAGCCACGGGTGCGCCAGTTGCCCGGCCGCGCGCCGTAGCGGTGCCAGCCGCGCGGCGCGGCGCGCAGCCGCGATCCCGGCGCATAACGGTGACGGTGCCGCACCACATGCGGATGCCGCACCGGACCACGGTGGCGCATCTGCACCGGCTCGATCAGGCTCGCCGGCGCCGCCGCCTGCGAGGACGCCGGGGCGGCAGGCAGTGCCATCGCACTCGAGCCGGCGGCGACGGTGGCGAAAAGTGCGGATGCGATCAGTGTCTTCAGCACGGTCATTCCTTTCATGCTGTGTCCTTTCGGGGGAAGGGCGGCATCTTAAGCAGATTCGCCGCCATTCTCCGAACGGCCGAAGGCGGTTCTGGTTCCATCCGGCCTATCTGCCGCGCGGCAGATTGGGAAACAGATCGTGCGGCTGCTTGGCGATGAAGTCGCGGACCTCGCGCGCCGGCAGCACGTCGGCATATTTCGCGTGCATGTCGCACAGGCTGATGGCGTGGCTCGCCTGGCTGCGGTCGAAGCAGCCGTCCTCCACGACGGTGGAGCGGATGTTGTAGCTGAAGGCGTCGATCACCGTGGCGCGGACGCAGCCCGACGTCGTGGTGCCGGTGACGATGATGCTGTCGCAGCCGAGCAAAGTGAGATAGCTCATCAGATTGCTGCCGAAGAAGCCGCTCGGCTTCTGCTTGTAGACCACGATGTCCTGCGGCTGCGGCGCGATCTCGGCGACGATCGCGTTGTCGTCGAGATTGGACTCCCGCGCGCGCGCGCCTTCTTGGGCGCGGCTGTTCTTCCACGCCCATCCGCCGGAGTCCCAGTTGTCGGCCCGCGCGACGCCGGTGGTGTAGATCACCGGCATGCGCTTGGAACGGAACAGGTCGGCCAGGTCCTTGATCACCGCGATCGCGTCCCAGCTCTCGGCGCCGCAGGAATTGCGCCAGCGCTTGATCGATTCCAGGATCGGCTCCGGCTTGTCGCCGGTGAAGCCGTAGCTGACATCGATGATCAGCAGGGCCGGCCGCTTGCCGAAGCCGGCCAGCGTGCCATAGCCCGCAGAGGCGAACACCGCCCGGTCGCGCTCGGTCAGAAACTTGTCCCAGATCCGTTCCATTGGCGTACTCCTTGCGCCGCGCTGCGACGCTATCAGATCGCGGCCGGCGCCAGCAGGGGCCGGCCGCGGATGAGGTCGGAGGCAAGCTCGGCAATCATGATGACCGGGCCGTTGATATTGCCGCCGACGAGATCCGGCATCACCGAGGCATCGACCACGCGCAGCGCCTCGATGCCGTGGACGCGCAGGCTGCCATCGACCACCGCGCCGTCGTCGGGCGAGACGCCCATCCGGCAGGTGCCGACCGGATGATGCGCGGTCTGCGCGGTGGCGCGGATATGCGCATCGAGCTCGGCATCCGAGATCGTCGCATGGTCGGGTCCGAGCTCGCGGCCGATGAAGGCGCGCACCGCGCGCTGCCGGCCGAGCACATGGGCGAGCCGCAGGCCGTTGCGCAGGGTCTGGCGGTCATGGGCGGTGGCGAAGGCGTTCTGCGTGATCCGTGGCGCCGCGTCGGGGTCGGCTGACGAAAGCGTCACCGTGCCGGTGCTTTGCGGCCGCAGCAGCACCGCGCGGCAGGCGAAGCCGTCGTCGAAGCCGCGCCGGAACGGCCACAGATAGGGAAACGCGGTGAGCGGGCCGGCGCGGAACAGGAATTGGATGTCCGGGATCGTGGCGTCGGGATTGGCGCGCACGAACGCGGTCCATCCGCTCGGCAGATCGGTGGCGAAGCCGGTGCCGAGCGTCGCCGCCTTGACGAGCTCGACGGTGATGCGGTCGACGCGCATGACGCGCTGGAACGGCCCCGGCTCGCGGCGCGCATATTCGATGGCGACGCTGAGATGGTCGCGCAGATTGCGGCCGACGCCGCGCAGCGGCGCGACCGGCGCGATGCCGTGCTGGCGCAGCGCGTCGGGATCGCCGATGCCTGACAGCATGAGGAGCTGCGGCGAGTTGATGACGCCGCCGGACAGAATCACCTCGCGCGCGGCCAGCGCGGTGCGCAGCCGGCCGCCATGGCGGAACATGACGCCGCGGGCGCGCCCGTTGTCGATCGCGATGCGGGTGGCGTGGGCCTTGACCAGAACGGTGAGGTTGGGCCGCCGCCGCGCCGGCCGCAGATAGGCGTCGGCGGCGCTGCAGCGCAGGCCGCGGTCGATGGTGGATTGCAGGCGTCCGAAGCCTTCCTGCTGGGCGCCATTGTAGTCGTCGGTGAGCCGGTGGCCGGCGGCCTCGGCGGCTTCGAGATAGGCCTGCACCAGCGGATCGCGATAGGACGACAGCGAGGTGCGCAGCGGTCCGCTGTCGCCGCGATAGGGCGAAGCGGGTCCGGTCCAGGTCTCCTGCCGTTTGAAATAGGGCAGCACCTGCGCGTAAGACCAGTGCCCGAGCCCCGCAGCGGCCCAGCGGTCATAGTCGGCGCGATGGCCGCGGACATAGGCCATCGCATTAATCGAGGACGAGCCGCCGATCACCTTGCCGCGCGCGCATTCGATCGAGCGGCCGCCGAGCGTCGGCTCGGGCTCGGTGAAATACATCCAGTCGTGGCGGCGTTCGCCGAAGATCTTGCCCCAGCCGAGCGGAATGCGGATCCACGGATCGCGGTCCCATCCGCCGGCCTCCAGCAGCAGCACCGAGACGTCGCGGTCCTCGCTGAGGCGGGCGGCGAGCGTGCAGCCCGCCGAGCCCGCACCAACGATGACGTAATCGTATTGTCGCGTCTCGGTGTCGCCGGCCACGTCAGGATGGCCCCATCAGATTGGGCAGATAGGTCACCACCGGCGGATAGAGCGCGACGATCAGGATGCCGAGGCAGATCAGCCACACGAACGGCCACGCCGCCTTGTAGAGCTCCGTCATCGACAGGCCGGGCAGCGCACTCTTCATCGCGAACAGCGTGTAGCCGAACGGCGGCGAGATGCCGCCCACCGTCGCCACGATCAGCAGCATGGTGAAGAACCAGATCTCGTCGATGTGGTAGACGCCGAGGATCGGCTTGTAGATCGGCACCAGGATGAACAGCAGCGCGACCTGGTCGAGGAACAGCAGGATGTGCAGGAAGAACGGAATCGCCAGCATGATGAAGATCATGACGGCCGCCGGCAGCTGCATGGTGCGCACCAGCTCGCCGAACAGTTGCGGCGCGCCGGCGAAGGTCAGGAGCTGGCTGAACATGATGGCGCAGCACATGATCAGCAGCAGCAGCGAGGACACCGTCGCGCCGGTGTAGAAGGATTCCCGCAGCATGTTGAAGTTGAGCCCGCCGTAGAAATACGACAGCACCAGCGCGCCGAATACGCCGGTCGCCGCCGCCTCGGTCGGCGTGGCGATGCCGAGCATCACCAGGCCCATCACCAGGAAGAAGATGAAGCAGGCCGGCAGCATCTTGACCAGCGCCATGAACACGCTGCCCTTGGCGGTGTCGTCCTCCTTGGAAATGTCCGGCGCAAGCTTCGGATTGAACCACAGCCGGACGCCGACATAGATCAGGAACATCAGCGTCAGCAGGATGCCGGGGCCGGCGCCGGCGATCAGCAGCTTGCCGGTGGAGACCTGCGCGATGGTGGCGAGGATGACCGCGAGCACGCTCGGCGGGATGATCGGGTCGAGGCTGGCGCCGCCGAGGATGGTGCCCGCCGACAGCCGCGGGTCATAGCCGCGCTTGATCATGGCCGGATAGAGCGAGCGGCCGAGCAGGCCGGCCACCGCCATCGCCGCGCCGGACAGCGCGCCGAGGATCGCGGACAGCAGCACGCAGAGAATGTACTGGCGGCCGCGCACGCGGCCGATCAGGCGGTCGAGCGAGGAGAACAGCACCTCCATGGTGCCGGAGCGGAACAGCAGCTCGCCCATCACGATGAACAGCGGCACCGCGGCCAGCGTGTCGGTGGTCGCGGTCGAGAAGATGCTGTTGGCGAACAGCCCGAATCCGGCCGGGCCGAAGAACACCAGCACGCCGATGACGTTGACGACCAGGAAGCCGACGAAGACCGGCGTGCCGCCGACCAGGAGACCGACGAGGATCGCCAGCGCGACCAGGATGGTGATGATGAGCGCGGTCATTGGATCGGTTCCTCGACGGGATGGACGGCTTCGCCGAACGCCTGACGCAGGAAGTAGATGCCGCCGCTCAACAGTCCGTAGGGGATGAACACGAACAGCCACCATTTCGGGATCGGCAGATAGGTATTGGTCCAGACGCCGAAGCGGAATTCGCTCCACGCCTGCTCCGCGGTGATCCAGGCGCCGAGCAGGCAGAACGCGGCCGCGACCAGCCGGGTGGCGCGCATCAGCCGGACGCTGGTCGTGGGCGAGATCCAGGCTTCGTGGAGGTCGACCGAAACGTGCAGGCCGCGCCGCGTCAGATCGGGCAGCGCGAGAAAGATCGTCAGGCACAGGCCGTAGGAGACCATCGGGCTTGCCCAGATCGTCGGTGCATTGAAGAAGTAGCGCGAGACCACCTCATAGCAGTAGGCCGCCGAGATGAACGCGAGCACGCAGGCCGCCAGG
>Ga0182748_1001562_pt1 | contig 22105 bp, 18 predicted proteins | sample eDN3rd37CKraftOP_FD_128877 | JGI IMG/M metagenome (GOLD analysis project Ga0182748, IMG submission 128877) | Enriched Organic Plus compost microbial communities from Emeryville, California, USA - eDNA 3rd pass 37_C Kraft OP (version 2) (version 2) ...
CGGTGACACCGGATCCCCCGAGGTGCAGGTCGCGATGCTGACGCAGCGCATCAAGGACCTGACCGAGCACCTCAAGGAGCACAAGCACGACCACCACTCGCGTCGTGGGCTGTTCCTGCTCGTGGGTCAGCGCCGTCGTCTGCTCGGCTACCTCCAGGACATCGACATCAACCGCTACCGGTCGCTGATCGAGCGTCTCGGACTCCGCCGCTGAGCGACTGAGCGTATATCGCACTTCTTCCGAAGGCCTCCCCACGGTGTGGGGAGGCCTTCGACGTGTCTCGGGACGATCTAGGCTCGGGACGTGCCCGAACGCCCGCTGCTGATCGTCGATCCCGCCGACTGGCGCGCGGTCCACGCGGCGCTGCGGGCACGCCTGTTCGCGGACGGCCCCGCGGTGTTCCCGGTCTCCGATCCGGGGGATGCGGTGCCGGCGACGGCGCCCGCGGCGACGGCGCTCGTCATCCAGACCTCGGGCTCGACGGGGCGCCCGAAGCGGGTCGCACTCGGCGAGGCCGCCCTGCGTGCGAGTGCGCACGCGACCGAGACCGCGCTGGGCGGACCGGGACAGTGGCTCGTGTGCCTGTCGCCGGCGTTCGTGGCCGGCTCCCAGCAGCTCGTGCGCTCCCTGCTCGGCGGGATCGAACCGGTCATCGGCCCTCTGGAGGGCTTCGACCCGGCGGCCTTCGCGGCGTCGGTCGCGGGGATGGCGAACGGGCGACGGTACAGCGCGCTCGTTCCCGCCCAGCTGTCCCGCCTCGTGGACGACGGCGAGCGTGACCCCGACCTGCGCGCGGCCGTCGCGAGCCTGGACGCGATGCTCATCGGCGGCCAGGCGCTCCCGCAGGCCGTCGCCGAGCGGGCCCGCGGGCTCGGGTATCGCATCGTCCGCACCTACGGCTCGTCCGAGACGGCGACGGGCTGCGTGTACGACGGGCGGCCGGTCGGCGCGACGCGGCTGCGCACCGTCGACGGCGTCCTCGAGATCAGCGGGCCGACTCTCGCGGAGGGCTACCTCGGGGATCCGGATGCCACGGCGGCGGCGTTCCACGACGAGGGCGGCGTGCGATGGTTCCGCACCGGTGATCGCGCCGAGATCTCCCCGGACGGCACGCTGCGCATCCTCGGCCGCGCCGACAACGTGCTCATCTCCGGCGGTGTCAAGGTGTCGCTGGACCGCGTCGAGGCGGTCGTGCGGGAGCTGCCCGGCCTCTCCGACGCCGTCGTCGTGCGCGCCCCGTCGGAGCGCTGGGGCGAGGTCCCGGTGGTCGTCGTCGCGGGGGAGGCCGCGGCACCCGCTCGCCTGGACGAGGTGCGCGCGCACGTGGGGGACGTGCTCGGACCGGCCGGGCGGCCGGACGCGATCATCGTCGTGGCGACGCTCCCGCTGCTGGCGACCGGGAAGCCCGATCGCCGCGCGCTGACCGCGCTCGTCGCGCAGCGCTGAGCGGGCGCGTCAGCTCCCGGAGGCCGCGGCGCGCGCGGCGACGAGGTCCGCGTGCCAGATCTCGGCGACATCCGGGTGCGCGCGCAGGCGCGACTTGAGGGCGTTCTCCCCGTAGAGCGCGTGGATCGGGTTCGTCGGGTCCTGCGTGACGCCGGTGGCCTGGGCGGCGAGCTCCTCCGGCAGCTCGATGAGGGGGAGCCGCTGGCCGAGGTCGGGGTTGAAGAAGAACGGCACCGAGATGCGGTCGTCGGGGTAGCGCGGCGAGACCACCCGGTGGTTGGTCGCCTTGAGGTAGCCCTGCGTGGCGTACTCGAGCAGCTCGCCGATGTTGACGACGAACGCGCCCGGGACCGGCGGGGCGTCGACCCACGACCCGTCCCGCTCGACCTGCAGACCGCCCTTGCCCGGCTCGATCCACAGGAGCGTGAGCACCCCGGAGTCCTTGTGCGCGCCCACGCCCTGCTGCGGCTCGGGCTCGGTCGATCCCGGGTAGCGCACGATCTTGATGAGTGTGGACGGCTCCCCGAAGTGCTCGTCGAAGTACGACTCGTCCGCTCCGAGGGAGAGTGCCCAGGCCCGCAGCAGCTTGCGGGCGACACCGGAGAGGTGTTCGTGCCACTCGGCCACGACTTCCTGCAGCTCGGGCTGCGCGGCCGGCCACAGGTTCGGGCCGATGAGCCGCGCATAGTCCGGCGCTGCGGGGTCGGTCACCGCATCGCGCTCGGGCCCGATGTCGATCTGCTCGCGCCAGTCGACCCTGCCCTGCGTGCGCTCGCCGCCGACGCGCGTGTATCCGCGGAAGTGCGGGCTCTTGATGTTCTCGATGGCGAGCTTGTCCTCTTCCGGCAGTGCGAAGAAGTCCCGGGCCGCCTGCTGGAGGCGCGCCTCCAGCTCGGGGGTGACGCCGGTCCCGGTCAGGTAGAAGAAGCCCACGTCGTGCGTCGCGGCGCGCAGGTCGTCGCGGAACCGTGCGGCGGCCTCCGGGCCGTCGTCGAGGCGGGAGAGGTCGAGCACCGGGAGATTGAGGTCTGCCATGGTTCCGACGGTAGATCGATCCGAGGACGCCGGGGCGCAGTGTTGCGCTCCGTTACCGGCGAAAGTGCTGGCGCGCGGCGCCGGGCGCCGGTACGATCCGCAGCATGGTCACTGGGGAGACCTCTTGATGTCGCGCGGGCGGGGCAGGCGCGCGCTGATCGCGCTGGCGCTCGCACTGGGCTTCGTCGCGGCCGGTGGTGGCGCGGCGGCGGGTGCCACGTCGCCGGTGACGTGCGACCAGATGGTCGGACCCGAGCTTCTCGCACAGCTCGCCGCCGAGGGCCTGGTGGCTCGACCGGAGTCGAAGACACCCCTGTTCCCGGCAGACGCCGCGCTGCAGTGCTGGTGGTATCACCCCGACTCTCCGCGCATCGTCTACTTCGGCGCCGGCTACATGCCCGCCGGTCCCGAACTCGTCGCCGCGGAGACCGCTCGGCTCCTCGCCATCCCCAGCTTCTTCCAGGACGGCGCGGACATGGCCGACGGCGCCCGGCTGCGGTCCGACGGTCGCCTGACCGACACCATGGCGGACTTCGTGGACGGCAGCTGGCAGTTCCAGGCCAGGGACGGCCATTGGTTCTTCGTCGTCTCTCCCACGGACCTCGCGACTTCGGGGGCGGCGGAGGCCAGGCCCGAACTCGACGCCCGCGTCGACGCGGCGATGGCGGGCATCCAGCAGAACGTCCTCGACGCCCTCGCGCCGGACGTCGTGGCGTCGCCCGTCGACGCGAGCGATACGGGGGGCGAGGGCGAGGCGGCGCCCGGCGGCTTCACCGCGGGGACGCCGTCGACGCTGAGCGGGCTGCAGACGGTGGGAGACGCCTCCGTGACCGCCCTCTCGCTCGGCGGGTGCCTCGCGGTCGCCGTCGTGCTGGTCGCGCTCGTGGGGCTCCCCGGGCGGCTGGTGGAGGGTGCGCTCACCGCCCGCTACGAGGAGTGGGCGCGCTTCGCGGCGCCGTTCGGGCGGGGCGCCGATCGCCTGCGCGCCGGGCTCGATGCGCTGCCCCGGGCCGTGGTGCTCGGCGGGGGCCTCGTTGTCGCCAGCCTGCTGGCAGCCCTCATCGAGCCGGAGCTCGGCTTCAACGGCGGCTCCGCGCGGCTCGTGCTCTCGCTCCTGATCGGCTTCACCCTGGAGAGCATGCTCGGGCTCGCGCTGATCGCGATGTGGCTCGCTCGCCGCGGCATGGCGAGCAGACTGGCGCTGCGACCGGGATCGCTGGCGATCGTCCTGGCCACCGCACTGCTGAGCCGGGCGAGCGGATTCGAGCCGGGCTTCGTCTTCGGGCTCGTGCTGACCCTCGCTCTGCTGGGGGACAGGACGGAGCGAGCCGAATCGCGTGCCTCCATCCTCGAGGGCGCGTGGCTGCTCGTGCTGGGTGCCGCCGGCTGGGCGGCGTACAGCGGTGCGACCGCTGCGGGGTGGGCGCAGACCGGGGTCTTCGGCCTGTTCGCCGTCGAGACGCTCGCCGCGGTCACCGTGGGGTGTCTCAGCGCACTGCCGCTCGCGATGCTTCCGCTACCGGGTCTTCCCGGCCGTGCGCTGTGGCGCCGCGGGAGGCTCCGCTGGGCGGTGGCCGAGGGTGTCGGCATCGCTGTCTTCGTGTTCGTCGTGCTGCCGTTCCCGCAGAGCTGGGATGCCGTCCAGACGCCCTTCGCCACGTGGGTGATCGCCTTCGCCGTGTATGCCGTGCTGGCCGTCGCCGTGTGGGCCGTCATCACGTTCGTTCCGTCCCGGTGGCTGACCACCGGGACGGAACAGGCCGCGCCGTCCGACCGCAAGGTCGACACCGCGGTGTGACCGCGGCTACCGCTCGGCGAAGAACGCGCGGATGTCGCCGGCCACGACCTCGGGGACCTCGAGCGCGGCGTAGTGCCCGCCGCGGTCGAACCGGCTCCAGTGCACGATGTTCGTGTTGTCGCGCTCGGCGAAGACGCGGATCGTCTGGAAGTCGTCGGCGAACACGGCGTGGGCGACGATCTCGTGCCCCTCGGGACCGGCGGAGATCTGTGCGTGCAGGCGTGCGCCGATGACCCGCAGGTGGCCGTGCACGCGGTGCGCAACCTCAGCCGCATCGCCTTCGGGCGCGCGCAGATCCGCTGGTCGCAGCTCGGCTTCGGACGGACCTCCAAGACGACGAGCAGCCAGGCGACGCCCCGGAACCTGTTCGGCTTCAAGGACGGTACGGCGAACATCCTGGCCGACGACCAGAAGGCGCTCGCGCAGCACGTGTGGGTCGCGGATGCCGACGGACCGGCGTGGCTCGCCGGCGGCAGCTATCTCGTGGCGCGGAAGATCCGGCAGACCATAGAGGTATGGGATCGGCTGCGCCTCGCCGAGCAGGAGCGCACGATCGGCCGCGACAAGGCGCAGGGCGCGGCGCTGTCCGGCGGCGGCGAGTTCACCGAACCCGACTTCGCCGCATCGCACGGCGCCGGCCCGGCGATCGACGTGAAGTCGCACGTGCGCCTCGCTCATCCGGACTTCAACGACGGGGTGCGGATCCTCCGCCGCGGCTACAACTTCGTCGACGGCAACGACGATCTCGGTTCGCTCGCGGCCGGGCTCTTCTTCCTCTCCTATCAGCGCTCGCCGGAGCAGTTCGTGAGGATCCAGCGAGCGCTGGCCGCGGATCTCCTGAGCGAGTACCTCGTGCACGTGGGGTCGGCGGTGTTCGCGGTGCCGCCGGGAGCGGCACCCGGCTCGTACATCGGGGCCGGGCTGTTCGCCTGAGCGCTCAGCCGTTCTGCCGCGGGTCCGGTCGCGGCGGTGCTTGCGGGCGGGGCGTCTCGCGCGCGCGGCGCGACCCGGTCGGGTCGTCGCGGCGTCCCTCGCGCGAGGCGAGCGTGCGGTCCGCGAACAGCCACGACGGGCGCGGTTCGATGAGCGGGCGGAACAGCCACCGCACCGGCTTGGTCGCGAGCCCCAGGGCGATGAGGACCGAGGCGACGATGACGATCGGCAGCCACAGCCACGTCGGGTCGAGGTCGCGCAGGACGCCGGACTCCCGGAACGGATACAGCACGAACGAGTGCAGGAGGTAGACGTACATCGTGTACTGGCCGAAGTGCGTCCACCAGCGACTGCGGCGCGGGACCAGGACGAACAGCGCCGCGGCGAGGACGAGGGCGACGAGGATGAGGGCGAGGCGCACCCCCGCCGCCCACCACTCGGTGCCGCCGAGGTCGGCGTAGGAGTCGTCGTAGAACAGCCACTCCTTGAGGTTCATCGCCCGCCAGTCGTCGACGAAGAACCACGCCGTCCAGCCCGCCGCGACGAACGCCGCCACCGCGCCGGCGACCGCCCACCACGGGCGCCGGTCGAGGAGGCGCAGTCGGTCCACGATCCGGTGCTCGCTCAGCCACCATCCGAACGTGAAGAAGGGGAGCAGGCCCAGCGTGCGGGCGAGCGAGAACGTCGAGCCCACGTTGGTCATGTACCCGACGCCCAGCGAGATCACCACGGTCCACAGCAGCGGCCAGCGCAGCAGCGCGAGATAGGGCAGCACGAGCCGGAAGATCCCCAGCGCCAGCAGGAACCACAGCGTCCACGACGGCTTCGTCAGGTTGGGGTCGGCCTGGCCCTCGACGATCCACTTCGTGAGCACCCACAGGCCCTCGAAGATGACGTAGGGCACGAGGATGTCCGTGATGACACGCGCCATCTGCCGCCGGCTGGGGGTGCCGGCGCGGGAGAAGTATCCCGAGATGATCGCGAACGCCGGCATATGGAACGCGTAGATGACCAGGTACAGCGCGAGGGCGATGTCCGAGTCGTAGGTGAGCCGCTGCGACGCGTGCCCCATCACGACGAGCACGATGCACACGAAGCGGGCGTTGTCCCAGAAGGGGACGCGGCGCTTGGCACGCGTCCCGGCGGCGCGGGAGGCGCCGGTGGGCGGGGACACGTGCGGATCTGTCATGGGGCATCGCCACCATATCCCGCCGAGACGATAGTCTCGACGGTCGAGGCGGATGGCATGACGATCATCGATGAGGCGCGCGAACGGGACCGGGCGATACCGGACATCGACTGGCGCGTCTTCCCGGAGGGCACGCGGCACGACGTCTTCCGCGCCCCGAGCGGCGGCCTCGCCCGGGTGAGCCTCGGGGAGCCCACGCGTGGTCGCATCGTGCTGCTGCCGGGCGTGACCGGCTCGAAGGAGGACTTCGTCCTCATGCTCCCGCTCCTGGCGGAGGCGGGGTATCTCGTGGAGTCGATCGACCTCGCGGGTCAGTACGAGTCGGCGGACGCCGGACCCTGGAACCTGGATCCTCCGCGCCAGCGCTACGACCACGAGCTCTTCCAGCACGACGTGGCGGCGCTCCTGGAGGCCGGCCCGACGCCCGCGCACGTCCTGGGCTACTCGTTCGCGGGGCTCGTCGCGCAGGCCGTCCTCGCCGCCCGTCCCGAGCTGTTTGCGAGCCTGACGCTGCTGTCGACGCCCCCGGCGACCGGGCAGGTGTTCCGCGGCGTCAAGCGCATCGGCCGTTTCAGCGGCCTCACGACCCCGCGCCAGAGCGCCGCCCTGCTCGTGTGGGGCGTGCGCAACAACCTCAACAAGGTGCCGCCGGGGCGTCTCGCGTTCGTGCGGGAGCGCTTCACGCGTACCCGCAGGTCCAGCGTCAACGACATCGTCGGCCTCATGATGACGACGCCGGACTTCACCGCCGCGGTGCGCGACGCCGATCTGCCCAAGCTCGTCGCCGTCGGAGAGCACGACCTGTGGCCCTCCGCGCAGCACGCCGCGTACGCCCAGCGGATCGGTGCGGAGCTCGCCGTCTACGACACCGGCCACAGCCCCTGCGAGACCGCGCCGCACCAGCTCGTGCGCGACATGCTGCGCGTCATCGAGCGCGCCCGGAACTGAGCGCGAGGGGCGGGAATACTCTGGGGCATCCCGCGTTGCACGGAGTATATTCACTCGCATACAAATCGGATGCCACGAGCGTCCGGGAAGCGGAAGGGCATCGTGAGCGACACCACGACATGGCCGGGGATGCAGTTCGGCATCTTCACGGTCAGCGACATCACGGAGGACCCCACGACCGGGACGACTCCGTCGGAAGCCGAGCGCATCACGGCGACGCTGACGATCGCGAAGCACGCGGAAGAGGTCGGCCTGGACGTGTTCGCCCTGGGCGAACACCACAATCCGCCGTTCTGGTCGTCCTCGCCGCCCACGACGCTGGCCTACATCGCGGCGCAGACGGAGCGGCTGATCCTCTCGACCGCCACGACCCTGATCACCACGAACGACCCGGTGAAGATCGCCGAGGACTACGCGATGCTCCAGCACGTGTCCGGCGGGCGCGCGGATCTCATGCTGGGCCGTGGCAACACCGGTCCCGTCTATCCCTGGTTCGGCAAGGACATCCGGCAGGGGCTCCCCCTCGCGATCGAGAACTACGCGCTGCTGCACAAGCTGTGGCGCGAGGACGTCGTCGACTGGGAGGGGCAGTTCCGCACGCCGCTGCAGGGGTTCACCTCGACCCCTCGCCCCCTCGACGGCGTGCCGCCGTTCGTGTGGCACGGCTCGATCCGCACGCCGGAGATCGCCGAGCAGGCCGCCTACTACGGTGACGGGTTCTTCGCGAACAACATCTTCTGGCCGGCCGAGCACTACCAGCGGCTCATCACCCTCTACCGGCAGCGCTACGCGCACTACGGGCACGGCACGCCCGAGCAGGCGATCGTCGGCCTGGGCGGTCAGGTGTTCATGGCCGCGAACTCGCAGGACGCCGTGCGGCACTTCCGCCCGTACTTCGACAACGCTCCCGTCTACGGACACGGTCCGTCGATGGAGGACTTCATGGAGATGACCCCGCTCACCGTGGGCTCGCCGCAGCAGGTCATCGACCGGTACGCCGGCATGCGGGACCTCTTCGGCGACTACCAGCGGCAGCTGTTCCTCGTCGACCACGCCGGCCTTCCCCTCAAGACCGTGCTCGAGCAGCTCGACATCCTCGGCGGCGAGGTCGTGCCCGTGCTCCGCAAGGAGCTGCAGCGCAACCGGCCGGCCGAGGTGCCGGACGCCCCGACGCATGCCGCGCTCGTGCGCGCACAGTTCGGCGACGACCGCGGACGCGCGTTCCGCCCCGGCGCGAACCGCGGCGACAACCTCGTCGGCGAGCGCCCGTACACCGAAGCCACGCCCCGGGCCGGCGCCGCGTTCGGGGCCGCCGCGACGAAGGGAGCCTGACATGACCGATCAGCGACGCATCGCCGTGGTCGCGGCAGGGCTGTCCAACCCGTCGTCGACCCGCATGCTGGCCGACCGCCTCGCCGCGGCGACCGTCGCGCACCTCGCGGAGAGCGGCATCGAGGTGACCGTCGACGTGTTCGAGCTGCGCGACCACGCGCACGACATCACGAACAATCTGCTCACCGGGTTCGCGCCGCCCGCACTGGAGACGATGATCAACGCCGTCGTGTCCGCCGACGCGATCATCGCGGTGACCCCGATCTTCTCGACGAGCTACTCGGGTCTGTTCAAGTCGTTCATCGACGTGCTCGACCCGGACGCCCTCACCGGGAAGCCGGTGCTCATCGGGGCGAATGCCGGCACGGCGCGTCACTCCCTGGCGATCGACTACGCCATCCGGCCGCTGTTCACGTACCTGCACGCCGAGCCCGTGTCCACCGGCGTCTTCGCGGCGTCGTCCGACTGGGGCGCCTCGGCGGACGCCGTCGCACCCCTCGGCGCGCGGATCGACCGCGGCGCGCGGGAGCTCGCCGAGGCGATCGCCCGCCGGGAGTCGGCGGCGTCGAGCGACCCGTTCGACCCGGCGAACTACCTCGGCGAGGGCAAGTCCTTCGGGCACCTCCTCGGAGGTCTCGCGGGGGAGTGACGCGGCGCCGCCCGCGACGCGCGACCGGCCGATCCGCGAGGATGGACGGTATGGACGGCTTCACGAAGACCCGGGCGGATGCACCGCCCGGGTTCTTCGCCGCCGAGGCCGCGGGCCTGCGCTGGCTGGCCGAGGCGCAGGGGGTGCGCATCGTGCGGGTGCACGATGTCGACGAGCACCGCATCGTGCTGGAGCACATCCGCACCACCCGTCCGGATGCCGCCTCCGCGCGCGCATTCGGCGCAGGTCTGGCCGTCATGCACGACGCGGGCGCCGTCGCGTTCGGCGCCCCGCCGCCGGGCTGGTCGGGTCCGAATTTCATCGGTCGGCGCGAGCAGCCGTCCGCGCAGGAGAGCTCGTGGGGCGCGTTCTACGCGCGCGACCGTGTGCTGTACTTCGTCGAGCAGGCGCTGCGCACCGGCGGCCTCACCGCCGCGCAGGCGGGCGTCGTGCGCGCCGCGTGCGAGCCCATCGCCGCCGGAGTGTTCGACGACGACGATCCTCCTGCCCGCATCCACGGCGACCTGTGGGCGGGTAACGTGCTGTGGTCGCCGGAGGGCGTCGTGCTCATCGACCCCGCCGCCCACGGCGGACACCGCGAGACGGATCTCGCGATGCTCGCCCTGTTCGGCTGTCCGTTCCTCGAGCAGGTGTACGAGGGCTACGAGGGGCAGCGCGCGCTGCGCCCGGGCTGGCGCGCCCGCATCCCGCTGCACCAGCTGCATCCGCTGGCCGTCCACGCCGTGGGGCACGGTCCGGCGTACGGATCGGCGCTCGCCGACGCGGCCCGCGAGACGCTCGCGCTCGCCGGTTCCTGACCCGCGCGGGCGCCGCGACACGGTCGCGAGGAGGTGGCTCCTCAATTCGTCGCGCGATGCGTATTCGCGCGCATCCATCGCAATAGCATGTGGGTCGACCGCGGCGTGAGCGCCGCCGTCACCACCCGAAGCCCCACACGAAGTTCCCCGGCCGCGCCACCCGAGCGGCCCGGACGCGCGTGCGCGCGCTCGGGTCGATTTCCAGGGGGAGGAAACGCCGATGGCATCATCGCGCACGCAGGGGGAAGCGGTTCGCTGGACCGCAGGAGGGGCTGCGGCATCGCTGATCGCGGCCATGATCGTGACGGGCGTGGCCGCCCCGGGCGTCTCCGCGCCGAGCACGGTGACGCAGAGCTTCGGCTACACGGGCGCTGTCCAGACCTTCACGGTGCCGGCCGGCGTCACCGCGCTCACGATCTCCGTGCGCGGCGGACAGGGCGGCAACGGCGGCGCCGACGCGACCCCGGCCCCGGACCCCGGCACCTACGCGGGGACCGTGACCGGCACGATCCCCGTGACCCCCGGCCAGCAGCTGCAGATCGCCGTCGGCTCCGGCGGAACCACCGGAGTCTCCAAGACCAACGGCGCGAGCTCCCAGCCCGCACCCGGAGGAAACAACCCGCTCGACGGCTACGACGGCGGGCGCGGCGGTCAGGCCGGCACGAAGGGAAGCTCGGGACAGGGCGGCGCGGGCGGCGCGGCCAGCGTCCTCGTCGTGGGCGACCAGCACATCGTCGCGGGCGGCGGGGGAGGGAACGGCGGATCCGGCCAGTACGCGCCCACCCGTGGGCGCAACGCCACCGAGGACTTCGTCCCCCGGGCCGACGCGACCTCGACCTCCGGTCAGGCCGGTGCCGACGCGGCGACCGCGTGCGCCGCGGCCACCTGCAACAACGACGACGGCGGCGGATCGGGCGGCGGTGGCGGCGGCGCGCAGGGTGGCGCGCAGGGGCAGATCGAGTTCGGCGCGGGCACATCCAACGAGTGGTTCGGGTACGGCGGCTCGGTCGGCTCCAACTCCGTCGGTGGCTTCTCCGCGCTCGTGAGCGGATATGTCTACGCCGCCCAGAACTCCGGAAACGGCGCGATCGTGCTCAGCTACGAGACCGGGACCCCCGCCGCGCCGAGCGCGGTGCAGGGCGCCGCCGGGATCGGCGCCGTCGACCTCACCTGGGTCCCGCCCACCGCGAGCGGCGGTGCCGCGGTGTCGGAGTACGCGATCCGGTACAGCAGCGACGGGGGAGCGACCTGGAGCGAGCCGATCCTCACCGGGGACACCGCGACATCCGCCACGGTCGACGGTCTCACCAATGACACCGCGTACATCTTCCAGGTCGCCGCGGTGAGTAGCCTCGGCCGCGGCGACTGGTCGCCTTCCTCCGCGCCGATCACGCCGCGAGACCTCCCCTCGGCGCCTGCGATCATGGCGGTCGAGCCGCGTGACGGCGCCCTCGCGCTCACCGTCGCGCCGCCGGCGACCGGCGCGACGCCCACCGGCTACGAGTATCGCGTCGACGGCGGCCCGTGGCTGCCCGCGGCGGGCGCCACCTCGCCGGTCGTCGTCCCGGGTCTCGTCAACGGTCAGGAGTATGCCGTCGAGGTGCGCGCCATCAGCGCGGTCGGCGCCGGCGCGGCGAGCGAGCCGGCCGCCGGCACCCCGATCGCGGTCCCGGGGGCGCCGACCATCGACAGCGCCGTCTCCGCTCCGGGCGCGATCCGGCTGTGGGCGACGCCCGGCTACACCGGCGGCAGTCCGATCACCCGGTACGAGGTGCAGATCGACGGCGGCGCATGGGAGCCCGTCGGGCTGGACATCGCTCCGCTCGCGCTCACCGGCCTCGACGACGGCACCGCCTACGAGGTGAGGCTCCGGGCGGTCAACGACGCGGGTCCGGGCGCGGCATCCGCCCCCCTGACCGTGACCACGCCGGGCGCCCCCGGCCCCCTCACGGATGTCGTCGCGCACCCGGGCGACGGGCAGGCGAGCATCGACTACGCCCTGGGTGCCACGAACGGCTCGCCGATCACGCGCGTCTGGTACTCGCTCGACGGCGTCGACTACGAGCCCGCGCCCCTCACGGGTCCGCTTCTGCTCACCGGACTGACCAAGGGCGACCCGGTGACCGTCCACCTCCGCGCGGAGAACGCGGTCGGGACGGGGCCGTCGACCTCGGTCACCGTCACGCCGATCACGACGCCCGGCGCCCCCACCGTGCACGAGGGCTCCGTGGCGGGCTCCGACGGCGCGCTCACGGTGGACTTCTCCGCGCCGGGCTCGGACGGCGGCTCGCCCGTGACCGGTTACGAGTACTCCACCGACGGCGGGCTCACATGGCACGCCCGCGACGACGGCGGCGCCCTCGACAGCCCGCTCGTCATCACCGCCGAGTCCTCCGACGGCACCACGCCGCTCGTCAACGGCGAGACGTATCTCGTGCAGATCCGCGCGGTCAACGCGGCCGGCGCCGGGCCGGCGTCCTCGGTCGCCCCCGGCGTGCCCGTGGAGTCCGCCTCCGCGCCCGTCATCACGACGGTGCGCCCGCAGCCCGGCGCGCTCGCGGTGACCTTCACGCCCGGGCCGAACGGCGGCTCCGAGGTGCTGCGCTACGAGTACAGCCTCGACGGGGGCGACACGTGGCGCACGACCGGCAGCCTGTCGAGCGCCTTCACCATCACGGGCCTGACGAACGGCACGCCGTACGACGTGATCGTGCGGACGGTCACGTCCGTCGGCGACGGTCCGGCATCCGCTCCCGTCTCCGGCACCCCGGCGACCGTGCCCGATGCACCCGTGCTCACCTCGATCGTGCGCGGCGACCGCACCCTCTCAGTCGACGTGGACCCTGCCGGCGACGGCGGATCGCCCCTCACCGGCTGGGAGTACACCACCGACGGCGGCGCGACGTGGCTGGAGGCGACCGTCGACGGCGACGGGCCGGTCCTGCTGCTGACGACTCCGTCCGATGACGACTCCGAGCGCCTGCTCAACGGCCGGGGCTACGCCGTCCAGGTGCGGGCCGTCAACGCGGTCGGCGCCGGCGCGAGCTCGGCCCCCCTCTACGCGGCGCCCGCATCCGCCCCGCCCGCGCCGACGGTCACGGCGACGGCGGGCGACGGCACCGTCACGGTGGCGTTCGGCTTCGCCGACGACGGCGGGTCGCCCCTCACCGCGGTCGAGTACTCCCTCGACGGCGGCGCGACGTGGATCGACCCGGGCACGCTCATCGGCCCGTTCGTGCTGACCGGCCTGCCCAACGGGGAGCGGGTCGACGTGCGGGTGCGGGGCGTCAACGCGATCGGCGACGGCGCGCCGTCCGCTCCCGCGAGCGCAACCCCGCGCACCGTCCCCGGCGCGCCCACCGGCGTGCAGGCGACCTCCAACACGGCGTCGGCCGACGTCACGTGGACCGCTCCCGATTCCGACGGCGGCGCCCCGATCACCGGCTACCGCGCGATCGCGTACGCGTCGACGTCGTCCGAGACCCCCGCCGGCACCTGCACGACCTCGGGCGCTCTGAGCTGCACCATCCCCGGGCTGACCAACGGCACCCCGTACTACGTCGTGGTCGAGGCGACCAACGCCGCCGGCACCGGACCGCAGTCGACGCCCCGCATCCAGGTCACGCCGCTGCAGCGTCCGTCCGCCCCCAGCCTCACCGGGCTGACGACGGGGAACCGGATGCTGCGCGCCTCCTTCACGGCGGGCTCGCTGGGCGGCGGCACGTTCCTGCGCTACGAGTACACGCTCGACGGCGGCGCGACGTGGGCGACTCTCCCCGGCGGCGGCAGCCCCGCGACCATCCCCGACCTGACGAACGGCACGCCCTACACCGTGCAGCTGCGCACCGTGACGACGGCGGGGCCGAGCCCGTGGTCGAACGCGCGAACCGCGACGCCCTACGGCTATCCGGGGGTCGCGCCGGACATCATCGCCGACGCCCGCAACGGCCAGGTCGTCGTCTCGTGGGGCGCGGCGGACCCCAACGGCGGCACGATCGCGGATTACACGGCGACGGCGTTCAGCGCCGAGTCCGGCGGAACGACGGTGACGACGTGCACCACGGCGGCGCTGACGTGCACCCTGACCGGTCTCACCAACGGCACGACGTACTACATCTCGGTGCAGACCCGGAACACGGCCTCCATGTACTCGGCGCGCTCCGACCGTGTGCCGGCGACGCCGTCGACGCTGCCCTCCGCGCCGCGCGACCTCGAGGCGGAGCCGGGGGACGGCGAGGTGCGACTCACATGGGACCCGCCGATGGGGCAGGGCGCGTCGGCCATCACCGGCTACGACGTGTACTGCGCCGTGGCCGGGGGAGCCCCCGCGCTGTGCGGCACGACGACCGGCACCGAGTTCACGGTGCCGGACCTGACCAACGGCACGTCGTACCGCTTCCACGTCGTGGCGCGCAACAGCCAGGGCGCGGGTCCCGCGAGCGCCTCGGTGGATGCCGTGCCGCGCGCGGCCGGCGTCGCCCCGGTGCTCTCCTCGGCGACGGCGCAGGCGGGGGGCTTCACCGTGACGATCGAGAACTTCGACGCGGACACGACCTACGCGCTCGCGGTGCCGGACGGGGCCACCGCGACGCGGTCGGGTGCCGTCGTCACCGTCTCGGGGCTCGCCGACGGCGCGTCCGCCGAGCTCACCGTCACGGCGCAGAAGGTCGGATTCACGGATGCCGCGGCGTCCCGCACCGGTACGGCGCTGCCGGCCGGGATCGCGCCCACGTTCGGAGCGCCGACCGCGACGGCCGACGGCTACACGGTCACCATCACGAACCTCGACCCCGACGCGACCTACGCGTTCTCCGCACCGCACGGCGTCACCGTGACCCGCGACGGCGACGTCCTGACGGTGACGGGCGTCGCACCGGGCGCCACCGCCGCCGTCGTCGTCACCGCGACCGCTCCCGGCGCGCGCGCCGCCGGTGCGACGGTGACCGGCTCGGCACTCGAGGCGGGCGTCGCGCCCGTGCTGTCCGCTTTCGAGCGGGAGGAGGGCGGGTTCACCGTCGAGATCGAGAACCTCGACCCGGACGCGACGTACGACCTCGCCGTCACCGCGGGCACGGTCACGCGATCCGGGGCCGTGCTCACCGTGACCGGCCTCGCCGACGGCCAGAGCGCGCAGGTGACCGTGACGGCCCGCAAGGCCGGATCCACGGATGCCGCGGCCTCGCGCACCGGCGTCGCCCTCGACGCGGGCGTCGCACCGGTCTTCTCCACGCCGGTCCGCACCGAGGACGGCTACACCGTCCGCATCACGAACCACGATGCGACCGCGTCCTATGTCGTGACGGGGCCGCACGGCGTCACGGTGACGCGCGACGGCGACCTGCTCACCGTCGCCGGACTCGAGCCCGGCGACCCGGCGACCCTCGACGTGACGGTGACGGCGGCGGGCGCGCGACCCGCGACCGCGACGGTGATCGGCCGGGCGCTCGACCGCGGCGCCCCGCCGGTGCTCATCGAGCCGCGCAGCCTCGCCGGCGGGTTCAGCTATGTGATCCTCAACTACGACCCGGATGCCGAGTACATCCTCACCGTGTCGGGAGGGGCGACGGTGACCCGCAAGGGCCCGATCGTCACGGTCAGCGGCCTCGAGCCCGGCCAGACGGCGGAGCTCACGATCGTCGCCCGCGTCGAGGGATGCACGGATGCGAGCGTCACCGTCTCCGGTCACGCCGTCGCGGCGGCGCACAAGGGCTCCGGGAAGGGCGGGGGCCTGGCCAGCACCGGCGGCACCCTCGCCACCGTCGCGGGCGCGACGGCGGCCGGTGCCGCGGCCCTGGTGGTCGGGCTGGCGCTCCTCGTCCGCCGGCGGCGCCACACCGCGTGACGCGGCGGATCCGGCGGGATCGGTCCGAGCCGCTAGTCGGGCTCGATCTCGCCGGATTCGATCGCGGCCTCGCGCTCCTCCTCCTCGAGCTCGTCGACGTCGTCCTCGACGGCCTCGAGCGGGTCGAGGGTCGGGGGAGGGAGCTCGAACTCGGCGTCGTCGTCGATCACGACCTCGCGCTCGTCATCCGGGTGCGTCTCACGGAAATCGCTCATCGCGCGACTCCGATCACTCGTCCCCGAACGGGGGGAGGTCGTCGGCCGGCTCCTCGCCCTCCAGCGGGGCCTCCTGCTCCTCGCCGTCCAGGTCGGGCAGCTCGTCCGCCTGCTCGGAGATCTCGTGGAACGTGGGATCGAACACCATGGCGTCCTCCTCGTGTGAACCCGTCAGCCGCTCTTGCGACGGAACTCGCGCTTGGTCACGGCCCCGTGGGTGCCGTGGACCGCCGAATCCCCGTCGAGGTGGGCCTCGCCCTCGCGATGGCTCGCGTTCTTCTTGTCGAGCGCTTCCTTGAACTTGCGCTTCATCTCCTCGGATGCCGCTGTGTCATCGCTGCTCATGTCCCACAGCCTAGGGATCCGACGCCGCCGACACCAGGATGGTCGGGTTCGCACCGCCGCTGGTAGGATCGATGAGGTTGCCCTTGCGGCATCCGCTCAAAGTCAACATGAGCTTCACGGAGCAGGCCGGCAGCTAGCTGGTCCCCTGTGGTGGGTTCCTCGTCGCACACGCGCCGGGTGGTCTTCTACTGGTGGCCAGCGCTGGCGAGATCCGCGGGTCCTTCCCGCGCGCCGACATCTGCCTGTTCCTGCTCCTTCGCACGGCTCGCGCGTCATACGGACACGCGAGCATAAACAAAGAAGGAGAGACCTCTTGGAAGGTCCTGAAATCACATTCGCCGAGGCCGTTCTCGACAACGGCCGCTTCGGCACCCGCACGGTCCGGTTCGAGACCGGACGCCTCGCCCAGCAGGCACAGGGCGCCGTCGCCGCCTACCTCGACGAGGAGACGATGCTCCTGTCGGCGACCAGCGCCGGAAAGCACCCCCGCGAGGGCTTCGACTTCTTCCCGCTGACGGTCGACGTCGAAGAGCGCTCGTACGCCGCGGGCAAGATCCCCGGCTCGTTCTTCCGTCGCGAGGGCCGCCCCTCGACCGAGGCGATCCTCGTCTGCCGTCTCATCGACCGCCCGCTGCGCCCGTCGTTCGTCGACGGACTGCGCAACGAGGTGCAGATCGTCGTGACGGTGCTCTCGATCGCTCCGGGCGAGTTCTACGACGCGCTCGCGATCAACGCCGCGTCGCTGTCGACGCAGATCTCGGGTCTGCCGTTCTCCGGCCCGATCGCCGGTGTGCGCCTCGCGCTCATGCCCGGTCACGGCGAGCACGCCGACCAGTGGGTCGCGTTCCCCAAGGCCGAGCAGCTCGAGGAGGCCGTGTTCGACCTCATCGTCGCCGGTCGCGTCCTGCCCGACGGCGACGTCGCGATCATGATGGTCGAGGCCGAGGCCACCGAGCACAGCTGGAACCTCATCAAGGCCGGCGCCACCAAGCCCAGCGAGGAGATCGTCGCGCAGGGCCTCGAGGCCGCCAAGCCCTTCATCAAGGAGCTCGTCTCGGCGCAGAACGTCGTGGCGAACACCGCGGCGAAGGAGATCCAGCCCTACCCGGTCTTCCCGCCCTACGCGCAGGAGACCTACGATTTCGTCGCCGGCCGCGCCTACGACAAGCTCGTCCCGATCTACCAGATCGCCGACAAGGTCGAGCGTCAGAACGCGGACGACGAGCTGAAGGAGGCCGTCAAGGCCGAGCTCATCGCCGCGACCGAGGCGGGCGAGCTGCCGGCAACCGCGCCGGCGGAGTTCTCCGCAGCGTACAAGTCGGTCACGAAGAAGATCGTGCGCGGTCGCATCCTGTCCGAGGGCGTGCGCATCGACGGTCGCGGCCTCGCCGACATCCGTCCGCTCGACGCCGAGGTGCAGGTCATCCCGCGCGTGCACGGCTCGGCCATCTTCCAGCGCGGTGAGACGCAGATCCTCGGGGTCACGACGCTCAACATGCTCAAGATGGAGCAGCAGATCGACTCGCTGTCGCCGGTCACGAGCAAGCGCTACATGCACCACTACAACTTCCCGCCCTACTCGACCGGTGAGACCGGTCGCGTCGGCAGCCCCAAGCGTCGCGAGATCGGGCACGGCTTCCTCGCCGAGCGCGCGCTCGTGCCGGTGCTGCCCACCCGCGAGGAGTTCCCGTACGCGATCCGCCAGGTCTCCGAGGCGCTGGGCTCCAACGGCTCGACGTCGATGGGCTCGGTCTGCGCGTCCACGCTGTCGCTGCTGAACGCGGGTGTGCCGCTGCGCGCCCCCGTCGCCGGCATCGCGATGGGCCTGGTCTCGGACGAGGTCGACGGCCAGACGCGCTACGCCGCGCTGACCGACATCCTCGGCGCCGAGGACGCCCTGGGCGACATGGACTTCAAGGTCGCGGGCACGAGCGAGTTCGTCACGGCGATCCAGCTCGACACGAAGCTCGACGGCATCCCGTCGTCGGTCCTGTCCGCCGCGCTGACGCAGGCCAAGGAGGCGCGTCTGCGCATCCTGGACGTCATCAACGCCGCGATCGACGGTCCGGACGAGATGGCGCCCACGGCTCCGCGCGTCATCAGCGTGCAGATCCCGGTCGACAAGATCGGCGAGCTCATCGGCCCCAAGGGCAAGACGATCAACGCGATCCAGGACGAGACCGGCGCCCAGATCTCCATCGAGGAGGACGGCACCGTCTACATCGGCGCGACCGACGGCCCCTCGGCCGAGGCCGCCCGCGCCCAGGTGAACGCGATCGCCAACCCCACCAACCCGGAGGTCGGCGAGCAGTTCCTCGGCACCGTCGTGAAGCTCGCCGCGTTCGGCGCCTTCATCTCGCTGCTGCCGGGCAAGGACGGACTGCTGCACATCAGCGAGGTCCGCAAGCTCGCCGGCGGCAAGCGCGTCGAGAACGTCGAGGACGTCCTCGGCGTCGGCCAGAAGCTGCTCGTGCGCATCACGAAGATCGACGACCGCGGCAAGCTGTCCCTCGAGCCGGTGCTCGAGGAGGCGGATGCCGCCGCCGAGCCGGAGGCCACGGTCCCCGCGGAGGCGTGATCCCCGTCGGACGCTGAGTCCGCTCGAAAGAGGCCCGGGCCTCCCCTGAAACGGGGGAGGCCCGGGCCTCTTCGCGATTCCGTGACACAAGCGTTATCGAAACTTCATCAACTGGCCGTCTCAACGACCGGGGACGTCGTCTCCCTGCTTTAGCCTTCTAATCAAGCGTCGGGGGCGGCGCGAACAGCAGTCACGAAGCCGCTTGTCGATCAGCTTCGTGAGGGGGTGTCATGCAGATCTTCGGCGTCGGTTCGACGACCGCGGCGGCCGTCGCGACGGGCTCGTCGTTCCCTCGTCGCGCGTCGGGGCAGACCCCTCCCGCCGCACATCCCTCCAGCCCCATCCCCGTGCAGGGTCCGCCCGTCGGCGCCGCACTGCGCGTCCCGCTGGGCGAGACCGGCCTCTCCGTCTTCCCGCTGATCCTCGGCGGCGCCGAGTTCGGGTGGCACGTCGACCTCTCCGAGAGCCACCGCATCCTCGACCGCTACGTGAGTCTCGGCGGCAACGTCGTCCACACCGCCGACACGCACGCATCCGGGCGCAGCGAGCACATCATCGGGCAGTGGATGAGCACGCGCGGCAACCGCGACGCCATGGTCGTGGCCACGCGCGTCGGCGCGAACGCCGACAACCCGGGCCTCGGTCCCGTCAACCTCGTCCGCTCCGTCGAGGCGTCGCTGCGCCGTCTCGGCACGGACCGCATCGACGTCCTGTACCTCGACGGCGCGAGCGACACCCGCACCGCCCTCGACGACACGCTGGCGACGGCGGAGTGGCTCGTCGAGTCCGGAAAGGTCGTGGCGCTCGGCGCCTACGGCTTCGCGCCCGAGCGGCTCGTGGAGGCGCGCATCCTCTCGGCCGCGGGGTATCCGCGCATCACGGTCCTCGACGCGCCGTACAACGTCCTGCGCCGCGAGGACTTCGAGGGCGACCTGCGGCTGGTCGCGGGTGCGCAGGGCATGGCCGTGACCCCCTCGCACGCCCTGCAGCACGGGTTCCTCTCCGGCATCCATCGCACGCGGTCGCGCGCCGGGCTCGGCGTGCGCGGTAGCCAGCTGGTCAGCAGTCTCAATCGGCGGGGCAGCCGCACGCTGCGAGCGCTCGACGCCGTCGCCGCCGAGCTGGGCGTGCCCGACGCCGCGGTCGCCGTCGCCTGGCTGCTCGCGCAGAAGACCGTCGTCGCGCCGATCGTCAACGCCTACGCGCCCCACCACATCGAGGAGCTCGTGCAGGGCGTCGGGGTGCGGCTGAGTCGCGGACAGCTCGCAGATCTGGCACGCGCGGTCGAATAGCGCCGACGTCGGAGAACCGACATAGGGTGGAGGTACCCCACCATCCGCCTTCGGCCCCTGGCCGCGACGAAGTGAGCAAGACTGCAATGACGCACTATCTGTATCTCGTGCGCCATGGGGAGCATCAGGACGCCGAGCATGGGCTGACGGACGGACCGTTGTCTCCCCGCGGCCGGCGTCAGGCGGCTCTCCTCGCCGACCGACTGTCCGGGATCCCGCTCGACGCGGTGTGGCACTCGCCGCTGCGGCGCGCGACGGAGACCGCGCGCATCGTGGCCGAGCGGCTCCCGTCGGTGTCGCCCGAGCCGACCGCGTTGCTGTTCGACTGCGTGCCGACCGGGATGACGGATGAGACCCCCGCGGCCTTCGAGCCGTTCTTCGGCGCCGTCACCGAGGAGGAGATCGAGGCCGGCCGCGCGCAGCTCGCGGATGCGACGGGCGAGTTCCTCATGCGCAAGCAGGGCGAGGTGCACGAGCTGCTCATCACGCACAACTTCGTCATCGCGTGGTTCGTGCGCGAGGTGCTGCAGGCACCGGAGTGGCGCTGGATGACGCTCAACCAGGCGAACTGCGGCCTCACCGTCCTCGGTCAGAAGCCTGGCCGCCCGTGGACGGTCGTGACCCACAACGACCTCGCGCACCTCCCCGTCGAGCTGCGCACCGGCCTTCCCGACCCCCTGCTCTTCTGACGCGCTCCGCGCCCCGTCGCTGCCGCGTGCGGCGCCGTCGCGCCGCACGCTTCCGCTGAGACGCACCTTCCGCGCCGAAACGCGTGCGCGGGCGGTGCGTCTCAGCACGGAACGTGCGTTTCGCCCCGCGGCGTCGAGCCGCGCGCGGGGCGTCAGGCGAGGGGCTTGCCGTACCAGCGCGTCGCGTTGGGGTTGTCGTTGAAGCGCTCGATCGCCGTGAAGCCCGACGAGGCGTAGAGGCCCGCCGCGGCCTCGAGCGAGTGGTGCGTGTCGAGGACGAGCTCGGCGGCGCCCCATCCGCGGGCGCGGTCCTCGAGACCGTCCAGGAGCACCCGGCCCCAGCCGCGGCCCCGCGTCTCGGGCCGCAGGTAGAGGTGCTTCACCTCGTACCGGACTCCGGTCGGGCCGTCGGCGATGCGCCGGATGCCGCCGCAGCCCTGGGCGACCTCGTCGTCGTCCACGACGAGGAGGAAGACGCCGGCGGGAGGCGTGAACGCGGCCGGGTCCGGCAACGTCGTCGTGTACGCGACGTTCTGGTGCGCGAAGCCGATCTCCCGCGACTGGAAGTACTCGGCGAGCAGCTCATGCGCCACGGGGGCGTCCACCGGCGATTCGCGCAGCACGACCATCCCTCCACTCTACGAGCGCCGCGCCCGCCCCGGCGCCGGCCCGGACCGCCGGCCGGGGGCACGCCGCTCCGCCGAATAGGATGGAGACATGACGACGCGCGTGGCCATCGTGGGCGGCACCGGGAAGCTCGGTGGCATCATCCGCGATGTCGTGGAGAGCCTGGACGGCTTCGAGGTCGCCGCCGTGCTGTCGTCCCGGAGCAGCCTCGACGAGCTCGCCGGCGCGGATCTCGTCGTCGACGCGTCGATCCCCGCGGTCAGCATCGACGTCGTCCGCGCCGCGATCGAGCGCGGCATCAACATCCTCGTCGGGACCTCCGGGTGGTCGTCCGAGCGCATCGCGCTCGTCCGCCCGCTGGTGGATGC
>Ga0182748_1001567_pt1 | contig 22060 bp, 19 predicted proteins | sample eDN3rd37CKraftOP_FD_128877 | JGI IMG/M metagenome (GOLD analysis project Ga0182748, IMG submission 128877) | Enriched Organic Plus compost microbial communities from Emeryville, California, USA - eDNA 3rd pass 37_C Kraft OP (version 2) (version 2) ...
AGCCGGCATATTGCGGCCGCACCTCCGGCAAGACGATCCCGCGCACGCTCGAGCGTATTCCGTCGCAGCCGATCAACAGATCGCCGCCGGCGCGCGTGCCGTCCGCGAAGATCGCGGTCACCGTGCCCGAATCTTGCGCGATATTCGAGAGCTCCTTGCCGCGATGATAGCGCTCCGACGGAAAGGCCCGACGCAAGAGATCGTACATGCGATCCCAGGCGGTCAGGATCTGCGGACATTCGTGTTCGAGCAGCAGCTTGCCGTCGAGCCCGAAGATGCGGCGGGTCTCGACCGCGACGCCGAGATTCTCGCGCCAGTCGATGCCGATGTCGTCGAGCGCGTCCCACAAGGGCTGGTGCGTGACGATGCCCGCGCCGCGGCCGGCCAGTTCGCTGCCGACGCGCTCGTAAATGTCGACCTCCCAGCCGCGACGGCGCAGCAGCAGGCCGGTGAAGAGTCCGGCGAGCGAGCCGCCGATGATGAGTGCTCGCCCCGCGGGTTTCGCAGCCATAGCTCTCCCTTTCCTTGTTCGTTTTCCTTGCGCGTTGGCGCGCTATGCGCGGCGCGCGGGCGGAATTCCGCCGCTGGGCAAAATCGGATGCATCCGGAGGGGCCCTGTCTTTGATCTAGCTCAAAGCAAATTGCCGCGCGGCGGTATCGAGATTGACGTCACCAAGGAGCGGATCGCCCTGCGGCATGGGCATTTTCGCGCGGCGAAATCGCGCAATTTCGGAGAGAAACATGACGCTGACAATGGTCGATAAACCCACGAACTTCCGGAGCAGCGAGCAATGGCCCGCTTCGATCCGCGCCGAGTTCGACTATGAAGCGAAGAATCCGAACCCCTGCGTCGGCCAGCAATTGCTGTCGGAGACCGATAAGGTCCGCGTGTGGCGCATTCATCTGAAGCCCGGCGAGCGGGTCGGCTTCCATCGCCATGTGCTCAATTATTTCTGGTCGGCGGCGACCGCCGGCCGCGGCCGCCAGCACTTCAACGACGGCGAGACGCGCGAATATACCTACAGCGCGGGCGAGACGCGCCACGAGACCTACGGTCCGGGCGAATTCAAGGTGCACGACCTGGAAAACATCGGCGATACCGACCTGATCTTCGTGACGGTCGAATTCCTCGACAGTCCGAACAAGCCGATGCCGATCCCGAACGCGGCGCGCGTGCAGTAAGGCGCCGGGTTGCAATCATCGTATCGGTCACGTCGAGCCATACCGTCACGCCGCTTGTCCCCGCGAAAGCGGGGGCCGGGCACGGCCATGCAAATCTGCATTGGATTCCCGCCGCAAGTCGGCCGTCGCCGACTTGCGCATTTCAAATAGCAGGCATCGGGTAAACCCGATGTCTGCGCGCGGGAATGAGCGGAGGATGGGCTAACGCGAACGGAAGGGCGGCTAAGCGCGGTTCTTCTCTTCGAGCGCGCGCTTGAGCCGCCGGATGATAACGCCACGCGCGCGATCGTCGGCGGCGGCTTCCATCGCGTCATTGATGTCGAGGATCAGCTTCGACATATCGTTGTGCCAATCGAGATTGACCACGGCTGCCGGTTCGAGACGCCGGCGATGGGAGACGTCGAGCGGGGTCGGCGCCTTGGTGGTCAATTCATAGACGTCGTCCAGAATCGGAATGAACACCTGCGCCGCCGGCACCGTGCGCTCGGCGACCCGTTCTGACAGGCCCTTGAGCGCCGGCTCTTCGCCGTGCTGCAGGAACACGCCGCGCCGGATCGGCCGCCGCCCCGCGATCCAGCGCGCAAGCTCCGGCCCGTCGGCATGGCCGGAATATTCGTCGATGCGGCGGATACGCGCCTTTACCTTGATTTCCTGGCCCTGAATGCGCACCGCCTTGGCGCCCTCGTCGAGGAATCGCCCGAGCGTGCCCTGCGCCTGGAAGCCGGTCAGCAGGACCGTGGCGTTGGATTGCCAGAGCCAGCGCTTGAGATGATGGCGGATGCGGCCCGCATCGCACATGCCGCTGGCCGCGATGATGATGTGAAAGCCGGACAGCCTGGCGATCGACTTGCTCTCGTCCACCGTCTCGGTGCAGCGCAGCAGCGGCGACGACAGGAGCCGGGCGACATCGATATTGCCGCCGAGGTCGGCGGCGTGTTCACGGAATACTTCGGTGGCGCGGATCGCAAGCGGGGAGTCGAGAAAGAGCGGCGCGGTGGGAATGTCGCCGCGGTCCATCAGGTCGACGAGATCGACGATGAGTTCCTGCGTGCGCTCGACCGCGAAGGCCGGAATGAGCAGCGCGCCGCCGGCCGCATGCGCCTCGCGCACCTCGGCGGCCAGGACCTGCCGCCGGCTCTCGCGCGTTACCGGCGGACGGTCGCCGTCGCCATAGGTCGATTCGCAAACGATATAGTCGAGGCCGGTCGGCGCTTCCGGGTCGGGCTGAAGGAGCTTGGCGTCGGGCCCTATGTCCCCGGAGAGCAGGACGCGCAGCGGCTCGCCCGAATTGCCCTCGCCGGCGAATTCGATTTCGATCGAGGCCGATCCGAGCAGATGGCCGGCGTTCCAGTAGCGCGCCCGCACTCCGGCCATGACCGGAACCCAGGTCTCGTATTCGACCGCGCGGAAGGCGTCGAGCGCGGCGACCGCGTCGGCCTGCGTATAGATCGGCGAAACCTCGGCGCGCCCGCGCGCGGCATTGCGACGGTTGAGCGCGCTGACTTCCGATTCCTGGATGCTGCCGGCGTCGGGCAGCATATAGGAGCAGAGGTCGATGGTGCCGCGGGTCGCCAGAATGCGGCCGCGGAAGCCTTCGCGCGTGAGCTTCGGCAGCAGTCCGCTGTGGTCGATATGGGCGTGGGTGAGCAGCACCGCGTCGATGTCGGCGGGATGAAACGGGAAGCTCGCATAGTTCAACGCCTTGAGCGTCTTCGGGCCCTGGAACAGCCCGCAATCGACCAGCAGCTGCCCGGCTTTGGTCTTGAACAGATAGCAGGAGCCGGTGACGGTGCGCGCGGCACCGCAGAAGCGCAGGGTGACGCTCATGTGCCGATCTCCTTGAGCAAGGCGGCGGCGAGAATGCCGTCGAGCGCGATGGCGTTGGTCGGATGCGGCACGCTCGTCGTGGAGCGGATCGAGCGGATGCCCGCGCGCGTGAAAGCGCCGGTCATCTCGGGCGGGAACAGGGCGTGGGTGATGACCGCATCGATGCTGCGCGCGCCGGCGAGGGCCAGCGCCTCGGCGCAGGCGATCAGGGTACCGCCCGAAGACACGATATCGTCGACGAGCAGGACGGGCCGATCTTTGAACAGGGTCGGGTCGGGAAAGGCGATCCGGACCGAGCGGTCGCCGCCTCTCGTCTTGCGCGCGACCGCGGCGGTGAGGCCGAGCCGGCCGGCCAGGTCGCTCACCCAGCCCTGCGATTCTTCGTCCGGGCCGACGACGACGGTATCGGGCGCTATGCCGCGCAGCGCTTCGGCAATGGCCGGCATCGCGGACAAATCGTCGGCCGCGATGCCGGGAAACACATCGGCGATCTTCTTCGTGCGATGCAGATGCGCATCGACGGTGAGGACGCGGTCCACCGTGCGCGCGATGAGCGCGCCGATCGCCTTCTGGCTGATCGCCTCGCCCGGATGGAACGCCGCGTCCTGCCGCATGTAGCAAAGATAGGGCGCCACCAGCACCAGCCGTTTCGCGCCGCCGCGCCGCAGTGCCTCGGCCGCGAACATGAGCGTGAGCAGCTTCTCGTTCGGCCGGTCGAGCGGGAGATAGAGAATGACGGTCGCCGCCGCCTCTGCGACGGTGACGCGCAGCTCGCCGTCGGGAAAACGATGCACGTCGATTTCGTGCAGGGGTATGCCGAGCCGGGCCGCCAGCCGCGCGGCATCGTCGGCGCCTGCCGGCAGGCATTGCAGGCCAACGGCGCTCACGGCTTGTTACCGCCGCTCGGCCCGACGCCGATGACATAGCCGTTGTCGGCCTTGGCGCCGGCAATCGCGAGATCGAATTCCGGTACGTCGAAGGCATGGATGCGGTAGAGCGGTTCGCCCTTTTCCACCGGGTCGCCGATCTTCTTGAACAGCTTGATTCCGGCGCCCTTGTCGATCGGCGCGCCGGCGGTGCGGGCGAGCCGGTTGAAGCGCAGGCAGTCGATCGCCTCGACCACGCCGTCGCGCGGTGCCAGCACATCGAAGGTCAAGGTGCCGAGTTCGGTGCGCGCGCATGACGGCCCCTGCGCATCGATGATCTTCTGCATCTGCTTGAGCGCGGCGCCGCTGTCGAGAAGTTCGCGCGCCCGCGCGTATCCCTTTCCGCCGCGCAGCTCTGGGTCGTAGTCGAGCAGGTGGGCGGCAAGCCGCAGCGATTTCTCGCGCAGGTCGGTCGGCGCAGCCGGATCGTTGGCCAGCACCGCCATCACGTCCTGCGCCTCCAGCACCGGCCCGATGCCGTTGCCGATCGGCTGGCGGCCGTCGGTCGTGATGACCTCGACCGCGATGCCGAAATGGTCGCCGACGAATTCGAACAGCTTGCGCAGCCGCATCGCGTCCAAGGCGGTGGTGAGCTTGGCCGACGGGCCGACCGGCAGGTCGATCAGGAGATGGGTGGAGCCGGCCGCGAGCTTCTTCGACATGATGGACGCGACCATCTGCTCGCGGGTGTCGAGGCTGAGCGGACGTTCGACCGAAATCAGAATGTCGTCGGCCGGCGACAGGTTCACATGCCCGCCCCAGATCAGGCAGCCGTGGCAGGCGGCGACGATTTCCTTCATTTCCTCGACGCCGACGTCGACGCGCGCCAGTACCTCCATGGTATCGGCGGTGCCGGCGGGCGAGGTAATGGCGCGCGAGGAGGTCTTCGGGATGGTCAGGCCGTGCGCGGCGACGATCGGCACCACGATCATCGACGTGCGGTTGCCGGGAATGCCGCCGATGCAATGCTTGTCCACCACCATCGGCCGCCGCCAATCGAGCTTGGTGCCGGCCTCGGCCATCGACTGCGCGAGCGCGAGCAGTTCGCTCGAGGTCATGAAGCTGGCCGAGCCGATCAGGAAGGCCGCGATCTCCATGTCCGAGTAGCGGTAGTGCGAAATGTCGTCGATGATGGCGGCGATTTCGGGCGCGCTGAGCGCGCGGCCCTGAATCTTGTGGCGGACGAATTCGAGGCTGTTGGGCGAGGCCGCCGGCGTCACCGAGACGAGCGTGCCCACCGGTTCGCCGAACCGCCGGAAGGCGGGCTCCGAGAAGCCCAGTTCGTCGACGCCGACCATGCCGTCGTCGGTGAGCAGCAGGGTCGCGAGCAATACCTTGCCGTTCGAGCGCAATTCGACGCGGCTGAAGCCGCGAAACACGTCCGGCCGCAGGGCCACCGACCGGCGGGAGATGACGACCACGTTCTCGCGGCCGGTATCGAGATTGACGCGCCGGATCTTCAGGCGCGGCCGCAGATTGTTGTTGCTGGTTTCCATCCCCAGGGTCCTTAGCCGGTATTAGGGAACAGGATATTAACGCCACGCGCGCGGGCCGTTGATCCAGATCATGCCGGTGTTCCGGCCCATAAGGCAAAAGACCAGGCAGGGCCGAGACGACGCATGCTATGATGTTTCGGCTCGCGCGATCGCCCGGGTCGACCGCCTCGGCAGGAGGGATCGAATGCCGCTTTGGCAGAGGCTGCTGATCACGCTCGTCATGATGCTGCTGACGAGCTTTCTTGCCGGCCTGTTCTGGCGCTGGCTCTTCAACGCCGACATTCCGAGCTATCTCAGCGGCATGGTCGGCGGCGTGACGGCGGTGCCGGTATGGGAGTTCCTCAAGCGCGTCGAAATCCACTGACGCGCGGGCCGGCCTGTCGCGTTCAACCGGCCGACCGCGTGCCGGCGGCCGGCGCAAAGAACGCCGCGGTCCGTTCCGCCGGAACGGCGCGGCTGAACAGGAAGCCCTGGCCTTGCCCGCAGCCGTGCGCGAGCAATTCGCGGCCCTGCGCGCATTGCTCGATGCCCTCGGCGGTGATGGTGAGGCCGAGACCCTGTCCGAGCCCGATCAGGGCTTTCACGATCGCGGCGCTCTCGCGCTGATCTTCCATGTGCTGCACGAAGCTGCGGTCGATCTTGATCTTGTCGACCTTGAAATTGCGCAGGTGATACAGGCTCGAATAGCCGGTACCGAAATCGTCGAGCACGATGCGGACGCCGGCATCGCGCAGCGCGCCCAGGACATTGCGCGCCGACTCGAGATCGGCGACCAGCGCGCTCTCGGTAATTTCAATCTCGAGCCGCAACGGCGGCAGTCCGGTCTCGCCCAATATGCGCAACACGCGCAGGCCGAGAGTCGGGTCCTTGAGTTGAACGGGCGAAATATTGAACGCAAGAACGACGTCGGCCGGCCAGGTGACCGCCGCCTCGCAGGCGCGCCGCAACAACTGGTCGGAAAGATCGAAGATCAGGCCGGTATCCTCGGCGGCGGGGATGAAACGATCGGGCGGCATTTCCCCCATGTCCTTGTGCGTCCAGCGCGCGAGCGCCTCGAAACCGACTACCGCTCTGCTCTTGAGATCGACGAGCGGCTGGAAATAGGGCTGGATGTCGCCGGCGGCGACGGCGGCGCGCAATTCCCGCTCCAATTGGGCACGCTCGCGTACATGCCGGTCCATTTCGCTGTCGAAGAAGCACAGCGAGGATTTTTCGACACCCTTGGCCTTGTAGAGGGCGATATCGGCGCGGCGCACGATCTCTTCGGCGGTGGCGCCCGGAAACGGAAACATCGCGATGCCGATGCTCACGCCCAGACTGTGCGTGACGCCGCCGGCCACGACCGGCGCCGACAAGGCATCGATCACGCGCAAGGCAATGCCGGTTGCGGCTTCGGCGCCGGCGAGGTGCCGCGCCAGGATGACGAACTCGTCGCCACCGAAGCGCGCCACCAGATCGCCGTCGCGGATCGCGCCCAACAGGCGGCCGCCGATCACGATCAGCGTTTCGTCGCCGGCATGGTGGCCGTAGATGTCGTTGATCTGTTTGAAGCGGTTGAGGTCGAGCATGAGCAACGCATGGGATGCGCCGGCGCGCGGCGGCGCATCGACCGCGGCATTGAGGCAATCGACGAACTGACGCCGGTTGGGCAGGCCGGTCAGCGGGTCCTGCATGGAAAGCTCGCGCGCATGTTCTTCGGCCGCCAGGCGTTTGCGCGTCTCGCGCCGCTGTTCGAGCGCCCGCCGCCAGGTGAAGAACAGCATCCCGATGCACAGCACGGCGGCGAGGATGGGCATTTCGTCGGGGGCGATTTCCTTGGTTTGCGGCGGCCCCGCGGCGAAGACATTGACCTCGTAGAGCACGAAGGCGGTCACGGCGAGCGTCACCGCGATCAAGAAGATGTCTTGGATCCGGGTGCGGTGGCGGAACAGGAATTTGCGAAGACGGTCGGCCATGAAATCGCGCTCGAATATTCGGTTGCGGTTGCAGGATGGATGGACAACAGGCCAACGCCGCGCTTCGGCGTTGGAGGCCACCCAAGGCCGGCGCGATGCGAATTATGGTGAAGAATGTGTATCGGGCCGGCCGCGCAAGCCGCTTAACACCGCCTTAAACCGCGCCCTCTAGCGTGCCCCGCAGGGGACCGGCGGCGCGGGCGTCTGCCGGCCGCGTGCGGGTTCGCGTATGGCGCAGGGCAGGAGACATTCGGGCGGACGCCGCGAGCCGGTGTTCGACTCTGCGCCGGAGGTGCGCGTTGCGGCCGCCGATCGGCCGGCCGCGGGCGGCGCGAGCAAGCCGCCGGCGCGGTCGCGTGCCAAGCGCAAGAAACGCGTGCGCCGCCGTTCGCTGGTCGGCCGCACCCTCTATTGGGCCGTGGTGGCGGCGCTCTGGCTGTTCATCGGCGTCGTCGGCACCGTGGCCTATGTCGGCGCCCACCTGCCGCCGATCCAGTCGCTGGAGATTCCCAAGCGTCCGCCTTCGATCCAGATCGTGGACGATGACGGCCGCCCGCTCGCCCGGCGCGGCGATCTGGCGGGCGCGCCCCTGGCGCTCAAGGAACTGCCGGGCTATGTGCCGAAAGCCTTCATCGCCATCGAGGACCGGCGCTTCTACGAGCATTACGGCGTGGATCCGCTCGGCATCGGCCGGGCCTTCGTCGCCAACATTCTGCACCGCGGCGTCGCGCAGGGCGGTTCGACCATCACCCAGCAACTGGCGAAGAACCTGTTCCTGACGCAGGAACGCACCATCATGCGCAAGCTGCAGGAGGTGCTGCTGGCGCTGTGGCTGGAGCGCAAATTCAGCAAGACGCAGATTCTCGAGCTCTATCTCAACCGGGTCTATTTCGGCTCCGGCGCCTACGGCATCGAGCAGGCCGCGCAGCGTTACTTCGGCAAGTCCGCGAAGCACCTGAGTCTCGCCGAGGCAGCGTTGCTGGCGGGACTCGTGAAATCGCCGTCGCGGCTGGCGCCGACGCGCAACTTCGACGGCGCGGAAAAGCGTGCCAAGGCGGTGCTATCCGCGATGGTGGAGCTCGGCTTCGTCAAGGAGGACAATGCGCGCCTCGCGCTCGCGCATCCACCGCGCATCGTCGCGCAGGCCGGCAACGGGTCGGTCAACTATGTCGCCGACTGGGTCATGGACGTGCTCGACGACGTGCTCGGCCATGTCGAGGAAGACATCGTCGTGCGTACCACCATCGATGCGGGCTTGCAGGCCAACGCCGAGAAGGCGCTCGCGGACGAACTGGCCGCCAAGGGCGAAAAAGCCGGCGTGGCGCAGGGAGCGCTCGTCGCCATGACGCCCGACGGCGCGGTGCGCGCCATGGTTGGCGGCCGCAACTACGGCGAAAGCCAGTTCAACCGCGCGGTCGCCGCCCGCCGCCAGCCCGGCTCGGCCTTCAAACCGTTCGTCTACCTGACCGCGCTCGAACACGGCCTCACCCCCGAGACGATACGCGAGGACCGGCCGATCAATGTCAAAGGCTGGCACCCGGAGAATTACGGCCGCGAATATTACGGACCCGTCACGCTGACCACCGCGCTGGCCAAGTCGCTCAACACGGTGTCGGTGCGTCTCACGTTGGAATTTACGCCGCTGGCGGTGATCCGCACCGCGCACCGGCTCGGCATTGCCTCGAAGCTCGAGCCCAACGCGTCGATCGCGCTCGGCACCTCCGAAGTTTCGATGCTTGAGCTGGTCGGCGCCTATGCGCCCTTCGCCAATGGCGGTTACGCCGTGATGCCGCATGTGGTCGAGAGCATCACGGCGAGCAATGGAAAAGTGCTCTATTCGCGCAATGCGCAACAGCTCGGCCGGATCATCGATGCGCGTTACGTCGCGATGATGAATGCGATGATGCGCGAGACCTTGACCATCGGCACCGCGCACAAGGCCTCGCTGCCCGGCTGGCCCGCGGCAGGCAAGACCGGTACGTCGCAGGATTTCCGCGATGCATGGTTCATCGGCTATACGTCCCACCTGGTGACCGGCGTCTGGCTCGGCAATGACGACGGCTCGCCGACCAAGCATGTCACCGGCGGCAGCCTACCCGTGGAAATCTGGAGCCGCGTCATGCGCGCCGCGCATCAGGGCGTGCCAGTCGCCGACCTGCCGGGCCTGTCCGGCGGTTTTCTCTCCGGAGTGTTCGCCGGCAATACGCCAGCTCCCGGCAATGCGGCGAGCGGCACGACGCCGCGCCCGCCGGCACCCGTGCAGCAGGTTTCGGGCAATGCGCCGGCCGGGCGCGGTGGCGGTCTCGACGGCTGGCTGCTGAACAATTTCTTCGGGCGGCGCTAAATCAGGTCCGCGCTGCGTGCCGGCGGACGCCGCGCGTGGCCAGCCACAGGAGCAGCGTCGCGCAGCCCATCGCCGTCACCGTGCCGGCCACCGGCCAGGCGCTCTGCCCAAGCAGCCATCCAACCACGGCGCCGCAAAGCGCCGCAATGCTCTGCTGGATGAAACCGAACAGCGAGGAGGCGGCGCCCGCGCGCTCGGGAAACGGCGTGAGCGCGCCGGCCATCGACTGCGGCAGCACCATGCCCAGCCCGGCCAGATAGACGGCGACCGGCAGCATCAGCGAAAGGGCGGATGTCAGCCCGAAAGCCACCGCGGCCGATGCCCCGAGCCCGCCTGTTGCAAGCAAGCCGCTGCCGATACCCATCGTGTGGTCGATGCCGAGCTTGGTGACGATTCGCGCCGCGAGGCTCGTGCCCGTCATGTAACCGACGGCGCCCAGTGCGAAGACCGCGCCGAAATTGAACGGCGACAGGCCATAGAGGCTTTGCAGCACGAAGGACGCGCCGGAAATCCAGGCGAACAAGCCGGCATAGCTCAGGGAGCCGAGACCGAGATAAGCGAGATAGGCGGGATTGCGCGCGATGACGCCATAGGAGCGGAACATCGACACCGGCGATACCGGCTCGCGCGCGCGGGTCGCGAGTGTTTCCGGCAGGAGCAGCGCCACCAGGGTGGCGCCCGCGAGCCCCGCGGCCAACAGCGCGCCGAAGACCGAGCGCCAGCCGAATCCGGTTTGCAGCAGGCCGCCGACGATCGGTGCCAGCACCGGCCCGAGCGCCATCACCGAGCCGATCAGCGACAATTCCCGGCCCGCCCGGGTGCCGGAATAAAGATCGCGCACCACCGCGCGCGTCAGCACGACGGCGCCGCAACCGCCGAGCGCCTGAAATGCGCGCGCGACGATCAGCAGCTCGATCGAGGGCGACAGCGCGCAGGCGACGGTCGCCGTGCAATAGAGCGCAAGAGCGAAGAGCAGCACCGGCTTGCGGCCGTGCCGGTCGGACACCGGGCCGTAGAAGATCTGGCCGATGGCGAAACCGATGAGGTAGGCGGAGATCGTCAGTTGCACCTCGGCGGTCGAGGCGTCGAGCCGCCGCGCGATTTCCGGCAGGGCCGGCAGATACATGTCGGTCGAGAGGGGACCGATCGCGGTCAACGCCGCCAGCAAAGCGGTGAGCCCAAAGGTGCCGGGACGGAGCATGATGATCCTTCGTCATGCCCGGCTTCCGGCCGGGCACCCACGTCTCGATGAAGAAGTGGGTTGAAAAGACGTGGATGGCCGCGACTTTCGCGCGAAGACGCGCTTCGCGCTTCGGCCCCGCCACGACGTGTCACTACATGATGCCTTGCCGCGACGCTAGCTCGGCACGCCCTCCGCGCCATACCGATGCAGATCGGTGCCATGCGCATGGAGCCAGGTCTTGGCGCGGCTCGTGTGCGGGCAGATACGCTCGACCAGGCGCCAGAAGCGGCGCGAATGATTCATCTCGACCAGATGCGCCACCTCGTGCGCGGCGAGGTATTCGAGCACGAAAGGCGGCGCCAGGATCAGCCGCCACGAATAGGACAGGACGCCGGTGGTCGAGCACGAGCCCCAGCGGCTCGCCGGGTCGCGCACCGAGACGCGCGCGATTGATACGCCGAGCGCCTGCGCCGCCTGCCGGCTGGCGGTCTCGAGATCGCGCTTGGCTTCGCGCTTGAGGAAATCGCGGATGCGCCGCGCCACATGCGGCGCCTCGCCGGCGACGCATAGAAGCTGCGCGCCGTCATCGCCGCACTCGATCCAGACGGTGCCGCGCACGCCGCGGCGGTGCTCGATGCGGTGTTCCACCCCGCGCAAGGGCAGCACGGTGCCGTGCGCGAAGGGAGCCGCCTGTGGCAGCCGCTTGAGCCGGGTGGCGATCCAGGCGCCGTGTTTTTGCGCGAACTCGCTCGCCTGTTTCAGGCTGCCGCGTGGCGGCATGGTAAGCACCACCTCGCGCGTGGCGGCCTGCACGCGCAGGGTATAGCGGCGCGCCTGGGCGTGCCGGCGGATTCGCACGAGGTAAACCTCGCCGTCGCAGGCGACGGAAATCTCGGTCGGTTGGGCCGCGGGGCGGCGATAGAGCAGGGCGCGCAGTGGCATGAGGCAGAGCCAACCCCGACCCGATTCGAGCGGGATGGCTAATGTGCCACAATTCTCGCGTTCAGGCGATCAGTGACGTGCGCCGTTCGCCGTCTTGCGGCGGCCGCCCGAACTGCCGTTGTTCGAAAGCACGAAGTCGGCGATGCGCGGCGCGATCTCGGCGCGGAACCGCGAGCCGTTGAACACGCCGTAATGGCCGACCGCGGGCTGCACATAATGCGCCCGCAGTTCAGCCGGCAGATTCGTGCACAGCCGGTGCGCCGCCTCGGTCTGGCCGACGCTCGAAATATCGTCCTGCTCGCCTTCCACCGTCATCAGCGCGACGCGCTCGATCGCCCTGGTGTCGATGGGACGGCCGCGGTGGGTCATTTCGCCCTTGGGCAGCGCATGGCGGATGAACACGGTATCGACGGTCTGCAGATAGAACTCGGCCGCCAGGTCCATGACCGCAAGATATTCGTCGTAAAACTCGCGATGCTTCTGCGCCGAGTCGCCGTCGCCCCTGATGAGATGCGTGAACAGATTGCGGTGCGCCTCGAGATGGCGATCGAGGTTCATGCTGACGAAGCCGTGCAACTGCAGGAAGCCCGGATAGACGTCGCGCATGATGCCGGGATGCGGGAACGGAACCTTGGTGATGACGTTGTTGCGGAACCAGTTGATGCCGCGGCCCACGGCGAGCTTGTTGACGCCGTTGGGGTTGATGCGCGTGTCGATCGGGCCGCCCATCAGCACCATCGAGCGCGGCACATAGGGATCCTTGTCGGCCTCCATCAGCGCGACGGCCGCCAGCACCGGCACCGATGGCTGGCACACCGCCATCACATGCACGTCGCCGCCGAGCACGTGAAGCATGGAGATGATGTAGTCGATGTAATCGTCGAGATCGAAGCGGCCCTCGCCGATCGGCACCATGCGCGCATCGATCCACTCGGTGACATAGACGTCGTGGTTGGGCAGCATGGTCTCCACCGTGCCGCGCAGCAGCGTCGCATAGTGGCCCGACATTGGAGCGACGATGAGCAGCTTGGGCTGCGGGCGGCGCGGCACATGGGTGAAGGCGCGCTCGAAATGCAGGAGGCGGCAGAACGGCCGGTGCCAGACCGGCGTGATGTGCACCGGCACGCGGGCGCCGCCGACGGTCACCGAGTCGATGCCCCATTCCGGCTTGCCGTAGCGCCGGGTCGACCGCTCGAATAGTTCCATGCTCGCCGCCACCGACTTGCCGTAGGCGGTGTGGGCGAGCGGATTGGCGGGGTTCTTGAAGAACAGACGCGTGGCGTCGGCAAAGGCGCGCGACGGGTTGAGCGCGGCGTGGCCCATCTCGTAGAACCAGTACATCGGCGTGGCGAGCAATGTTCCGCTCTCTCCAGGCAACGTCGCCGCGCCGTCGAATTCGCCAATTGCCATCGTCTTTGTCCCCGACCCCTGCTGCGGTGCGGCAGACTGTCGTTTTTCTGTCATTTCGTCAACATAGAGATAAGTTCTTCATTTCCGGTTGCAACGAACCGGAACCCGCGGAACCCAGCAAAAACAGCGCTCTATTAACTATTCGCCGGCTTGCAGGAGCGAGCCCTGCTCGCGCGCGCTGCGCAACAGTCGCAAGAACGCCAATGCTGCGGCTGCGAACAGCACGACATTGAACGCGAAGGCCTGCAGCATCAGATCGGCGCGAAACACATGGTCGATCAGCAGTGCCCGCATGCCCTCGAAAACGTAGGTCGGCGGCAACGACCATGCCACGTATTGCAGCCAATAGGGCAGGACCGCCACCGGATAGTATACGCAGGTGAGCGGCAGAAACAGGAACATGATGGTCCAGGCCAGACTTTCGGCGCCCATGCCGTTGCGTAGCAGCAGGCCGGCGACGAAGATGCCGATCGACCAGCTGGTCAGGATCAGGTTGACGAAGAAGGCCGCCAGCGCGAGCCCGAGCGACCATAAATTGAAGCCGAAAAAGGCGATGGCGAGCAGGGTCACCGGCACCATGCCGATGGCGAGCCGCACGACGCTCATGATCATCAGCGCGGCGACGAATTCGACCGGCCGCAGCGGCGACATCATCAGGTTGCCGAGGTTGCGCGCGTACATTTCCTCGAGGAACGAAATCGAAAAACCGAGCTGGCCGCGGAAAAGAATGTCCCACAACAGCACCGAGCCGATGAACACGCCGCCGGCCCGCGCGAAGAAGCCGGCATTCTGCGCGACATACATCTGCAGAAAGCCCCACATCAGCATCTGCACCGTCGGCCAATAGATCAGGTCGAGAATGCGCGGCCAGGACGAGCGCAACAGATACCAATAGCGCCGCACCATGGCGCCGACGCGGTTGAGGGAGAAGCTGACGGCGGGGCTGCGTATGCTCATATTGTGTTTCCACTTTTCCCGGGCGCAGTACAGCACGTAGTGCTGCGCTGCAGACCCGGGATCGTCACAGTGCCGCAGCTCTTGACGCTCCCGGATCTGCGGTGCAGCGTTTCGCTTCGCTGCACGCTGCACCGCGTCCGGGACACGAGCCTGAGCATCACTGCGCCGCCTCCCGTTGCCGGTCGCGCCCGCGCGCGACGTCGAGGAAGACGTCTTCCAAGGTCTCGCGGCCGTAGCGGGACAACAGACGTTCGGGCGTGTCGTCGTCCTCGATGCGTCCCTTTTTCATGATGATGACGCGTTCGCACAGGCGTTCGACCTCGGTCATGTTGTGCGAGGCGAGCAGGACGGTGGCGTTGTGCGCGAGCCGATAGTGCTCGAGTCTCTGCCGCACCCAGTCCGCGGTGTCGGGGTCGAGCGAGGCGGTGGGCTCGTCGAGCAGCAGCACTTCCGGTTCGTTGAGCAGCGCCTTGGCGAGCGACACCCGTGTCTTCTGGCCGGCCGAAAGCTTGCCGGTGTGCCGATCGAGAAATTCATTGAGGTCGAGATCGGCGGCGAGGCCTTCGATACGCGCATCGATATCGGGCACCGCGTAGAGTTGCGCGAAGACCGACAGGTTCTGCCGCACGGTGAGCCGCATCGGCATGTCGACGTAAGGGCTCTCGAAATTCATCCGGTGCAGCACCTGATAGCGCTCGTCCGGCATGCGCGCGCCGAGCACGGTGACGGTGCCGGCGCTGGGGGTGACGAGGCCCATGATCATGGCGATGGTGGTGGTCTTGCCGGCGCCGTTGCCGCCGAGCAGGCCGGTGATCGACCCCGCCGGCAGGCTGAAGGAGATGCCATCGACCGCGGTCGCGGATTTGTAGCGCTTGACCAGGCGGTCGACGGCGATGGCCGGGGTTTTCTGCACTTCCATGGCGTCCCGAGATGTGACGCCCCCGCGCCGGAAGCGCAAGTCCCGCGCCGCGGCCGGCGATTGGTGTATTCGGCGCGAGCCACTACATTGCGTCCATGGCCGCCCCCGACCTCGCCCCCGATCGCCCCCGCCGCAATGTGCGTCTCAACACGCTGGTGCGCCTGCGCTGGCTCGCCATCGCCGGCCAGACCACGGCCGTGCTGGCGGTCTATTTCGGGCTCGAATTCGAGCTGCCGATCTGGGCCTGTCTGGCGGTGATCGCGCTGTCGGCCTGGCTCAATGTGGCGCTGCGGCTGCGTTTCCATATGACACAGCGGCTGGAGCCCGACCGCGCGGCCTGGCTGCTCGCCTTCGATATCGCCGAACTGGCGGTGCTGCTGTTCCTCACCGGCGGATTGCAGAATCCGTTCGCTTTCCTGTTCCTGGCGCCGGTCCTCTTGTCGGCGACGGCCCTGCCGCCGCGCTTCACCCTGATGCTGGGCGGCCTCGCGATCGCCTGCGCGACCGTGCTCGTCTTCGTGCATTACCCGCTGCCCTGGGACAGCGAGGATCCGCTGCGGCTGCCGCCGATCTACATGATGGGGGTCTGGCTCTCGATCCTGCTCTCGATCGGCTTCATCGGCGTCTATGCCTGGCAGATCACCGAAGAGGCGCGCCAGTTGTCCGATGCGCTCGCCGCCACCGAACTGGTGCTGGCGCGCGAGCAGCACCTGTCCCAACTCGACGGTCTGGCCGCCGCCGCCGCGCACGAGCTCGGCACGCCCCTGTCCACCATATCGGTCATCGCCAAGGAGCTGGAGAACGCCATTTCGGCCGACGCGCCGCATGGCGACGATGTGCGGCTCTTGCGCGAACAGGCCAAGCGCTGCCGCGATATTCTCGCCAAGCTGACGGAACTGTCCTCGAGCGGCGAACCGTTCGACCATATGCCGTTGACCGCGCTGATCGAGGAAGTGGTGGCGCCGCATCGCAATTTCGGCGTCGCCATCGAGGTGGGCGTGCCCACCGACCGCGGTCCGGCGCCGGTGGGCGCGCGCAATCCGGCGATCGTCTATGGTCTCGGCAACCTGCTTGAAAACGCGGTCGATTTCGCGCGCGAATGCGTCACGGTCGCGATGCAGTGGGACGACGAACACATCGACGTGACCATCAGCGACGATGGGCCCGGCTTCGCGTCGGAGATCGTGGGTCGTATCGGAGAACCCTATGTTACCACCCGCCGCCACCAGACGGCCGGAAATGACGAGCCGACCGGGCTCGGGCTCGGCTTTTTCATCGCCAAAACCCTGCTCGAGCGCTCCGGGGCGACGATTTCCTTCGCCAATCGCGCGCTGCCCGATCATGGGGCCATTGTCCGGTTGCGCTGGCGGCGCATCGATTTCGAGCATCCGGTAATCCTGTCGGCCGCTTGATGCCCGCCCGCCGGATGACTATTTGTTACAAATTCAGGGGTGTGCCCGCGCGCCTGCGCAAGCAAGGCGGCGTGGGCTTATGATCGGATACGGATAAGAACGTGGACGCGATCAACGATATAGCGGCAGTACCGGTGACGGAAGAAATTCAGGGCGAACGCACGGTCCTGATCGTCGAGGATGACCGTTCGTTTCTGCAACGGCTCGCCAAGGCGATGGAACAGCGCGGTTTTTCCGTAACCACCGCGGAATCGGTGGCGGACGGCCTGCTGCAGGTGGAAAAAGCGGCGCCCGCTTATGCGGTGGTGGACATGCGGCTCGGCGACGGTAACGGGCTCGACGTGATTTCGGCCTTGAAGCGCCGGCGTCCCGAAGCGCGCGGCATCATCCTCACCGGCTACGGCAATATCGCCACCGCGGTCAATGCGGTGAAGCTCGGCGCGGTCGATTATCTGGCCAAGCCGGTCGACGCCGACGACGTGTTGGCGGCTCTGCTCGCGCAGGACAATGCCAAGATCGAGCCGCCGGAAAACCCGATGTCGGCCGACCGCGTGCGCTGGGAGCACATCCAGCGCATCTACGAATTGTGCGGCCGCAACGTCTCGGAGACCGCGCGCCGGCTCAACATGCACCGGCGCACGCTGCAGCGCATTCTCGCGAAACGCGCGCCGCGGTAGCTGTCTCGTACTTCTGTCTCGCACCTCTGTCATCGCCCGCGAAAGCGGGCGATCCAGTAATCACGACCGCAAAGGAAAATCTCGATCGCTGCGGTATGCTGGATGCCCCGCTTTCGCGGGGCATGACAGCAAAGGCTAATTCCTCTCCCCGTAAGGCCCCTCCGGATCGGCGAGGCAGGAGAGCCGGCGCGCGGCCGCGCGCGCGAACAGCAGCATCATGGCTTTGCGGGTGGCGGCGGGCAGTTTGTGCTCCGGCGCCTCGTTTCTGAATTCGGCGCCGTAGGCATCGGCCACGATCAGTCCGGCGTCGGGCGGGAAAATCTCGTGCGGCACCTCGAGCGCGGTGGCGAAGAACAGCCGGTCGCAATGCGCGCGGTATTCCGGCCATTTTTGATCGGCGCGGAAATCGGCGATCGAAGACTTGACCTCGACGATCCAGATTTCGCCGCGCGCGTCGAGCGCGACCAGGTCGGCACGGCGGCCGGAGGGGAGCGGCAACTCGCTCACCACGCAATACCCGTAGGCATGCAGCAGCCGCGCGGTGCCGCGCGCCACCTTGAGCGCGGTTTCCGACTGGCGGCCGTCGACGGGGGGCCGGACCGGCATCGTTTGCATGAATCCAAGATGCCATTCCGCGCCGGGAAGGCCAAGCGGTGTGTTCTCGGGAGGCGTGGCGGGCTCAACCCGCGGGGGCTATACTTTGCGGTGACGCGCAATCGAGACGGTCCGGGTCCAATGCCGAACGCAAGGTTCTTCGCCGCGATACTCGTTTTGTCGGTTCTTGCGGGCCCCGCGCAAAGTCAGATGAGGGGCGGTGACGAGAGGCGCGCGCTCCTTGTTCCCGCGGGCAGCCCGGTCGCGCTCAATGGGCGGCTGCACGTATGCGGCACCATGTTGTGCAACAAGTACAACAAGCCGATCCAATTGCGCGGCATGAGCACGCACGGGCTGCAATGGTTCAGCCAGTGCGTGAACCCCGGTTCGCTCGACGCGCTGGCGAGCGATTGGAAAGCCGACGTCCTGCGCGTGGCGATGTATGTGCAGGAGGGCGGCTACCAGACCAACCCGACCAAATTCACGAATCTCGTCGACGCGATCATCAAGCGGGCCACGGTGCGCGGGCTCTATGTCATCGTCGACTGGCACATCCTCAGTCCCGGCGACCCTTATTACAATCTCTCGCGCGCCAAGACTTTCTTCACCGAAATCACGAGCCGACACAAGGACGCGGTGAATGTTCTGTACGAAGTCGCCAACGAGCCGAACGGCGTGAATTGGGGGCGGATCAAAAACTATCACGAGCAGATTATTCCGGTGATCCGCAGCCAGAGTCCCCATGCGGTCATCCTGCTCGGCACGCGCGGGTGGTCGTCGCTCGGCATTTCAGACGGCGCCAACGAAAATCAGATCGTCAATAACCCGGTCAACGCCAAGAACGTAATGTATACGTTCCACTTCTACGCGGCGTCGCACCACGAGCCCTATCTAAACGCGCTTGCGCGCGCGGCCGCCAAGCTGCCGATATTCGTCACCGAGTTCGGCACGCAAAAGGCGTCCGGCGACGGCGCCAATGATTTCGTGTGGGCGCAGAAGTATCTCGATTTGATGGCGACCCACAAGATCAGTTGGGTCAACTGGAATTATTCCGATGATTTCCGGTCGGGTGCGGTGTTCAAGCTGGGCACCTGTCCCAACGGGCCCTTCGCCGGTACCGACGCGCTCAAACAGGCGGGCCGGTGGGTCCGCAACCGTGTGCGCAGCCCGGATAATTTCACCGGGCGTTGAGGGGCCTAAGGCCGGGACGCCGCGCGCTCCGGAAACGCCGCGGCGAGTTGCGCGCGGCTAGCCCCGATTATCCCGCGCTCGGTGATGAGCCCGGTGACGAGGCGGGCCGGCGTCACGTCGAAGGCATAGTTGGCGACCGGCGAGCCGTCCGGCACCACCTGCACGGTCGCGATGCCGCCGTCCTGGGTCTTGCCCGTCATGGTCGCGACTTCCTCCGCCCCGCGCTGCTCGATCGGGATTTCGGCGACCCCGTCGCTGACCGTGAAGTCGATGGTCGGCGAGGGCAGCGCCACATAGAAGGGCACGTTGTTGTCGCGGGCCGCGAGCGCTTTGAGATAGGTGCCGATCTTGTTGCAGACGTCGCCCTGCGCGGTGACGCGGTCGGTGCCGACGATGACGAGATCGACCAGGCCGTGCTGCATCAGATGCCCGCCGGTATTGTCGGGGATCACGGTATGCGGCACGCCGTGTTTGTTGAGCTCCCAGGCCGTGAGCGAGGCTCCCTGATTGCGTGGCCGGGTTTCGTCGGCGAAAACGTGCACGGGCAGGCCCTTGTCGTGCGCCATGTAGACCGGCGCGGTCGCCGTGCCCCAATCCACGGTCGCCAGCCAGCCGGCATTGCAATGGGTGAGCACGTTGACGCGCTCGCCCTTCTTGCGGGCGGCGATTTCCTCGATGAGCTTCAGGCCGTGGCGGCCGATCGCCTGGTTGATGGCGACGTCCTCCTCGGCGATCGCGCCGGCGCGGGCGAGCGCCGCCGTGGCGCGCTCGCCGCGCGGCCGGTTGCGCACCGCCGCCATTACCTCGTCGAGCGCCCATTTCAGATTGATCGCGGTCGGCCGCGTTTCGATCAGCGTCGCGTAGGCGCGCTCCAGGCTGTCGTCGGAGGCATCGGCGCGGAGCGCCAGCCATAGTCCGTAGGCCGCCGCTGCGCCGATCAGCGGCGCCCCGCGCACCTGCATGGATTTGATCGCGTGCGCGGCATCCTCAAGCGTCGCGAGCCGCGCCGTGACGAAGCGGTGCGGGAGCTGGGTCTGGTCGATGATGCCGACCGAGCTGCCGTCCTGTTCCAGCCAGATCGTGCGTGTCGGTTTTCCGTCGATTTTCATGGGCCCTGTCTAGCGTTTTTTCTCGGCACTGTCGTCCCCGCGCTCACCGTTATCGTCCGCGCGAAGACGGGGATCCGGTACGCCGCAGCGCATCGAGAGGACACGGAGTACTGGATCGCGGCCCTCGCTTCGCTCGGCCGGGACGACGGTCTTGCATGCGGCGTCTCCTTGTCCCACTCTCGCGGCCCCTCAGGGAGTCCTCAATGTCCGCCATCAATTACGAAGTCGAATACGACAACCGCGGCCGCGTGCCCGAGCATCCGCAAATCTTCGCGCGCTGGGAGCGCGAAGCGGCGGCCTATCGAGCGGCCGCGCGCGGTGCTGAACTCGGCCTGAAATACGGTCCCTCGCCGCGTCAGACCATCGAACTGTTTCCGGCCCAGAGCGACAGCGGCAAGGCGCCGCTCGCGATGTTCATCCACGGCGGCTGGTGGCGCTCGCTCGAGCCGGCGAAGTTCAGTCAGGTCGCGGCGGGCGCCAATGCGCAGGGCGTGACGGTCGCGGTCGCCGGCTACGATCTATGCCCGGGCGTGTCGATCGCCACCATCGTCGATCAGATGCGCGCAGCCTGCCTTTATCTGTGGCGCCAGCGGCGCCAGCGCGTGTTTGTGTATGGCCATTCCGCCGGCGGCCATCTCGCCGCCTGCATGGCGGCGACCGACTGGACCGCGCTCGCTTCCGACGCGCCCGCCGACCTGGTGCCGGCGGCCTATGCGATTTCCGGCGTGTTCGATCTGGCGCCGCTCACGCAAATTTCCGTCAACCAGGATCTCAAGCTCGACGACAAGGCCGCGCACGACCTGTCGCCGATCCATTGGAAAGTGCCGGCGGGCCGCAGCCTCGACGCCGTGGTGGGCGCGATCGAATCGAGCGAATTCCTGCGCCAGAGCCTGATGATCTCGGAAGCCTGGCGCAAAGCCGGGGCCACGACGCGTTACGAGGCCGTGCCCGGCGCCAACCATTTCACCGTGGTCGATCCCTTGAGCGATCCCGGCAGCGCCATGACGGCGCGCGTGGTGGAACTGGCGCGGCAGGTTGCCGGCAGGCCGCTCTAGAACCAGTAGCGCCACGCGAAAAAGACGGTGAGCAGCGCGCCGACCGCGATGACGGCAACGCGCGTCGCCTGGCGCGGCAGCACGCGCGCGAGCGAGGCGCCGGCGAGGCCGCCGGCGATGCTCCCGGCCATCAGCGCCAGCGTCTGCGGCCAGATCACGGTGCCTTGCAGGATGAAGATCGCCGCCGCGGTGCCGCTGTTGAGGCTGGTGACGAAGTTCTTCACCACATTGGCCGAGCGGTAGTCGCCGCCGGTGGCGACCGACATCACGCCGAGCAGCAGCACGCCGACGCCGGCGCCGAAATAGCCGCCATAGAACGACACCGGCAGCAGCATCTTCAGATTGGTGACGCTGAAGTCGATGTCGCGGCCGCGCTTGCGCGCGCGTGCGCGCAGCCATTCGCCCGCCTGCTGCGAAAAGGCGAACAGCACGGTGGCGAAGGCGAGCAGCACCGGCACCAGCAGCGCGAACACGCGCTGCGGCGTCGCCAGCAGCAGGCCGGCGCCGAGGCCGGCCCCGATCATGGAAGCGACCACCATGCCGATGAAGGCACGGTTGAAGGCCGGCAACTGCTTGCGGTCGCTCATGGCGGCGAAGAACGTGCCGGGGAACGAGGCGGTGAGATTGCAGGTGGTGGCGGGCAGCGGCGGGATGCCGGCCGCGATCAGCGCCGGATAGGTGACGACCGCGGCGCCGCCGACCATGGACGACAGCATGCCGCCGCCGATGCCGGCGAGGAAAAGCATGAGGATGGTGTGGAGGGTCATGCGTGGAGAACCGTGCGGTGGATCGCAGTGCTGTCGTCCCGGGCGAGCGCCAGCGAGACCCGGGACCCAGTACTCCGCGGCCTATCGATAGGCTTCGGAGTACTGGGTCCCCGC
>Ga0182748_1001569_pt1 | contig 22050 bp, 21 predicted proteins | sample eDN3rd37CKraftOP_FD_128877 | JGI IMG/M metagenome (GOLD analysis project Ga0182748, IMG submission 128877) | Enriched Organic Plus compost microbial communities from Emeryville, California, USA - eDNA 3rd pass 37_C Kraft OP (version 2) (version 2) ...
CAGGTGGTAGGCATCGGCGCTGGTGCCGTAGCCGACCACCTCGGCCAGCGGCTGCGCGCCGCGGGCCAGGGCGTGTTCCAGCGACTCGATCACCAGCAGCCCGGCGCCCTCGCCCATGACGAAGCCATCGCGCTGGCGGTCGAAGGGCCGCGAGGCCTGCTGCGGGCGGTCGTTGAAGCCGCTGGACAGCGCCCGCGCCGCGGCGAAGCCGCCCAGCGCCACGCGGTCGATGGAAGCCTCGGCGCCGCCGCACAGGGCGACGTCCGCCTCGCCGGCGCGGATCATCCGCGCGGCATCGCCGATGGCCTGGACGCTGGCGGCACAGGCGGTCACCGGCGCGCCGATCGGCCCCTTGAAGCCATGGCGGATGGACACGTGGCCGGCCGCCAGGTTGACCAGGAACGACGGGATGGTGAACGGCGACAGGCGCCGCGGCCCGCGCCCGTCGGTGGTGCGCACGGCGTCGGCGATGGCGCTGAAGCCGCCGATGCCCGAGCCGATCACCGTGGCCGTGCGCGTCTGCCCGCGCTCATCCTGGGGCGCCCAGCCGGCCTGGGCCAGGGCCTCCTCGGCGGCGGCCAGGGCGAAGAGGATGAAGCGGTGCATCTTCTTCTGCTCCTTGGCCGGCGCGGCGCGCTCGGCGTCGAAGCCGGCCTCGGCGTCCACGGCGATGTCCGGCACCGGGCCGCCCACCTCGCAGGGCAGGTCGCGGACGAATTCGTCGGCCAGCCGGACGATGCCGGAGCGCCCCTGCTGCAGGCGCTGCCAGGCCTTCTCGGTGCCACATCCGAGGGGGCTGACCACCCCGGTCCCGGTTACCACGATGCGTTGTACGGCCATGACTTCACCTGCCCGACGACGGTTTCGCCCTCATTGAATCACGCCCAACCTATAACATCCCGGGCAGCCGACCATCCGTCGTCGCGCCCGGCGCGGCGGGGCGCGATCGACCACCCTTGCCCGGGTCCCGTATCCCTACAGAGGAGATCAGCCATGCGACTGGAAGGTTCCTGCCATTGCGGCGCCGTGACCTTCAGCCTGGAGAGCGCTCACCCATACCCCTACCAGCGCTGCTACTGCTCGATCTGCCGCAAGACCCAGGGCGGCGGGGGCTACGCCATCAACCTCGGCGGCGACGCCGCCAGCCTCAAGGTACGCGGGCGCAAGCACCTGCGCGTCTACCACGCCAAGCTGCGCGAGCCCGGCCAGCGCACCCGCACCAGCACCGCCGAGCGCAACTTCTGCGGCGAATGCGGCAGCGCCCTGTGGCTGTTCAGCCCGGAATGGCCGGAGCTGATCCACCCCTTCGCCTCGGCCATCGACACCCCGCTGCCGGTGCCGCCGGAACACACCCACCTACTGCTGGACTCCAAGGCCCCCTGGGTGGAGGTGGAAAAGCACCCGCGCGACCTGTACTTCGACGGCTACCCGGAGGAGTCCATCGCCGACTGGCACCGACGCCTGGGGCTGGAGCGCTAGGCCTGCAGGCGGAACACCGCGAAGGCCGGCTCGGCGCTGGTCCAGTGCTCGCGCACCAGCCAGCCGCCGCGCTCGGCCAGCGAGCGGAAGTCGTCGATGGCGTACTTGTAGGAGTTCTCCGTGTGCAGGCGCTCGCCGGCGCGGAACAGGTACTCCATGCCGGCGATGCGCACGCGCTGCTCGACGCGGCTGACCAGGTGCATCTCGATGCGGCTGTGCTCGGCGTTCCAGAAGGCCAGGTGGTCGAACTGGTCGAGCTGGAAGTCGGCGCCCAGCTCGCGGTTGATGCGCTGCAGCAGGTTGAGGTTGAAGCGCGCGGTCACGCCCTCGGCATCGTTGTAGGCGGCCTCCAGCACTTTCACGTCCTTGCGCAGGTCGACCCCGACGATGAAGCTCGCCCCCGGCCCCAGCAGTTCGTGGGCGCCCTGGAGGAAGGCCAGGGCCTGTTCCGGGGCGAAGTTGCCGATGGTGGAGCCGGGGAAGAAACCCAGCCGCGGGCCGTCGGCCAGCGCCGGGGGCAGCGCCTCCAGGCGGGTGAAGTCGGCGCACAGGGGCTCGACGCGCAGCGCCGGGTAGTCGCGCTGCAGGCGCGCGGCGGCCTTGTCCAGGGCCGCCGGGCTGATGTCGATGGGCACGTAGCGGCGGATCTGCGGCGCCGCGTCCAGCAGCAGGCAGGTCTTCTCGCTGGCGCCGCTGCCGAACTCCACCAGGGTGCAGTCGGCCGGGATGCGCTCGGCCAGGGCCGGGGCGATGCGCTTGAGCAACGCGGTCTCGCTGCGCGTGGGGTAGTACTCGCGGGTGCGGCAGATGGCCTCGAACAGCTCGGAACCGGCGGCATCGTAGAAGTACTTGGGCGATAGTTGCCGCGGCTGCAGCGAGAAGCCCGCCTCCAGGTCCTCGGCCAGCTCGCGGGCGCGCGGGTCCAGCGCGGCCTGCTCGGGCAGGTCGCGGGCCAGGCGCAGGCCGGCGAACATCCAGCGCTTCTCGGGGTGGAAGAAGTTGCGGTAGCTGGGCCGCGAATGCCCGGCCGGGGTGATGCAGGCGCCGCCGCGCAGGACCATCTGGCTGACCATGAACTTGCCGTTGTACTCGCCCACCGCCCCGGCGCCGGGACGGAAGCCCGGGTACGCCGCATAGGCGCTCTGCGTCCACTGCCAGGCGGCGTCGTAGAGCTGGCGCAGGCGGCCGTCGCGGGCGGCCACTTCCCACTCCATCTCGGTGGGCAGGCGCGCGCCGGCCCAGTTGGCGTAGGCGCTGGCCTCGTAGTAGCTGACGTGCAGCACCGGCGCGTCGAGGTCCAGCGGGCGCAGGCCGGCCAGGCCGAACTCGTGCCAGCCGTCGTCCTGCCGTCGCCAGTACAGCGGCGCTTCCCAGCCCTCCTCCTGGACCTTCGCCCAGCCGTCGGACAGCCAGAATTCCGCGCGCCGATAACCGCCATCCTCGATGAACGCCAGCCACTGCCCGTTGCTCACCAGCGACTCGGCGATCTCGAAGGGCGCCAGGAAACAGCGGTGCGCCGGCGCCTCGTTGTCGAAGGCGAAACCCTGGCCGTCATGGCCGATGCCCAGCAGCCCGCCCTGGATCGCCAGGAAGCGCTGCGGCCCGCAGGCCGGGGGCGCATATCCCTCGCCATAGGCCGGCGCCAGCGGCGACAGGCTGAACAGGTGGAGGATGTCCATCAGCAGCAGTTCCTGGTGCTGCTCCTCGTGGGCCAGGCCCAGGCGTACCAGGGCTTCCAGCTCGGCGTCGGGTTCCCCGTCCAGCAGCGCCTGCATGTGCTCGTCGACGTGCAGCCGGTAGTCGAGCACCCGGTGCAGCGGCGGCCGCGTCAGCATTCCCCGCTGCGGCCGCGGCTGGCGAGCGCCCAGAGCCTCGTAGTAGGAATTGAACAGGTAGCCGAAGCTGGCGTCGAACTCGGCGTAGCCGGCCAGCCGCGGCTTGAGCAGGAAGGTCTCGAAGAACCAGGTAGTGTGGGCGATGTGCCACTTGGCCGGGCTGGCGTCGGGCATCGACTGGGCGACCGCGTCCTCGGCGCCGAGGGGGGCGATCAGTTCCTCGCTGTGCCGCCGCACCTGGCGGTAGGCATCGAGCAGGGATGGGGCCTTGCTGGACATGGGGTGGTCCCCTTTTCCGTGGGCGGGTTCGGAACGCGGGCGGTCATTCGTTCTCGGGGCTGACCTTCTCCGGGTGGAAGGCGCCGCTGCGGCGCACTCATCGGGTTCGAGCCGCGGCCCTGGACAAAGGTTGCAACGAATTGTCGCCGGGGCCGCACCTTTTCAGGGTAGAAGCGCTCGCCGCGCCGGCCGGGAAAAACCGATGGGCGTGCCCGCTTGCCCCACCCCGCCCGACTGGCCGATAGTCGCGCATCGACAAGGAGGCAGCATGTTCAGCAGAAGACAGATCAACCGCGCCATGCTCCTGGCGCCCCTGGCCGGCCTGCTCGCCGGTACCGCGCGGGCGGACGGGCAATCCACGCTGGAGCGCCTGAAGCAACTGGAACGCGACAGCGGCGGGCGCCTGGGCGTGGCCGTGCTCGACACCGGCGACGGCCGCCGCTTCGGCCTGCGCGAGGACGAGCGCTTCCCGCTGTGCAGCACCTTCAAGCTGCTGCTCGCCGCCTGCATCCTGGCCCGCGTGGACCGCGGCGAGGAGCAGTTGGCGCGGCGCATCGTCTACAGCCAGGCGGACCTGGTGGAGTATTCGCCGGTCAGCGAGCGCCACGTCGGCCAGCCGGGCATGAGCGTCGCCGAACTCTGCGAGGCGGCGATCACCCTGAGCGACAACGGCGCCGCCAACCTGCTGCTGGCCAGCCTGGGCGGCCCCACCGGCTTGACCGACTGGCTGCGCAGCACGGGCGACGACGTCAGCCGCCTGGACCGAAACGAACCCACCCTCAACCAGGCCCTCCCGGGCGACCCGCGCGACACCAGCACCCCGCGGGCGATGGTCGCCACCCTGCAGCGCCTGCTGCTGGGCGACATCCTGCAACCCACCTCGCGCGACCAGCTGAACGCCTGGCTGGCGGCCAACAAGACCGGCGACAAGCGTATCCGCGCAGGCCTGCCAACGGGCTGGAAAGTCGGCGACAAGACCGGCACCGGCGAACGCGGCACCAGCAACGACGTGGCCATCCTCCGGCCGCCGGGCCGCGCGCCGATCCTGGTGGCGGCCTACCTCACCGGCAGCCCGGCCCCGGCGGAAAAGCGCGATGCGCTGCTGGCGGAGGTTGGACGGCTGGCGGCGGGGTTGGTGGAGCAGCCATAGAACGCAGCAACACTAGCAATGGCTGCGCTTGATCAAAGTACAACGTTCTGTACAATTCTCTCGTCCAGCACAGGATCAGCCATCCGCAATCCATTCCCGTCGGAAGATTCAATCAGCCCTGGCTTCGCCAGGAGGTACCCGCCATGCAAATTCTGACATTCAGCCAAGCGCGAGCCAGCCTGAAACAGGCCATGGATGACGTATGCCGCGACCATGAGCCGACTGTCATCACCCGGCAAAGAGGCGAACCTGTGGTTCTGCTTTCGCTGGAGGACTACAACGGCATGCGCGAGACCATGTACCTGCTGCAGTCCTCGGCCAACGCACAACGGCTGCATGAATCCATCGAGCAGTTACGAGTCGGCAAGAGCGTGCCAAGGGAATTGAGCCTCAGTGACGACGCAGAAGAAACGTAACAAGGCCGGCGCCCGAAAGACGGTCTCAGTGGCTTTCACCGATCACGGCTGGGATGACTACCAATACTGGAAGGGCCAGGATCCGAAGATATCCGCAACCCTGGACCGGCTCATCGGCGAGTGCCTGCGTACCCCCTTCAGCGGCACCGGCAAGCCCGAAGCACTGAAGGGCAATCTCAGCGGGCTCTGGTCCCGCCGCATAACCCGCGAACACCGGCTGGTCTACCTGTTCGAAGACGGCCAACTCTTCATCGTGCAATGCCGCTACCACTACGACGGCTGACTCGCCTTCTCCATCGGCTCAAGCCCGTGCCTGGAACATCCGCTCGTCATACATGAAGTCGTAACTGTCCTCGACCCGCACCCGGCTCATCGCCGGATGCCGCGGGTTGAGCAGGAGGTTCCACTCCAGCGGCAGCACCGCCGAGGGCACTATCAGGCCGAGCTGTTCGCCGGCCAGCAGCCAGCGGGTGCCGTAGTCCATGCTCGGGCGGTCCGCCGGCAGGCTGTTCCAGCCTTCGGGCAGGTCCCGGGGATCGGGCTTGAGGTAGAGGTCGTCGCCTTCCGGGAGCCGGAAGGCGGTGATCTTCATCGGGAAGGTCGGCCGGCCGCTGGCGTGCACGAAGGTTTCCAGGCAGCAGATGGCCGGCGTCAGGCCCAGGTAGACGACCGGTACGTCACGATGATTCCAGCGTCCGCCGAGGATGGCCGCGCCCTGGCCGCTCAGGTCGCCGGCCCGGGCCGCCTTGGCGACGCGCCAGGCCCGCATCAGGCGGCCCCGCCCCACTCCAGCGCGTGCAGCACGCGGCGTACCTGGTTGGCGCCTATCTCAGTGTCGCAGAGGCTCAGCGGCGTCTGGCCGCCAAGGGCCTGGTTGGGGCGCGCCAGCCACTGGGCCGCGGCGTCCTTGTCTTCGAACACCTGCTCGGCCAGCACGGCCACCGAGGCCAGGCGGTCGAGGCGCTCCGAGGTGACCAGGTCCAGCGCCTGGTCGGCCTTCTTCTTGCGCTCGTAGGTGGACAGGGAGATGTTGAACAGCTCGACGAAGCCGGGGCCGCTGATGCGGAAGGTATCGCGCACCGATTCGACCCAGCGCCAGCTCAAGCCGTGGCGGATGTGCTGCAGCCGCTGGGCCTCGGTGAGGCTGGCATGGTCGTGCACCAGATGCCAGAACACCGGGGACGGCGAGTCGCTGCGACGACGATCTTCCGTCTTGATGGCCAACATGCGACCTCCTCAAATGATGAAAAACAAACCATCAAATGAAGGCTACTCTCTTCTGGCGGTTTTGCCCAGCCAGGATGTCGGGAGCAGGCGGGCGCACAGCACAATGAACAAAATATTGCACACTCATCTTGAACAGAAGACTTCTTGCCTGGGCCTCCTCACAAGAAAATAATGAATTCCTGCACCATCGACTCATTGCTTGAGTCTATCGATTTGCCAATCCTCCTAAGTTCAGGCAATATAGTGTTCATTATGTTGAACATCACGATTCAAACCCTCTTCACTTCCCGCCTGGTCTCCCGCGAGCGCCACTGGACCGGCGATCTCTAGCGCCCTCCCTCGAAGTCACGTCTTTGGTGACGATGTACCCGAGCCTATCGCTCGCCCTGCGTCACCTCCCCCGCTCCGACTTTCCGCCTGGCCGCACGTGCAAACGTGGGGGTAGCGGCTTGCCCAAGGGAGGGCTCGCTCATGCGTTCCTGGATCTATCTGTTCGCCGCCATCGGTTTCGAAGTGGTCGGCACCACTTCGATGAAACTCACCACCACCCTGGCCCCGTTCTATGGCCACCTGCTGATGTACGCCATGGTCGGCCTGTCGTACTACTTCCTGTCGCTGGCCATCAAGCGCGTGCCGGTGGGCGTGGCCTATGCCCTCTGGGAGGGCATCGGCATCGTCCTCATCACCCTGGTCAGCGTCGCCTGGCTGGGCGAGAACCTGGCCCCGGAGAAGGTCCTGGGCCTGGCCGTGATGATCGCCGGCATCCTGCTGGTCAAGTCCGGCACCCGCAGCAAGCGCGAGCCGTCCGCAGAGGAGGCCGTCGCATGCTGAGCCTCGATTGGGTCCCATTCGCCTGGCTGGGCCTGGCGATCGTGTTGGAAGTGATCGCCAACCTGCTGCTGAAGTACTCCGACGGCTTCCGCAGGCGCGCCCTGGGCGTCACCTCGATCCTCTGCGTACTGGGCGCCTTCTCGGCCCTGGCGCAGGCGGTGAAGGACATAGAACTGTCGGTGGCCTATGCGGTGTGGGGCGGCTTCGGCATCCTCGCCACCGTGGCCATGGGCTGGGCCCTGTTCGGCCAGCGCCTGGTGTGGCGTGGCTGGCTAGGGTTGGGCTTGCTGGTGGCGGGGATGGCGCTGCTGAAGCTGGCCTGAGGAAACGAAAACGGGGCGCCGCATTGGCGCCCCGTTTTCGTTTGGGAGTGACGGATACCTGTGGGAGCGGGCCCTGCCCGCGATTTCGCGCGCAGGGCGCGCTCCTACAAGGGCACGGCGTATGGGCGACCTGTAGCGGATCTCATCCGCGAATCGCGCCGATATGTCCGGCTATCGCGGACAAGGTCCACTCCTACGCCGCCCCACCCACGCCATTCCAATGTAGGAGCGCGCCCTGCGCGCGAATCGCGAGCAAGGTCCGCTACAGGTAGGTGAGCAGGCCGCGCCGAGATGCTCGCTCCTACGAAAAGACAAAAGCCTGTGACCCGGCTCAGGCCGGCAGCCTCTCCAGGCGCCGGCGGATCACGTCCACCAGCAGGTCCGGCTGGAACTTGGAGAGGAAGTCGTCGCAGCCCACCTTGCGCACCATGGCTTCGTTGAAGCTGCCCGACAACGAGGTGTGCAGCACCACGTAGAGCCCGGCCAGGCGCGGGTCGTTGCGGATCTCGGTGGTCAGGCGGTAGCCGTCCATCTCCGGCATCTCGGCGTCGGTGAAGACCATCAGCAGCTTCTCGTCCATGTCCTCGCCGGCGTTGGCCCAGGCCTGCAGCTGGCGCAGCGCGCGCAGGCCGTCGGTGGCCACGTGCAGCTTCAGGCCGAGCTGGCCGAGGGTGTCGCGCAGTTGGTTGACGGCGACGCTGGAGTCGTCCACCACCAGCACCTCGCGGCCGCTGGTCTGCGCCAGCAGGTCGTCGTCCAGGCGCTCGGCGGAGACGCGGGTGTTCATCGGCACGATCTCGGCCAGCACCTTCTCCACGTCGATGATTTCCACCAGGCGCTCGTCGATGCGGGTGATGGCGGTCAGGTAGTGCTGGCGCCCGGCCCCGCCGGGCGGCGGCTGCACCGCCTCCCAGTTGAGGTTGAGGATGCGCTCCACGCCACCGACCAGGAAGGCCTGCACCGAGCGGTTGTACTCGGTGACGATGATGGTGCTGCGCTCCTCGGGACGCAGCGGGCGCATGCCGATGGCATGGGACAGGTCGATCACCGGCAGCGTCTGGCCGCGCAGGTTGATCACCCCGCAGATCATCGGGTGGCGCTGCGGGATCAGCGTCAGGCGCGGCAGCTGCAGCACCTCCTGGACCTTGAACACGTTGATCGCGAACTGCTGCCGGCCGGCCAGGCGGAACACCAGGATCTCCAGGCGGTTCTGCCCCACCAGTCGGGTGCGTTGATCGACGCTGTCGAGAATGCCGGCCATGGGGGCTCCTGAAATCGGGATGAATAGCGTGTCGCTGTATCGGCCAGAATTCCGGTGACGAAATACTGGCGCAACGCCATCATGCCTCAGAAGCCCGTTCCGGGCCAGCCCCGGCGATCAGCCGCCGAGCAGCGGCGAGTCCGCCGGCAAATGCAGGCGCAGCGCTGCCGGGCGCACCTCGAAGCGCGCCCTTCGCGCCTCCAGAGGCTCGCCGTCGAGGTTGATCGCCAGGCCCTCGCCGGCCTCCAGCTCGAGCCACGGCAGGCGCGCGCGGACGAACAGCTCCTGCAGCCCGCCGCCACTGCCGAGCAGGCTGCCCAGGGCGGACAGCATGTCGCCCGGCGCCGGCAGGATGCTGACGTCGAGCAGGCCGTCGTCGGCCAGCGCCTGGGCACACAGCGGATGGCCGCCACCGGCCTGGCGGCCATTGCCGATGCCCAGGGCGAGGAATTCGCCCTGCCAGTCGAAGCCAGGGCCGCGGAAGTGGCCTTCGGCCGAGTGCACCTCGGAGAAGCGGCTGATCCCGGTCAGCAGGTAGGCCGCGCCGCCCAGGGCCTTCTTCAGGTCTTCGGAGGTGTTGGCCGTGACCGTGGAACCGAAGCCGCCAGTGGCCATGTTGAGGAAGATGCGCCCCTCCACCTCGCCCAGGTCGATGGGCCGCGCCGCCTCCTCCAGCAGGCCCAGCGCCGCGGCCGGCTCCAGCGGGATGCCGGCGGCGCGGGCGAAGTCGTTGGCCGTGCCCAGCGGCAGCAGCGCCAGGCTGGCCTCGGCATCGGCCCGGTACAGCGCCTCGGCCACGGCCCGCGCGGTGCCGTCGCCGCCGCCGGCGACCAGCCTCGGGTAGCCGGCCGCCAGAGCCTCGCCGACCAGGCGCTCGGCATCGCCCTCCTCCCAGGTGACGCGCACGTCCAGCCGCCAGCCGGCCTCGCGGCGCGCCAGCACCGCCGCGCGCACCTCATCGTTGGCCGCCTGCTTGCCGTGCAGGATGAGCATCGCTTCGGGTTTCGCCATGGTCCCTCTCCCCTCCTTGAAGTCCATTCACTATGGACCATCGAAGCGGGGCGCGAAGTTCAGGCCGGGTAGCCGGTGATCTCGCGGATGCTCCGGTACAGCGGCTTCAGTTGCCGGTACATGCGCTGGTAGACCTCGCGGTACAGCCGCTCGTAGGTGCGCTGCGCCTGTGGCCGCGGCTGGAACACCTCACCGACGCGGGTCATGGCGGCGATGGCGGCGGCGAAGTCCGGGAACAGCCCCAGCCCCACCGCGCAATCGATGGCCGCACCCAGGCCGGAGGCCTCGTAGACGTGCGGGCGCTCCGCCGGCAGGCCGAAGATGTCGGCGGTCAGCTGCATGGCCGCATCGCTCTGCGAGCCGCCGCCGGCCACGCGCAGGCGCTCGATGCGGGTGCCGGAGCGCTTCTCGATGCGCTCCTTGCCCTGGCGCAGCGCATAGGCCAGGCCTTCAAGAATGGCGCGGTAGATGTGCGCGCGGGTGTGCACGTCACCGAAACCGATGATCGCGCCCTTGGCTTCCAGGCCGGGTTCGCGGATGCCCGGCGTCCAGTAGGGCTGCAGCATCAGGCCCATGGAGCCGGGCGGCACCTGTTCGACCAGTTCGTCGAACAGCTTCTCCGGCTCCACGCCCAGCTCGGCGGCGCGCTGCATCTCGCGCAGGCCGAACTCGCGCTTGAACCAGCTGACCATCCAGAAGCCGCGGTAGATCATGACTTCGGTGTTGAAGTGATCGGGGATGGCCGCCGGGTATGGCGGGATCAGCGGGATGGTCTCCAGGTAGCGCGCGCGGGTGGTGTTGATGGTCGCGGTGGTGCCGTAGGACAGGCAGGCCACGCTGGGTTCGATGGCCCCGGCGCCGAGCACCTCGCAGGCCTTGTCGGCGCCGGCGGCGATCAGCGGCAGGCCCTCGGGGATGCCGGTGTGGCGGCTGGCCTCGGCGCTGATCGTGCCGAGCCTGGCGCCGGGCTTGAACAGCTCGGGCAGTTGCTCCTGGCGCACCTTCACCGCCTGCCATTTCCAGTCCCGCGGGGCGGCCCACTTCAGGCGTTTGTAGTCGAACGGCAGGTAGGCCACGCTGCACGCCAGGGAATCGACGAAGCGCCCGCACAGGCGATGGGTGAGGAAGCCGGACAACAGCAGCACCTTGTGCGTGGCCGCGTGCAACTCCGGCTGCTGCTGAGCGACCCAGTTGACCTCGGCCTGGCTGCGGAAGTAATCCACCGCGCCCTCGGCGCCGGCTAGCTTGAACAGCCAGCCCCAGGGCCCCTTGATGCGGCCCTCGACTTCCGCGCGGCGCTGGTCCAGCCAGAGGATCGCCGGGCGCAGCGGCTTGCCCTGCCCGTCGACGTGGATCACGGTGCCGCGCTGGGTGGTCAGCGACACGCCGCGGATCAGGCTGCGGTCGATGCCGCCCTGCGCCCAGAGCAGCTGGCAGGCCTCGCCGAGCTTGGCCCAGTAGTACTCCGGGTCCTGCTCGGCCCAGCCGGGCTGGCTGGAGTAGTAGGCCTCCAGCTCGACCTTGCCCTTGCCCACCAGGTTGCCGGCGAGGTCGAAGAGCAGCGCGCGCACGCTCTGGGTGCCGTTGTCGATGGCCAGCAGGTAGCTCTGTTCGCTCAAGGTGCGATCCTTCTCGTCAGGGGGCCTTGCCGGTGATGGGTATCGCCGCGCCGATGGCACGGGCTCCACGTAGGATGGGTTGAGCTTGCGATACCCATCACTCTCCCCCCGGCAAGCTATAGCAGCGCCGCCAGAGCTCCAGGTAGGTGCGCTCTTCTTCGTGCCAGCGCCCGTCGTCCCAGCCCAGGCGCGCCTGGCACAGCGCGCGAATAGCCGGCAGTTCAGCGGCGCCGCCGTTCGCCAGCAGCAGGCCCAGGCGCGTGCGGCGCAGCAGCAGGTCGTCCAGGTGCAGCACCAGCTCGCCTTCGGCGGCCCAGGCCAGTTCGGCCCACAGGCAGTCGCTGTCGCCCACTCGCCCGTTGCCGAGTTCCGCCAGCAACCTGGCCAGTTGCGGCAGGTTGCGGCCGTGGCGGCCGGCCAGGCGCCGCCGCTGCTGCGGGCCCAGGCCGGGCAGGTCGACCTCGGGCAATGCGGCAAAAATCGCTGAGCCGCTGTCCTCCAGCGTCTTGCCGAGCATGGGCGCGCAGGCCTGCAGCACTTCCAGGGCCAGCAGGCGGAAGGTGGTCAGCTTGCCGCCGGCCAGGGTCACGCAGCCGGGCTCCTGCCACAGGGCGTGCTCGCGCTTTTCGTCCGAGGGTTTCTTCCGCGCCGCGCCGCTGCTGACCACCGGGCGCACCCCGGCCCAGGTCGAACGGATATCGGCCCGGCCGATGCGTGCGGCGGGGAACTGCTGCGCGCAGGCGGCCAACAGATAGTCGACTTCCTCCTCGCTGATGCAGGCATCGCTGTCCAGGCCGTCGCCATGGTCCAGGTCGGTGGTGCCGACCACGCTGGCGCCTTCCCAGGGGAAGACGAACACCGGGCGCCGGTCCGCCGCGTGCATGAAGCTGAAGGCGTGGGCCACCGGCAGGCGCCAGGCCGGCAGCAGCAGGTGGCTGCCGCGCAGGGGACGGATGTGCTCGTCGCCTTCCCTGCGGCGCAAGCCGTCGGCCCAGGCGCCGGTGGCCAGGGCCACCGCGCCGGCGCGCAAGGCGAAGCGCTCGCCGCTCTCCCGGTCCTCGGCCAGCAGGCCGGTCACCCGGCCGCCTTCCCGGCTCAGTTCCAGCACGCGCAGGCCGTTGAGCGCCTCGCCGCCGTCGGCGCGGGCCTCGTCCAGCACGCGCATGACCAGGCGGGCGTCGTCCACCACCGCATCGGCGAAGCGCGTGCCGCCCAGCAGGCCGTCCTCCTTCAGCCCCGGCGCCAGGTAGCGCAGTTGCTGCAACGGGTAATAGAGGTGGTTGCGCTTGCCGGCCAGGGCGTCGTACACGGCCAGCAGGCCGCCGAACACCTTCGGCCCGGGGAAGCCGCCGCGGTAGTGCGGCATGATGAAGCTCAACGGCTCCACCAGCCCCGCCGCCTCGCCGAGCAGGCGCTGGCGCTCGCGCACCGAGTCGCGGGTCAGGCCGAACTGGCCCTTGGCGATGTAGCGCAGGCCGCCGTGGACCATCTTCGAGGAACGGCTGGAGGTGCCCCAGGCGAAGTCGCGCTGCTCCAGCAGCAGGCAGCGCCAGCCGCGCCGCGCGGCCTCGCGGAGGATGCCGGCGCCGGTGATGCCGCCGCCGACCACGATCAGATCCCAGTCGCGCCCGGCCAGTTCGGCCAGCGCCTGCCGACGCCAGGCGGCGCTCCACATGGCGTCAGTCCTGCAGCAGGGTGCCGGGGTTGAGCCGGCCCGCGGGGTCGAAATGGCCGGCCAGGGCGCGCAGGATGGCCATGCCCAGTTCGCCCTTCTCCAGCGCCAGGTAGGGCGCGTGGTCGCGGCCCACGCCGTGCTGGTGGCTGATGGTGCCGCGGTTCTCGACGATCGTCCGGCTGGCGGCCTGCTTGAGCCGGCGCCAGCGCTCATGGGTGGCAGCATAGCTGGACGCCGGGCGGAACACGTAGGTGGTGTAGATGCTGGAGCCTTCGCCATAGACGTGGGACAGGTGGCTGAACACGTGCACCCGCTCGCCTTCCGCCGCCAGGCCGTCGCGCAGGCTGGCCTCGATGCGCCGCATCAGGTTGTCGACGTTGCTCCAGTCGGTGGCGGTCTCCAGGGTGTCCACCACGTAGCCGGCCTGCCAGAGCGTCTCGCGCAGGTAGGGCGAGCGGAAGCGGCTGGCTTCCCACTTGCGCCCCAGCAGGGTGCCGGTGAACACTCCGCCGAAGCCCTTCAGCAGGCGCCGCGCGAGCTTCAGCGAGGCGGCGTTCTGCGCGCGGCTGCCGGTGACGCCGAAGGTCAGCATGCACTTGCCCTCGCCCGCCCCGCGCCACTTCAGGTAGCGCTCCAGCCAGGCGATCTGTCCGGGATGGCCAGCCAGGGTCAGCTGGGTGCGGGTCTCCACCGCATTGGACAGGCGCAGCATGGACAGCTGCACCCGCGCCTGGGCCAGGCTGCGGATGGCCGCCAGGCCCTGTTCCCAGGACGGCAGGAAGACCACGTAGAAGCGCTCCTGCTCGGCCAGCCGCGAGACGCGCACCTTGACCGAGGAGATGACGCCGAAGCGGCCCTCCGAGCCCAGCACCAGCTCGCGCAGGTCGGGGCCGGCGGAGGATGCCGGGAAGGTGGGGATTTCCAGCGGCCCGGCGAAGGTCTCCAGGGTGCCGCCGGCGAACAGCTGCTCGATGCGCCCGTAGCGCAGCGACTGCTGGCCGCTGGAGCGGCTGGCCACCCAGCCGCCGAGGGTCGACAGCTCCCAGGACTGCGGGAAGTGGCCGAGGGTGTAGCCGCGGGCGCGCAATTGGCTTTCCACCTGCGGGCCGTTGGCGCCGGGGCCGAAGGTGGCCACCAGGCTTTCCTCGTCCAGCTCCAGTAGGCGGTTCATGTGCGCTAGGGAAACGGTCAACACCGGCTTGTCGGAGGCCGGCGGGTTGATGTGCCCGGCCACTGAGGTGCCGCCGCCGTAGGGGATCAGCAGGCAATCGGTGCGTTCGGCGTAGCGCAGCAGTTCGCGGATCTGCTCGGCGCTCTGCGGGTAGGCCACGCCGTCGGGGAAGCGGCCGAACTCGCCCTCGCGCATGGCCAGCCAGTCCGGCAGGCTCTGGCCGCGGGCGTGCAGCAGGCGGTCCATGGGTTCGCGCAGCAGCAGCGGGTGCTCGGCCAGGCGCGAGGCCGGCACCTTGGCCAGCACGGCGTCGAGGCTGGCATCGGGCAGTGCGAGGCCGGGGCCTATCTGCTCGGCGAGAAAGGTCCGGCCCGAGCCGGGCAGTTCCATCGAAGTGCTTTCCTCACCCCAGCCATTCCAGCGTCGCATGCCTGCCGTGCTCCTGTTCCGGTCGCTCGCAATGGCTGCCTATACTAGTCGGCCGCCCGGGCCTGTCACTGTCGGATCGGGCCAGCGCCAGTCGCCAATAGAGCCACCAGAACAAGAGCGCACCATGCACGCCCTCGGCTATACCTCCGTACCCGCCCTGCTCAAGTACCTGCGCCAGGCCGAGCACCTCGGCCTGGATGTCGACGCCGCCCTGCGGGCCGCCGACCTCACCCGCGCGCAGCTGGCCGACAACAGCCAGCGCCTGCCCAGCGAAGCCCACGAACGCCTGCTGGGGTATTTCTGCGAACACGCCAACGATCCGCTGTTCGGCCTGCATGCCGCGCGTTTCGTGCAGCCGGGCTCCTGGAGCGTGCTCGGCTACATCACCATGAACTGCGCCACCCTGGGCGAGGCGATGAACCGCATCATTCCCTACGAGAAGCTGGTGGGGGACATGGGCGTGAGCCGCGTCGAGCCGGGCGACGGCCACGTGCGCCTGGTCTGGAACTGCCGCCACCAGACCGCCGACATCCGCCGCCACATGGTGGAGAACGTGCTGGCCTCCTGGCTGCTCTACGCGCGCTGGATCGCCGATTTCGAGGGCTCGCCCGAGGAAGTCTGGTTCGAACACCCGCAGCCGGCCGGCACCGAGCTGGCCGAGTACGAGCGGCTGTTCGGCTGCCCGGTGCGCTTCGAAAAGCCCTGCAGCGCCCTGTTGGTGCCGCTGCCCCTGCTGGCTTTTCCACTACGCCAGGCCGACGCCAACCTGCTGCGCACCCTGGAAGAACACGCCCTGGCCATGATGGCCGAACTGGACGACGACGAACCGCTGCCGCTACGGGTGAAGAACGCCCTGCGCCTGCTGATGAAGGACGGCCTGCCGCGCAAGGAACGCGTCGCCGAGCGCTTCGACATGACCGTGCGCACCCTGCAGCGCCACCTGCAGCAGGCCGGCACCAGCTACCAGCAGATCCTCGACACGCTGCGCCAGGAGCTGGCCGAGCACTACCTGCTGCACAGCGACCTGCAGATCCAGGACATCGCCCAGTACCTGGGCTTCACCGAATCGCGCTCCTTCCACCGCAGCTTCAAGGGCTGGACCGGGGAGACGCCGGGGGAATACCGCCAGCGCCATCGGCCGGCGGCGGGGTGAGTAGATTCGCGGGCAAATACCGGGAGGCACGGCATGTCCCCTGTAGGAGCAACTGTCTTGCCGGCCGCGCCGGGGTGCTCTTCGTAGGATGGGTCGAGCTTGCGAAACCCATGCGTTGAGGCGCACCTCGGCGCAGCCGGCAAGACAGTTGCTCCTACGCCCGGGGGCGCCTGGTTCGGGCCTGCGTGGCGGGGAGTTCGCGAATGAAAAAATGCCGTTTCTCCCAGGCAGAGAAACGGCATTCTTTTCTTAAGTGAAAAGCTCTACGGCATCTGCCGGGCTTTTCACATCACGCGAAGGCTCAAGCCTTGACGCGGGACTTGTACTCGCCGGTGCGGGTATCGATCTCGATGGAGTCGCCGATTTCGCAGAACGCGGAAACCTGCAGCTCGGCACCGTTCTTCAGGCGGGCGGTCTTCATGACCTTGCCGGAAGTGTCGCCACGGACGGCCGGCTCGGTGTAGACGATTTCACGGACGATGGTGGTCGGCAGTTCGACGGAGATCACCTTGTCGTTGTAGAAAACCGCTTCGCAGACGTCGGTCATGCCGTCTTCGATGAAGGTCAGCACGCCTTCCAGGTCGCCCTTCTCGATCTCGTACTGGTTGAACTCGTTGTCCATGAAGACGTACAGCGGGTCCGCGAAGTAGGAGTAGGTCACTTCCTTGCGGTCGAGGATGATCGGTTCCAGCTTGTCATCGGCCTTGAACACGGTCTCGGTGCCGGCGCCGGTCAGCAGGTTCTTCAGCTTCATCTTGACGACGGCGCTGTTACGGCCGGACTTGTTGAACTCGGCCTTCTGGATGACCCAGGGGGCGCCGTTGATGTTGGCAACCTGGCCTGCGCGGAACTCTTGAGCGGTTTTCATACGAATATCCGATTTGGATTGGAGACAAAAAACAGGGGACGTATCATAGCCAATTTGTATAAAAACGCACCAGCCCCGCGGCGAGATCCGGCTGTGCGGCATGCTTTTCGCTCCAGCGCAGCGCCCATTCCCGCCAGGCTCCGGCTCGTTGCTGCAGCGCCGTCCAGGCCGTCGCCGCATTGCCAAGGCCGTTCCAGGCGTGCCAATAGGCCAACAGGGCAGCCCTGAGTCCCGGCTCCATGCCTTCACTGTATAGAGAGAGGAAGGCGTCCAGCTTCTCCAGGTGCACGCCCTCCTCCTGCTCGTAGATGTGCCAGACGAATGGCCGCCCCGCCCAGAGCGCCCGGACGAAGGAATCCTCGCCGCGCACCGCGTTGAGGTCGCAGCTCCACAGCAGCAGGTCGTAGTCCTCCTGGCGGACGAACGGCAATACCTGCAGGCGCAGGTTGCCGCGCCGATGGCGGTCGCCCGGCGCCAGCCCCGGCAGGCCCAGCCAGTCGGCGACATCACCCAGCACGCGCCCTTCCGGCACCAGCAGCAGCGTCGGCTGCGCGTCTTGCGCCAGCGCGTCCAGCCAGGGCGCCAGCGCCGGGTTCTCGTAGGCGAACAGGGAAATCAGACGCTCCCTACCCTCCACTTCCACGCCAAGAGAGGCCAGGAATGCCCGGCGGCTGGCGTCGTCCGCCTGGAAGGCCCGGCGCCGCTCAAGCAGCCCCGCCTCCCGCAGCAGACCGCCGACGCCCGGCTGCACCCCGGGGAAATAGAAGTATTTCTGCAGACCGTTGGCCTGCAGCGAAGGCAGGCCGTGGCAGGCAGCCACCCAGTCCTCGGCGCTGAGGTATTCCAGGTTCAGCCACAGCGGCGCCACGGCGCGCTCGCGCATGGCCTCCACGTAAGCCGGCGGCAATGGGCAGGCGAATGCCTCGATGACCACGTCGGCGGCCGGCGTGTCTTCCCACTGCGCAGGCCAGTGGCGGACTTCGACGCCCGCCTGGCGTTGATTGGGCAACGCCGGATCGGCCCCGGGGCACAGCCGCGCGAAGGCATTCAGGTCGTCCACCCACAGGCGCACCGCCTGGCCGTGCTCGCCGGCGAGCTGGCGGGCCAGGCGCCAGGTCACGCCGATGTCGCCATAGTTGTCCACCACGCAGCAGAAGATGTCCCAGCTCGCCATCGCACTCGCCTTTCGAAGGAAGCCGCCAGTTTAGCAAGGCGGGCCGCCCCGTTTTCCCCTCGACGTCCTTAAGCCGATGAATCCGTTGAAAAAACATTTGCCTTTCGGAAAACCTTTGAGTAAAGTGCGCGCCTCGACAGACACAGCGCTGTCGAAACCCTGGTGAGGTGTCCGAGCGGTTGAAGGAGCACGCCTGGAAAGTGTGTATACGGGAAACCGTATCGAGGGTTCGAATCCCTCCCTCACCGCCAGATCAAAAAGCCCGGCTGACTGATGAAGTTAGCCGGGCTTTTTCGTTCCAGCGCGTTGCACTCGCAATGCACCCTTGCAATTGGCGACACAGTTAGTCGCCATTAGTTCCCAGCAGACTTTCGTCCTATCGCGTTTTAGCATTACTTCGGACGTCTATACTCGGATATTCCGCCCTCGCCTCGGCTCCTCCCAACAGCCCCGCTGTAGGGCAGTCGCGGACACTTGCACATTTTTTGCACAACTACCGGGCAATTAAGAGTTCAAGCAGGCCTGGCATGAAAAAAAAGTGCCGTACTTGCGCTTGGTCAGTTTACTTACTACAAGTAATGAGTACTATGTAGTCCGGCTAATTTCCCAGTCCCATGGGGAATTGCTTTAATGGAAATGTCCACCTTAAGGGGAACACGATGAACAACGTTCTGAAATTCTCTGCTCTGGCTCTGGCTGCTGTTCTGGCCACCGGTTGCAGCAGCCACTCGAAAGAAACCGAAGCCCGTCTGACCGCTACTGAAGACGCCGCTGCCCGTGCCCAAGCCCGCGCTGACGAAGCCTATCGTCACGCTGACGAAGCTCTGGCCGCTGCTCAGAAAGCCCAGCAGACTGCTGACGAGGCTAACGAGCGCGCTCTGCGTATGCTGGACAAAGCCAGCCGCAAGTAATAGATCCTCGGATCTGTTCGAAAAGCCGACCTCTCGAGGTCGGCTTTTTTATTGCCCGGACTTTCTCCCGGGCAATGAAAAGCCCGCGGACCTTGCGGTCGGCGGGCTCGGCACAACGGCGCAGGCGTCAGGGCATCTGCACGGTGGTGTTCTCGCTGGCAGCCACCGAGGAACCGGGCTGCTGCGGCATGGCGATGGCCACCGGCAGGCCGTCTTCGGCCGCCACCACTTCGCGCACCACGTTCCAGTCCATCTGCATCTGGTTGGCGATGTCTTCGCGCTTGAGCAGCGCGTTGATCACCGCGGTGTGCTTGTCCACGACCGAGGGGTTGCCGTGGTCGTCGATCGGCGTATGGGCCTCGAGGTAGATCTTGCCTTCGCTGCGGCCGAACTTGTACGGCTCGTTGATGATGCGCACCGAAGTGCCCACCGGCACCATCGGGAACAGCTCGGTCACGTCGCCGTTGTACATGCGGAAGCAACCGTGGCTGGTGCGGGTGCCGATGCCGAACTTCTTGTTCGAGCCGTGGATCAGGTAGCCGGGAACGCCCAGGGACATCTTGAACGGGCCCAGCGGGTTGTCCGGCCCCGGCGGCACCACGGTCGGCAGCGGGTCGCCGTCGGCGGCGTGCTCGGCGCGGATCGACGCCGGCGGGTACCAGGCCGGGTCCTTGGTCTTGGCGACGATGCTGGTGTGGGCGATGGGCGAGCCCCAGCCCTCGCGGCCGATACCCAGCGGGTAGGTGTAGACCACGTTCTTGCCTTTGGGGAAGTAGTACAGGCGGTACTCGGCGATGTTGATCACGATGCCTTCGCGCGGGCCCGGCGGCAGGATGAAGCGCGTCGGGATGATGACCTCGGTGCCCACGCCGGGCAGCCAGGCGTCGACACCCGGGTTGGCGGCGAGCATTTCCTGGTAGCCCAGGTCATAGGTCTGGCCGAGGTCGGCGAAGGTGTCTTCGTACTTGGCCTTGATGACCTGCACCTGGCCGACGATATCCTCGCCGGGCGCCGGCAGCGGCAGCTCGAGGGCGGAAACGGGGCCGGCCGAGAGCAGCGCGGCAAAAGACAGCGAGCAGGCGGCGATAACACGCGACAACATCCGGAGATCCTTGGCGAGAGCACAGTTGACAGAGGGGGCGGTAGTGTACCACTCAGACCCTATTTTCCGGGAGAGTTCACAATACCCAGGAAAATCGTTGCCCGCGTTTTTCCTGTTCCAGGCGTTTCAGGCATTCCGGGCACAGCCGCCGGTCGCGCAGCTGCGGCCGCCGGGCCTCGCGCCAGAGCGGTTGCGCCGGCAGCAGGCCGCCGCAGAGAGTGCGGTCCGCGGGGGAGCCGAGCTCCAGCTGCCGGGCGACGAGATGCACGCGCACCTCGCGGCAGGCGAACAGATCGAGCTGGGAATCGGGTTCGATCAGCTGGTAGGCGAAGAGGGTCCAGGCGGGGCGGGACATGGCGGCTCCTGAAGGGTGCGCAAACATAGCGGAAAGCCCCCGCGCGGGGAAGCCTTCCGACAGCCCGGCGATCAGAGCAGCGGCTTGAGCTGCGGCCAGACGTTGTCCAGCAGGCGCGGCTGCGCGGCCACGGCCGGATGGATGCCGTCGGCCTGCATCATCTGCGGCACGCCGCCCACGCCGTCGAGGAAGAACGGCACCAGCGGCACCCCGCCCTGCTCGGCGACCTGCTGGAACACCCGGGCGAAAGCCCGGGTATAGCGTTCACCATAGTTGGGCGGCAGGCGCATGCCCAGCAGCAGCACCTTGGCGCCGGCCTGGCGCGAGGCCGCCACCATCGAAGCAAGATTCTGTTGCAATTGCTGCGGCGCCTGCCCGCGCAGGCCGTCGTTGCCGCCCAGTTCGATCACCACGACGCTGGGTTTCTCCCCGGAAAGCAGCGCCGGCAGGCGCGCCAGGCCACCGGCGCTGGTGTCGCCGCTGACCGAGGCGTTGACCACCCGGTAGTCGAACCCCTCGTCCTTCAGCCGCTGCTCCAGCAGGCTGACCCAGCCGCGGCCGGTATCCACTCCCAAACCGGCGCTGATACTATCGCCGACGACCAGCAGCGTCTGCGCCGCGGCTTGCTGGGCGACCAGCAGCAACGCCAGGCAGACGCTCGATAGCCATGCACGCATCGGACCCTCCATGAGCGAAAGCATTCTCACCGCGCGCAACCTTAGCAAGGTCGTTCCCAGCGCGGAAGGCGAGCTGACCATCCTCCACGACCTCTCCCTGGCCCTGCAGCGCGGCGACAGCCTGGCCATCGTCGGCAGTTCCGGCTCCGGCAAGTCCACCCTGCTCGGCCTGCTGGCCGGGCTCGACGAGCCCAGCGGCGGCAGCGTGGAACTGGCCGGGCACCACCTGGGCGAGCTCGACGAGGACCAGCGCGCGCGGGTGCGCGCCGCCCACGTCGGCTTCGTCTTCCAGTCGTTCCAGCTGCTCGACAGCCTCGACGCCCTGGAAAACGTCATGCTACCCCTGGAGCTGGAGGGCCGCAGCGACGCCCGCGAGCGCGCCCGCACCCTGCTCGAGCGCGTCGGCCTGGGCCAGCGCCTGACCCACTACCCGCGCCAGCTCTCCGGCGGCGAGCAGCAGCGCGTCGCCATCGCCCGCGCCTTCGCCGCCGAACCCGACGTGCTGTTCGCCGACGAGCCCACCGGCAACCTCGACAGCACCACCGGCGAGCGCATCAGCGACCTGCTCTTCGAGCTCAACCGCGAGCGCCGCACCACCCTGGTCCTGGTCACCCACGACGAGCGCCTGGCGCACCGCTGCCAGCGGCAGATCCGCCTGGAAAGCGGCCACCTGATCGACCACGCGGAGCCCTGAGCCGATGAAGTCGCTGCCGCTGTCGCGCCTGTTCGGCCTGGCCCTGCGCCAATTGCTGCGCGAGTGGAGCAGCGGCGAGCTGCGCGTGCTGTTCTTCGCCCTGCTGGTGGCGGTGGCCGCCAGCTCCGCCATCGGCTACTTCAGCGCACGGCTGAACGGCGCCATGCTGGTGCGCGCCTCGGAATTCCTCGGCGCCGACCTGGTCCTCAGCGGCACCCAGCCGGCCGCGCCGGAGCAGATCGACAGCGGCAAGCGCCTGGGCCTGAAGCACGCCTATAGCGTCGAGTTCTCCAGCGTCATCGCCACCGACCAGGGCATCCAGCTCAGTAGCGTCAAGGCGGTGGACGACAGCTACCCGCTGCGCGGCGAGCTGAAGAGCGCGGCCGCGCCCCTGGAGCCGGAACGCGCCG
>Ga0182748_1001575_pt1 | contig 21943 bp, 15 predicted proteins | sample eDN3rd37CKraftOP_FD_128877 | JGI IMG/M metagenome (GOLD analysis project Ga0182748, IMG submission 128877) | Enriched Organic Plus compost microbial communities from Emeryville, California, USA - eDNA 3rd pass 37_C Kraft OP (version 2) (version 2) ...
ACGACAGCAGACGGAATCGTGCCGATTGCACGGGATGCTACGCAACTCATCGCTGGCGGCCGGCTGGTGCGACAGCGCGCCGAGATCGGTTCGGGCGCGGTCATTCTAACGAGCATCTCCTCGACCTCTTACGCCGGCGTGTCCGCGGCCCTGGTGCCATGGCTTCTTGGCGGCGGCACACTTGTGCTGCACGATTCATTTCATCCGGAGATGCTGCGCGAGCAGATCGACAAAGAACAATGCGACGTGCTCGTCGTACCCAATGGCCTGTTGCCGGGACTCGCCGCCTCCGACTGGCTGGACCCGCCCGGCATTCGCAGTGTCGTCGCGATCTGGCGATCGCCCGAGCGATTTGCCTCCGCCGCGCAATGGACCAATCTCGATGTCGCGCTGATCGACGTCGCGGCGTTTGGCGAGAGTGGCCTCCTTGTCGCACGGCGGTCACCTGGCGGGCGCACATCACCATGGCCGATCGGCAAGGTCAGAATCGCAGACACCGGCTCTACTTGCGCGGAAGTTGCAGTCACGCCCGGCGGAACGCTGGGGCTGTCGGGTTCGCTCGCCGCCTCGCCCTACCGGCCGTATGGCACCGGCGACAAAACTGACGATTCGTCGCCCGCCGATGGGCATGTCGATACCGGCTATCCGTGCCGCATCACGCCGGATCAGCAGGGACTCGTCGTGACCGCGCCACCCGCGGGGCTGGTTGCGGTCGGCGGGTACCACTTTCCGATACACGATCTGCAGCGCTTGATACGGGACATCGACCGACACGGCGTGCTGGCGGCACTTCCGCATGCTGTGACAGGCCATCGATTAGCCGGTCACGCAAGCGATCTCGTAACCATGCGGGGCGCGCTTCAAAACATGAGCGTCAACCCTCTGGTAACGGCAGCCTTTGGACGCCGATCCGCCTGACAATTTGCAGGGTCAAATTGACCACACATTAATTCGCCGGGCGCTAACTGCCCGCCCATCAATTGGCAATGTGATCCGGACTTGATCGGAATTCGCGCACAGCGCGGCGCGGTCACAATTCGGACACGAGGAACGCAAAAAAATGTCGCTGCAGGGTCCGGTCGTAGTTGTTGCCGAAGAGCCCTCTCCGGACTTGATCGCAGCTATTTCCGAAACCGGGGCTTTTCCGGTGATCGAGGCATCGTGCGCGCAGGCAAGCGCGGCGATTGCTGCGGCCGATCCGTGCGCGATTATATTGGCGGACGCGCGCGCCTCCAGCGATCAGCACCTCGGCGAAAGTCTCACGCGCAGCATGACGCGCCGCACGCCGATCGTGCCGGTTGTGGCATGCGCAGCGGCGAACGACATTCCGCCCTATCGTGAGGCCCTCGCCATGCCGATCGACGCCGAGCCATCGGCGATTGCGACGCGGCTGTCATCCGTGCTGCGTGTCCGCGCGTTGCATGCGAGTGTGTTGCGGCGGGCCGAGGCAGCACGGTCCGCTGGTCAGCCATTGCCATCGACGTCGGCGAGCGATCCGCTCGAGGAAGCGACCGTGATCCTTGCCGGGCGCGGGCGAACTTATCCCTCATTGTCGATCGCTCTCGGTGAGCAGACCGGCGTGATCGGTGTGCTCGCGATCGAAGCCGCAGCGCGCTATCTCAAGGCGCGCGATCCGGATGGTCTCGTGATCGGCGACGGATTTGATCCGCACAATGTCGACGCCTTGCTTACGGTCATTTCCGAGGATTCGCGCTTCCGCGACCTGCCGGTCGGCGTGATCGGACATCCGTTCGATGACGACCTCCGCCGGCTGCCGCATCTTGTCGTCGCGAGCGATCCGCTTTGTCTGGTCTCGCGGATCCTGCCACTCGTCCGCTTGCATGCCTTCGAAGCGCGATTGCGGCGGACACTCGATGCCTTTGTGAAGGACGGCGTCATCGATCCCGCAACCGGACTGATGAACGAGCCGGCCTTCCTCGCCGAACTCGAGCGCGTGATCCGCGATGCCAGCCGACGCTCCGGCGGCCTGTCGGTGGCGCGCCTGAGTTTCGAGGGCGATCTCGATGCGCGCGCAATGAACGACGCTGCGCGCCTTGTCAGCAAGCTGGTGCGGGGCGCGGATTTCGCCTGCCGCGATCACGGCGCCTCCATTCTGATCGCCTTCGTCGATACCGCGCCGCGGCAGGCGCGAACGGTGGCAAAGCGCCTGGTCGCGGTGCTGCGCAACACGATGCTGCAGGCCGGAGGCCGCCGCGCGATCGCCCCCGAAGTCGCACTGACCGCATGGCGATCCTCGGATACGCTCGAAAGCCTCCTCGCCCGCATCACGCCCTCGGCGGTTGCAGCCGAGTAACAGGCCGCTTACATCTGCTGGGTCGCTGCTCCAGCAAAGGGCCCGCCCCAATGACCGATCCAATTCGCGTCGATGTTGTGTCCGATGTCGTGTGCCCCTGGTGCTTCATCGGCAAGAAGCGATTGGAGCAGGCGATCGCACTCAATCCGGATATCCCGGTCGACGTGCATTATCACCCCTATTTCCTGAACGACTGGATCCCGTCGGAAGGCATTTCGCGCGAGCAATATCTGACGACCAAATTCGGCTCCCCCGAACGATACAAGGAAATAGCTACGCGCGTGTCGGCGGCTGCGGCGCAGGAAGGCCTCGTCTATGCGATCGACAAGGTGAACCGCCAGCCGAACACGACCGACAGCCATCGCCTGATCCATTGGGCGGAGCAGGTCGGCAAGGCGCCGCAGATGAAGCAGCGCCTGATGGAGCTTTACTTCTCCGAAGGCGCCGACCTTTCCGACAAGGCCGTGCTGGTCAAGGCAGCGCAGGATGTCGGGCTCGATGGCGACGAGATCGCGCGAAAGCTTGCGACCGACGAGGACCTCCCCCTCCTCGCGCAACGCGTCGAGCAGGCAAAGGCCGCCGGCATCCAGGGCGTGCCGTTCTTCATCTTCGACAACGCCTATGCCGTGTCCGGCGCGCAGGCGCCCGAGCAACTCGCCGGTGTCATTCGCAAGATTGCCGAAGAGCGACAGCAGAACGCTGCGGGGTGAAATCCTTTCGGCCGCCCTCATCCTTCGAGACGGCTGCTTCGCAGCCTCCTCAGGATGAAAGCGGATTTGCTTTCGCTGCGTGCATTCGCATCAAGCCGCCATCTTGCCTTCGGCGATCTTCACCAGATTGCGCAGGATCTTCGTGGTGCCGAGCAGCCGCTGCACGGGCTTTGGCCAATCGTCGAGGAACACCACCTTCATGTCCGGACGCACCTTGGCGATCGGCGCCTGGCTGGTGATATAACGCATCAGCCCTTCCGGATTGGCGAAGCTGTTGTCACGGAATTGCAGCACCGCGCCCTTCTGGCCGGTGTCGATCCGCTCGACATTGGCGCGCTTCGCCAGCAGCTTGATCACCACGATCTGCATCAGATGCTTGACCTCTTCCGGCAGCGGTCCGAAGCGGTCGACCAGCTCGGCAGCGAAGCCCTCGACCTCCTGCTCGTTCTCGACCGTCGCGATCCGACGATACAGACCGAGCCGCACGGACAGGTCGGCGACGTAGTCTTCGGGAATGAGCACCGGCGTGCCGACGGTGATCTGCGGCGACCATTGATCCGCCACCGGCTCGGAAATGCCGGCCTTGAGCGCGGTGACCGCCTCCTCCAGCATCTGCTGGTAAAGCTCGAAGCCGACTTCCTTGATGTGACCCGACTGCTCCTCGCCGAGGAGATTGCCGGCTCCGCGAATGTCGAGGTCGTGCGAGGCAAGCTGGAAGCCTGCGCCCAGCGTGTCGAGCGACTGCAGGACCTTAAGCCGCCGTTCGGCCTGCGCAGTGATGCGCTTTTCCGCGGGCAATGTGAACAGCGCATAAGCGCGGATCTTCGAACGTCCCACTCGTCCGCGCAACTGATAGAGCTGCGCGAGACCGAAGCGGTCGGCCCGATGCACGATCAGCGTATTGGCGCTCGGAATGTCGAGACCGGATTCCACGATCGTGGTCGAGATCAGGACATCGAACTTGCCATCATAGAAGGCCGACATGATGTCCTCGAGCGCGGTCGCCGGCATCTGGCCATGGGCTACCGCGACCTTCACCTCGGGGATGGTCTTGTCGAAAAACTCCTTCGCGCCGGCAAGATCCTCGATCCGCGGGCAGACATAGAAGCTTTGCCCGCCGCGATAGCGTTCGCGCAGGATCGCCTCGCGGACAACGACCGGATCGAACGGCGAGACGAAGGTTCGCACCGCCAGCCGATCGACGGGGGGCGACGCGATCAGCGAAAGGTCGCGCACGCCCGTCAATGCAAGTTGCAGGGTGCGCGGGATCGGCGTTGCGGTCAGCGTCAGCACGTGGACTTCGGCGCGCAGAGCCTTCAGCTTCTCCTTGTGCGCTACGCCGAAATGCTGCTCCTCGTCGACGATGACGAGCGCGAGATCCTTGAACTTCACGTTCTTGCCGAGCAAGGCATGGGTGCCGACGACGATGTCGAGCGTACCTTCCGCTAAGGCCTTGCGGGTCTGCGCGAGCTCCGCGGAGGTGACCAGGCGCGAAGCCTGGCCGATCTTCACCGGGAAGCCACGAAAGCGCTCGGTGAAGGTCTTGTAGTGTTGCCGCGCAAGCAAGGTGGTCGGGACCACGACCGCGACCTGCTTGCCGGCCATGGCGGCCACGAAAGCCGCACGCAGCGCCACCTCGGTCTTGCCGAAGCCGACATCGCCGCAGACCAGCCGGTCCATCGGGCGGCCGGAGGCGAGATCCTCCAGCGCGGCGTCGATGGCGTTCTGCTGATCCTCGGTCTCCTCGTAAGGAAAACCGGCGCAGAATTCATCATAAAGGCCCGCCGGCACCGTGAGCTTCGTCGCCTCGCGGAGTTTGCGCTCGGCGGCGACCTTCATCAGTTCATGCGCAATCTCGCGGATGCGGTTCTTCATCCGCGCCTTGCGCGTCTGCCAGGCGGTGCCGCCGAGACGGTCGAGATCGACTTCAAGATCTTCGGAGCCGTATCGTGACAACAGCTCGATATTTTCCACCGGCAGATAGAGCTTGTCGCCGCCGGCGTAATGCAATTCCAGGCAGTCATGCGGCGCACCGGCCGCTTCGATCGTCGCAAGACCCACAAAGCGCCCGATGCCGTGGTCAACATGGACCACGAGATCGCCGGCCGAGAGAGAGGTCGCCTCGGCGATGAAATTCTCGGCCTTCTTGGATGCACGGCGCGGCCGCACCAGCCGGTCGCCGAGAATGTCCTGCTCGCCGATGATCGCGGCCTGCACGGTCTCGAAGCCGGACTCCAAACCAAGGACAGCCAGCGACACTTCGATCCGGGGCCGGGTCAGCGCCTCCTGCCAGGAGCCGACATTGGCAAGGTTCGTCAGCCCGTGGTCGCGCAGCACATGGCTCATGCGATCGCGGGCGCCATCGCTCCACAGCGCGATAACCACCTGCTTTCCGTTTCTCTGCAGGGCGGCGACGTGCCTGGTCACGGCGTCGAACACATTGCCGTCGGCTTCGGCACGTTCGGCGCTGAAATTGTGACCTTGCTTGGTGCCGATATCGACGACCGCCGCATCCGGGCTCTCGGGCACCGCGAAGGGCGTCATCCGCGCGAGCTTCAGGCGGGCCAGCTGCGCCTTCCATTCATCGGCGGTGAAATAGAGTCGCTCCGGCTTCAGCGGCTTGTAGGGGACGCCGCCGACGCCCTGCGGCGCGTTCTGGCGGGTCTCGTAATAGTCGGCGATCTGCGCGATCCGCTCCTGAACCGCATCGTCGGCGAGCGGCTCGATCACGACAGCCGTGCGGTCGAGATAATCGAACAGCGTGTCGAGATGATCGTGAAACAGCGGCAGCCAATGCTCCATGCCAGGATAGCGCCGGCCTTCGCTCACCGATTCATAGAGCTGATCGTCGCGCGTCGCCGCGCCGAAGGCCTCGACATAGCCCAGCCGGAATCGGCGGATGGTCTCGGTCGTGAGCTGGAATTCCGCGACCGGAACGAGATCCAGCGCGCGCAGGTCATATTGGGTGCGCTGGGTCTCCGGATCGAAAGCGCGGATGCTCTCGATCTGATCGCCGAAATAATCGAGCCGGACCGGCTCGGCCATGCCGGGCGCGAACAAATCGAGGATGCCGCCGCGCAAGGCGTAGTCGCCGGGTTCGCGCACGGTGGAGGCGCGGGTATAGCCATTCAGCTCGAGCCAGCTCGCGACCCGCTCCATCGACAGCACATTGCCCGGTGCTGCGGACAGCGATTGCCCCATGACCATCGTGCGGGGCGGCACGCGCTGCAGGATGGCGTTGACGGTGGTGAGGACCACCGCCGGCTTGTCGCGCGCCTCGACATTGGCGAGCCGCGACAGCGTGGTCATGCGCTGGGCCAGCACACCGGCATGGGGCGACACGCGGTCGTAAGGCAGGCAATCCCAGGCCGGGAATTCCAGCCGCTCGACGTCCGGGGCGAAGAAGGAAAGGCCCCGCGCCAGCGCCGCCATGCGCGATCCATCGCGGCACACCACCAGAAGGCTGACTGCGGGCGGCTCGCGTCCCGCCGCCACGGCCCGCGCGAGATCGGCCACCACCATGCCCTCGGCGCCATCGGCGACACCCGACAGCGTCAGCGGTTTCCCGCTTTTCAGAAGCTCGGCCGGAGAGAACGACATCAGCGGCGGCCTTCGTTGTGGAACCGCACGATGCGCGTCAGCAGCTCCGACTGGTATTCCTGCGGGATGGCCGCCTCGCCGGTCACCCAGACGTAAAGATCGTGGTCCGGCACGTCGAGCAGCCGCTCATAAAGATCCAGTTCGCCATCGGACAGGTCGGCGATATGCGCATCGGCAAAACGGCCGAGCAGGAGATCGGTTTCCCGAATCCCGCGATGCCAGGACCGGAACAGCAGCCGCCGCTGACGTTCGCTCAACCCTTCGCTCGATCGTGTCGACCCTGTCATTCATCACCCGCAACGCCAAAAGCCCGGACGGGCCGGGCGCGCGTATATAGGCGCTGAGAGAGCGGCTGTCAGCCCGTTGTGTTTGGGATATCGATAGGCCATGCGGCCCACCCTGCTCGATCCGCTTTTCGCGGCGATCACGACGCTTCCCGGCATCGGTCCGAAGCTCGAGAAGCTTTATCGGCGGCTGCTCGGCCGGGACGACGAGCCGCGCATCGTCGACCTTCTGTTTCACCTGCCGACGGGCGCCATCGATCGCCGGGCGCGGCCGAAACTGCGTGAGGTGGAGCCCGGCACGGTCGTGACCGTCAAGGTGACGGTGGACCGGCATCGGCCGGCGCCGCCCGGTCGCGACCGCGCCCCGCATCTTATCTATGCGAGCGACGACACCGGCGACCTTGTCATCACCTATTTCCGCGCGCGCAAGGAGTATCTGGAGAAGCTCTTTCCGGTCGGCGAGACCCGTTACGTCTCCGGCCTGACCGCTCTCTATGACGGCATGCTGCAGATGGTCCACCCGGACCGCGTCGTCGACGAGAAGGGCCTTGCCGTCCTGCCGATGATCGAGCCGGTCTATCCGCTGACCGAGGGCATTACGGCGAACATGATCGTGAAAGCGATGGATAGCGCGCTGTCCAGGATTCCGGTGTTGCCGGAATGGCAGGACGCGGCCTTCCTCGCAAAGAATGGCTTCCCGGATTTCGGCACGGCTTTGCGCAAGCTGCACCGGCCCGAAACGCTGGACGACATCGCGCCGCAAGGTGGCGCCCATACCCGCCTCGCCTATGACGAATTGCTCGCAAGCCAGCTCGCGCTCGGCCTGATGCGGGCTCATAATCGCAAGCGCGCCGGCCGCGCCAACGCCGGCGACGGCCATCTGCGGCGGGCGATCATCGCAGCCCTGCCCTATTCGCTGACCCTGTCCCAGCATCGCGCCCTCGATGCCATCGTCGCCGATCTCGGCAAGCCCGAGCGGATGGTGCGGCTTCTGCAGGGCGATGTCGGCTCAGGAAAAACCGTCGTCGCGCTGCTCGCGGCCGCGGCGGTCATCGAGGCCGGACGCCAGGCGGCCTTGATGGCGCCGACCGAGATCCTTGCCCGTCAGCATTTCAACACCATCGCGCCTCTGGCGGCGACGGTCGGCATCCGAGCTGATCTTCTCACCGGCCGCGAGCGCGGCAAGGATCGTGCGGTTCTGCTTGAGCGGCTCGAGTCCGGCGATGTGCATTTCCTCGTCGGCACGCATGCGCTGTTCCAGGACGACGTCACATTCCGCGATCTTGCGCTCGCGATCGTCGACGAGCAGCACCGGTTCGGTGTGCATCAGCGCCTCGCGCTCGTGAACAAGGGCGAAGCGGTGGACATGCTGGTCACGACCGCGACACCGATCCCGCGCACGCTGGTCCTGACCTATTTCGGAGACATGGACATTTCCGAATTGCGGGAAAAGCCGGCGGGCCGGCTGCCGGTCGATACGCGGACCATCCCGCTCGAGCGGCTCGACGAGGTGGTCGACGCCGTCGGCCGGGCGCTCAAGGACGGTCAGCGCGTGTATTGGGTGTGTCCGCTGGTTGCCGAATCCGAAACCGGCGACCTCGCCGCTGCCGAGGATCGGTTCAAGGCGCTGCGCAAGCGGTTCGGCCGCGCCGTCGATCTTGTGCATGGGCAGATGCGCGGCTCGGAAAAGGACGAGGCGATGCGGCGGTTTTCCGTCGGAGAATCGCAGCTCCTCGTATCGACCACGGTGATCGAGGTCGGCGTCGACGTTCCGGAAGCGACCGTCATGGTGATCGAGCATGCCGAGCGCTTCGGGCTTGCCCAGCTTCATCAGCTGCGCGGGCGGATCGGACGCGGCCACGGCAAATCCACCTGTCTCCTGCTCTATCGCGCGCCCCTTGGCGAAACCGCCAAGGCGCGTCTCGCCATCATGCGCGAAACCGAAGACGGCTTCCGGATCGCGGAGGAGGATCTGAAACTACGCGGCGAAGGCGACGTTCTCGGCACGCGCCAAAGCGGCATGCCGAGCTTCCGCATCGCCTCGCCCGAGGCGCACGGACATCTGTTGCCGGCGGCCCGCGATGACGCGCGGCTCATCCTGTCGCGCGATGCCACGCTCGCAAGCGAGCGCGGCAAGGCCCTGCGGGTGCTGCTCTATCTGTTCGAGCGCGACGACGCGATCAGGCTCGTCGACGCCGGCTGACTTATTCGCCGAGCGGGTTCGGACCGAACCGGTTTGGCCCCGGCTTGCCGCGCGACGCATACCACACGATCAGCACGATGGTGCCGATCAGCGGGATGATGTGCAAAAGCTGCCACCAGCCGGAGCGATCGATGTCGTGCAGGCGTCGCGCGCCGACAGCGAGGTTGGGAATCAGCGTTGCAAGGCCGAACAGGCCCTGGAGCACCGGCGCGCCATCTCCGAAGATACTATAGTCGAGGATGCCGAGAACGAGCCCCGCCAGGAAACAGAACAGCGCCCAGTACCAGAAGGCCGAACGCTGGGCGCGTCCTGAAAAGTTCGCGTAGTTCTGAAAGCCGGAAGTAATCGCCTCACCGAAATTCATCGCCCCGTCTCCCCGTTGAATAATCGAACGCGCGTTACGCAGCATTCTCCTTGTCGTCGCGAACCGAATGAGCGGTTCGCGCGGCCGCAGCGAGCGCGGCAAATCCCTTCTGGCTTTCGTCGGGCGCAGCGCCCGGCTGGATCATGCCGGCCGACATGATCAGGGTCGCAGCCTGCTCGACGGGAATCTCAAGCTCGATGATATTCTTGCGCGGAACATAAAAGAAGAAGCCGGTCGTCGGATTTGGCGTGCACGGCAGGAATACCGATATCTGATCGTCGTCGCCCGGCAGGCATTTCGCCACCTCGGCGCTCGGCGGCTGTGACAGGAAGACAAGCGACCACATCCCCGGCGCCGGAAATTCGACAAGGCCAACCTTGCGGAAGCTGTTGCCGGATTTCGAGAACAGCATCTGAAAGACCTGCTTCACCGTCTTGTAGATCGGCCGCACGATCGGCATCCGGTCGATCAGACGGTCGCCGAGCTGGATCAGCGTCCGGCCGACAAGGTTGTGGGTGAGAAATCCGAGCAGCGTCAGCGCAACGACCGCGATCACAAGACCCGATCCGGGGATGTTCAGCGGCAGATAGGTTTCCGGGCGGTAGGTCTCCGGGATCAGCGGGCGCACCAGGCCGTCGACCCAGGTGACGAAGGTCCAGATCAGCCACATCGTGACCGCGACTGGCCCGGCGACGATCAGGCCGGTCAGGAGATAGTTGCGCAACCGGGCGCCCAGGCCATGCGGCGGCAGATCGGTCTCGATGATATCAGGAGGCGTGTCGGTCATTCGCGGCGCTTGGGCGGCGGAACGCCGCCTCTGTTCGGTCTATATAGCCCAAGTCGCGGCGCTTTGCGGCGATGGTGTGGCTGATTATTCAACCGTGACCGATTTCGCCAGATTTCGTGGCTGGTCGATGTCGGTGCCAAGCGCCACGGCCGCGTAATAGGCCAGAAGCTGGATCGGCAGCGCATAAACGAGCGGCGTCACCGAGTTCGGCATGTCCGGAAGGGTGATGGTGGTCACCCCCGGCATCGCCGCGGCGACCGTTCCCTTCGGGTCGCTCAGGAGGATGATTCGGCCGCCCCGCGCCGCCACCTCCTGCATGTTGGACACCGTCTTTTCGAACACCTGATCGTAGGGCGCCGTGACGATCACGGGCATGGTCTCGTCGATCAGCGCGATCGGTCCGTGCTTGAGTTCGCCCGCCGCGTAGCCTTCGGCGTGGATGTAGGAGATTTCCTTCAGCTTCAGCGCGCCTTCGAGCGCGAGAGGGTAGCTCGTGCCGCGCCCGAGATAGAGCACGTCACGGCTCTTGCTGATGTCGCGCGCCAGCAATTCGATGTCGCCCTCGAGCTTGAGCACATCGTTCATGTGCCGCGGCACCTCGATCAGGGCGTGCACCAGCTCGCGTTCCTCTGCTTCGCTCAGACATTGCCGCGCGCGACCCGCGGCGATGGCGAGGCAGGCGAGAACGGCGAGCTGGCAGGTAAAGGCTTTCGTCGACGCAACGCCGATCTCGGGACCGGCAAGCGTCGGCATGATGACGCTGCTTTCACGCGCGATCGTGGAGGTCTGGACGTTGACCACCGCGAGCACGTGCTGTCCCTGGGCCTTGGCATAGCGAAGCGAGGCGAGCGTGTCGGCTGTCTCGCCGGATTGCGAAACCACGATGGTCAGATCGCCCTTGCGCAGCGGCGCTTCGCGGTAACGGAATTCCGACGCCACATCGATCTCGACGGGAAGGCGCGCGTAACGTTCGAACCAGTATTTCGCGACGAGGCCAGCGTAATAGGCGGTCCCGCAGGCCGAGATCGATACCCGATCGAGGTCCCTGAAGTTGAACGGCAGCGCCGCGGGCAAGGCGACGCGCTCATTTGCCATGTCGAGATAATGCGACAGCGTATGCGCGACCACTTCCGGCTGTTCGTGGATCTCCTTCGCCATGAAGTGGCGATGATTGCCCTTGTCGACGAGAAAGGCGGAGCCGGTCGTCTTGACCTGGGCGCGCTGCACGGGGTGACCGGCCTCGTCGAAGACCTGAACGTCGCCCCGCCGGACCACCGCCCAGTCACCTTCCTCGAGATAGGAGATGGTGTCGGTGAAGGGAGCCAGCGCCAGCGCGTCGGACCCGAGATACATCTCCCCGCTGCCGTGACCGATTGCGAGCGGCGATCCCTTGCGCGCGCCGATCATGAGGTCGTCCTCGCCGGCGAAGATGAAGGCGAGCGCGAAGGCGCCGCGCAGGCGCGGCAGCGCCGCGCGCACCGCTTCAACCGGCGACTTGCCATTCTTCATCTCGGCAGTGACGAGATGAGCGACGACTTCCGTGTCGGTTTCGGTGCTGAAATGCGCGCCCTGCGCCTGCAGCTCTTCGCGCAACTCGCGGAAATTTTCGATGATGCCGTTATGCACGACCGCGAGGCGATCGGTCGCATGCGGATGCGCGTTGTTCTCGGTCGGCTTGCCGTGCGTCGCCCAGCGGGTATGTCCGATCCCGGCACGACCGGACAGCGGCTCGCGTCCGAGCCTGTCCTGCAGGTTCTTCAGCTTGCCTTCGGCCCTGCGGCGTTCGAGGTGGCCATTCTCGACGGTGGCGATACCGGCAGAATCGTAGCCGCGATATTCCAGCCGCTTCAGCGCGTCGACGAGCAGGCCCGCGACCGGCTCACGCCCGAGAATTCCGACAATCCCACACATTGAGCGCCGAATCCCCCGCCCGATAACCTCGATTAGCCCCGGTGGCTGTTAGACAATCATCCCCCGACCCGCGGAAATCACAATGCGTTTCGGCCTGTAACCGGGATGCAGGATGGCGGATGGTCAGCCGCGGTCCTTTTTGCCTGCCGCCTTCAGGCTGCGCAAGCGCGAGGCCCACCCTTCCTTAATGACCTGACGCACCCGTCCGAGTGCGAGCGAATCGGCCGGCACATCCTCGGTGATCACCGAACCGGACCCGATATAGGCGCCCTCGCCGATCGTCACAGGTGCAACGAGCGCGGAATTCGAACCGACGAACGCCCCTTTTCCGACATCGGTCCGGTGTTTCGCCGATCCGTCATAGTTGCAGAAGATGGTGCCGGCTCCGATGTTGGCATGTTCGCCCACCCGTCCGTCGCCGATATAGGCGAGATGATTGGCCTTCGCGCCGTCCTCGAGCACAGCTGCCTTCAACTCCACGAAGTTGCCGATCTTCGCGCCCTTGCCCATGCGGGCGCCGGGACGCATCCGCGCGAAAGGACCGACCTCGGCGCCTTCGCCGATATGCGCGCCGGTCAAATGCGAGAAGGAATGGATGATCGCACCGGACTCCACGGTCACGCCGGGACCGAACACGACATAGGGCTCGATGGTGACGTCGCGCGCGAGCTTGGTGTCGGCGGACAGAAAAACGGTCTCGGGAGCGATCATGGTCACGCCCGCTTCGAGCGCCGCTTGCCGCAGACGCTGCTGCAGGACGGCTTCGGTTTCGGCGAGCTGGGCCTTGGTGTTGACGCCTCTCACATCATCCTCCTCAACCTCGACAGCGACCGCGCGAAGTCCGGACTGGTTGGCGAGCGCCACCGCATCGGTCAGGTAGAATTCGCTCTTGGCGTTGGCATTGCCGATCCGGTCCAGCAAGGCCAGCGCGCCGCGTCCGTCGAGCGCCATCAGCCCGCCATTGCACAGGCGGATCGCCCGCTCCGCCTCGGTCGCATCGTTGTGCTCGCGTATGGCAACGAGACGGCCGTCATCGATGATGAGCCGGCCGTAACCTGTGGGGTCGGCCGGGGTGAAGCCGGCAACGGCCACCGCGGCGCCATCTGCGATTGCCGCGCGGAGCCGCGACAACGTCTCGGCGCGAACGAGGGGCGTGTCGGCGAAGACCACGAGGACATCGTCGAAGCCGCGCGCAAGAGCATCGCGCGCCGCCAGCACAGCGTGCGCGGTGCCGAGCCGCTGCATCTGCCTGACGATCTCGGCGCCCGGGACAATGCGTGCGGCTTCCTTCGCCACCGCGTCGTGATCGGGCCCGACCACCACGACGCAGGCGGCCGCACCGGCCGCCCCCACCGCGCGCAACACATGCGCAAGCAGCGTTTCATTGGCGACCGGGTGCAGCACCTTCGGCACGCCGGATCGCATCCGCGTGCCTTCGCCCGCCGCCAGGACTACCGCCAGACATGTCCGTTCCGTCATTCCGATCCCCATTCTGGGGGAGCCTCATAGCCCGGCGGGGGTGCCCAGAAAAGCCGCCTCGACGCTCCGCCCCCGATCGTTCCCTGCTAGGATTCGCCGCAATGATTCGCAGAGAAACCCTGAAATCCCAGCCCTCGAGCCCGCCGCCCGCGCAACCGGCCGGGAACGCGGCTGCCGATTTCAGCGCATTCGCGCATCTCGGGCTGTGGGGCGGCGTCGCGGCGTCATGCCTCCTCGTGGTCGCACTCGCCACAAGGACCGAGACCGCACAAGCGCGTCTGGCGGCGGCCTACGCATATTTCACCGGCCATTCCGAGGCCGAAGACCGTCAGGCGAAAGAACGGCGCCGGCAAATCGAAGACGCGCGCCGGATGAGCGAGGCGATCCGAAGCCTCACGGAGGATCGCGATCGCCTGATCGCCCGCATGGCGGTCATCGAGCGCAATTATGAAGACGTGACCGGCTCGATCGGCAAACTTGCCGCCGCCCGTCCTGCGGCAGAGACGCCGGCCCCCTCGCCATCGGCGACAGCCGTCGTCGCCACACCGTCGACGCCCCCGCCGGCGGTAGCGGCCCCAGCCTCAGTGCCGGCCCAGTCGCCTGCGTCGGCAGCATCCGCACAAGCCGCGGTCGAGCCGCAGCAGCCGGTCGCGGTCAAGTCGGCATTCGGGGTCGACATAGGCGGCGGCCAGTCGCTCAACGTCTTGCGCAACGCCTGGGATCGTGCGCGCCGCAACCACGCCGCTCTGCTTGATGGACTTCAACCCGTGATCGCCGTGCGCGACGGCCGTGGCGGGCATGTCGAACTCCGCCTCGTGGCCGGCCCGATCGCGAACGCGGCCGATGCCGCAAGGCTGTGCGCATCGCTGGCAGCGGCGGGACTGTCGTGCCAGCCCACGATCTATGACGGGCAGAGGCTGGCACTGCGATAGCGCCTTGCCGCCGACAAGCCCGGTGCGCATATTGCGCGCATGATCTCTCGCGCGATGTTCGCCCCGTCGGCCCGCCAGAGCAATTGGCTGATCGTGATCGGCTTCCTCGCGCTCGGCTATGCGCTCTACCTGCGCTACCTCGCGGTTGAACTCACCAGTGTCGGTCTCGCCTGCCAGGGCGGATTGCAGACATGGCTCTGCGCGACACGGTCATTTGTCACGACCCTGTTCAATCATTCGGTGTTCGGCTGGGTGGCATTCGGCGCCGCGGCGATCAACCTGATCCGACCGACGGTGCCGCTCTTCGCGCTCGGACTTGCGGCCGCGGCCTTTGGTGTCGTGCTTTATAATGTCGGACTGTCGGCGCTGGCGGTCGCCTTGCTGATCCTCAGCTTTGCGCGGCCCGTGACCATCGAAACCGAACCAGACTGAGGGCAAGCAGGGTCAGGAGCGCGCAGAGCCAGACCGATTGCCAGTTCGCGAGGCTCTCATTGAAGAGAATGTAGACCGCGGCAAGGATTAAAGTGACGGCCGCGACGCGCTCGGCGAGCTGCATCAGCGCTGCCCCTTTGCCCCGGCTGTCGAATGCAAGGAGCGCCAGCGGGACGATGGCCGCCGTCAGCGGCGCGAACGGAAAGTCCTTGTATCGCGGATCGAAGACCAGTCCGAGCGCTACCTGGATGGCGAGCACGGTGGTAATGACCGCTGCCAATCCGGCGCCCCACTCGGCCCATGATCGCCTGGCCTCGCCGCGTCCCCCGAGAATGTCGGCGAAGGCCGGAAGTTGTCCGCCGCCGATCAGAACGATGGCGCTTGCCATGGGCGCCAGAAGCGCAGCGAAGATCAGTGCGCCGGACCTGATCCATCCCCCCGCCCCAAGACTCTCATAGAATGCAAGTTCGATTGCCCAGCCGATCATGCTACCGCCGACGAGAGCGATGACGGCGACGGCGCCCCAGGCCGCGTTCGATGTCTCGCGGCGTGGCGTCCAGAGTGCAGCCGCAAAGATCAGGACCGCGAACACAACACCCGCGGCCGCCTGCTGACGCCAGAACGGATGGTCGGAGACCGGACTTCCCCAATCGAATTTCGGCTGGCGCGTGGCGTCGTCAAACAAGCCCCAATAGCCGCCGACGGTCCCCTCCAGCCGCCGCTTCCACGGCTGGTCGAATGCCTCGATCACATTGACGCGGTAACCCTTGCGCTTGGCGATCGCGAGAACCTCGTGAAGGATACGCGCCTGATTGGACAGCGAGGGTAGCGCGCCTTCGCGCATGCGCCCTGCGCTTGGCCAGCCGGTCTCGCCGATCAGGATGTCCTTGCCCGGAAAAGCCGCCGCCATCCGCTCCCGGATCGATTCAATATGTGCGGCAGCTTTCGAAGCCTCGATCGGGAAGTCTTCCCAGTACGGTAGGATATGGATGGTAACGAAATCGACCGCCGAAGCGAGATCACGGTTGCGCAGCCAGAACTCCCAGACATCGGCATAGGTGATCGGAACGCCGGTTCGGCTCTTCACCTCCCGCAGGTAATTGCCGACCTGTTCGGCCGATAATTCGCCGCGCAACAACACTTCATTGCCGACCACCACCGCCTGGATGACGTCGGGGAATTGCTTGGTCAGCCGGACGATGGTTTCGACCTGCTCGCGGTTCTTGTCCGGATGACTCGACAGCCAAAGGCCCTGGATGACCTTGAAGCCATGACGCCGCGCGATCTCAGGCACCTGGTCGAGCCCGTGCTCAATTGAATAGGTCCTGATGCAATCGGTCAGCGACTTCAGACGGGTCAGATCGTCCTCGATCTGGGCTGCGGGAATGTGCGTCCCGGCCTCCAGCGGCGACTGACTGCCGCGGAATGGCGCATACGAGACGCACTGGATTTTCTCCGCCGCTCCGGCGCCTACGGGCATCGGCACCGCGCGGCCAAGCCACCACCAGAACAGCGCGATCAGTCCCGCGACCGCGACAAGCAGGATCACCGGGAGGAGCGTCCCGGTTAACGAACGTTCATGCATCGGGATGACTCATGCGCTTGTGCGACTTCTGATCGTGCTCGCGGCCATGGTGCCAGGCAGATTGACGTCAAACGCACGCCGCGGGCGCGCATAAGCTGGACAAATCGCAGGAAAGGCGGAAATCTCAAGCGATCGGCTCCGAGCCGCATTGCGGACGGATTCCGATGTAGACTGCGCAACTTATCATCCAACGCCGCGCCAACGCGCGAGAGTGTCCTAGCATCATGTCACCCCGTTTTCTGCGAGCCCTGCCCCTCCTTTGCTTGGCCATGTGGGTCGGCTCCACCCCAGCGTCGGCCCAGAATGAAGCGGCCGATAAAGCAAAGCAGCAGGCCGCCGAGCAGGCAAAGCGGGAAGCGCAGCGGTTGAACGATCTTGCCGAAGTCTCAAAGCAGATGACGGGCCCGGCCGGCAACCCTGAATGCGTTTGGGTCGGCCGCCGCGTCGTGCACCGGCTTTTCCAGGACGACCTCGACACCGCTTTCCGGCACATGGATTTGTACGATCGCTTTGGCTGCCCGGGCGGGCATATCCAGGCGGCGTTTCGGTGCGTTGTCCAGCAAGGTCCGACGATCGATCCGAAGGCGCAGGAAAACATTATCGCGCGCGTTCATTCATGCTGGGTTAATCCAGCGGCTCCACCTCCGCCGGCAGCGGCGGCAACTGCACCGCAGTCCGGAACAACAACGCAATGACAGCGTTGACGTCGTGCAAAACGGCGTCAGCGTCATCAATTCGCCATGCCGCGATGTCATTGAAAAATTCAAGTTGTTGCGCTATCTGACTGTCGTAGCAGGCGCTTGTCTCAGGGGACGGGACGGCGACCTTCACCCAGCCCCCGCTCGGTTTCGCGTTCTATGCGCCTCGTCGCGGTTGCCGTCGCGCTCGTAGCCTGCATGCATGCAGGCATCTGGGCCCTTTCCGAAAAACGCATCGCTGCTCCGGACATTCACGGTCCGCTGGCAAGCGTGTCGTACGGTAAGCATCCGGATAAGCAGGTCGGAATCGAAGAGATTCAGTCCGACCTTCGGATGCTGGCGCCGCACACGCGGGCGGTGCGCACTTACTCATCCACCAACGGCCTTGAGATGGTGCCCTCGCTTGCCGCGCAGGCCGGCTTGCGGGTCACCGCGGGCGCCTGGCTCGGCGGAAGCCTCGACGACGCCGAATGGCAGGGCAAGGGACCGGATGCGTCCAACGGCAAGCGCTATCGCGAGCGCCTCGCCGAGCGGGCTCGCAACACCGCCGAGCTGAACGCGGTCGTCGAAATCGCGCGGAAGAATTCCAACGTCGAAGGTCTCGTTCTCGCCAATGAAGCGATCTACCGCGGTGAGACGATCCTGTTCGACAACGAAACGTTGTCGCCGGAAGAGGTCGCCCTCGTTCGCGCGGCCGCGCAGGTGTCGAAAGCCGAGGAGACCCGGATCAAGGAAAAGATCAATGTCGGGCGGCTGATCAAGGCGATCCGGGAGGTCAAACGCCAGGTTTCGGTCCCGGTGACGACCGGTGAAATCTGGAGCGTCTGGCGCGATCATCCTGAACTCGTCGCCGCCGTCGACTACATCGCCGTCCACATCCTGCCCTATTGGGAAGGCGCACCGGATCAGTCCGCGGTCGATGCGGCGATCGGCGGCTTCAACCAGCTGCGCGAGATGTATCCCGGCAAGCGCATCGTGATCGCCGAATTCGGCTGGCCGAGCGCCGGGTACAATTTCAAGATGGCAACGCCCGGTCACTTCGAGCAGGCCCACATCATCCGCGATTTCGTTGAGCGCGCCAACGCCATCGGCGCCGACTACAACATCATCGAGGCGTTCGATCAGCCGTGGAAGATCTCCGAAGGCAGCGTCGGCGCCTATTGGGGGCTGTTCGACGCCTCCTATAAGCAGAAGTTCAACTGGACGGGCCCGATCTTCGACCCGGATTTCCGCAAGCTTGCCCTGCTTGCGGTGCTCCTCGGCGTATTGTTCTCCCTGCCCCTGCTGACCATGGGGGTGACGCTGACCGAGACCCTCGTGCTGGCGACGGCGGCCCATGTCGTCGGCGCGTGGTTCGCCGCGGTGTTCGCATTCTGGAATGGGCATTACTTCGTGTGGGGCGAGGCATTCGCCCTCGGCCTCGGCTGCGTCCTCCTTGTGCCGCTGGTGGCGATTGCCATGACCAGGATCGAGGAGATCGCGGCGATTGCCTTTGGCCGCAAGCCGCGCCGGCTCCTGCAGGTTGACTCGCCTCCCCTCGCTCCGGAGGCGCAATCCCACCTGCCCAAGGTCTCGATCCACATCCCGGCCTACAAGGAAGAGCCGGAGATGCTCAAAGCCACGCTCGACGCCGTGGCTGGGCTGACCTACCCGAATTTCGAATGCGTCGTGATCATCAACAACACGCCGGACCCGTTCTACTGGGAGCCGATCGAGGCGCACTGCAAGACGCTCGGCGATCGCTTCATCTTCCTGCGCGAAGACAAGGTCGAAGGCTTCAAGGCGGGCGCGCTGCGCATCGCGCTTGAGCACACTGCGCCCGACGCCGAGATCATCGCCGTTATCGATGCCGATTATGTGGTGGCGCCGAGCTGGCTGTCGGACCTCGTGCCGGTCTTTGCCGATCCGAAGGTCGGCCTCGTCCAGGCGCCGCAGGAGCACCGCGACGGCGACCGCAGCGTCATGCATTACGCCATGGCCGGCGAATATTCCGGCTTCTTCGACATCGGGATGGTCGAGCGCAACGAAAAGAACGCCATCGTCGTCCACGGCACCATGTGCCTGATCCGGCGCGAAGCGCTCGCCGCCGCCGGCAACTGGCCGAGCGACACGATCTGCGAGGATACCGACCTCGGGCTCACGTTGCTCGAGCTTGGCTGGACCACGCATTACACCAACCGCCGTTACGGCTTCGGGCTCCTGCCCGACACCTTCGGCGCCTACAAGAAGCAGCGCCACCGCTGGGCCTATGGCGGCGTGCAGATCATCAAGAAGCATTGGCGCTACTTCCTGCCCGGCGTTCCGAACCTCAAGCGGGACCAGAAGCGCGCCTTCCTGTTCGGCTGGATGAGCTGGCTCGGTGCGGAAGCGCTCGGCGTGGTCGTCGCGATGGCCAACCTGATCTGGGTGCCGGTGGTGGCCTTTGCCGAGATCGGCATCCCGAGCAAGATCCTGACGATCCCGATCCTCGCGTCCTTCCTGGTCACGATCCTGCATTTCAGCGTGCTCTACCGGCTGCGCGTGCCGATCCCGAAGAAGCAGACGCTCGGCGCGGTGTTCGCGGCGATGGCGCTGCAATTGACGGTCGCGCGCGCGGTTGCCGACGGCGTCATCAAGGATCACCTGCCCTTCAACCGAACGGCAAAGGGCAACCGCGCCCGCAAGCCGGTGCAATTCGACGGGTTCTGGGAATTGGTGCTCGGCGCGCTCCTGATCATCGGCGCGATCGTTCTGGTGGCGAACAATCCGCTGCAGATCACGGAGATCTATCTCTACGCGATCGTGCTGGTGGTGCAGAGCCTGCCGTTCCTGTCGGCGGCGGCGCTCGCCGGCATCGAAGGCCGCCGGATCAACGATTTCGCCTTCTGGACTTCGCTTCAGCCGAGGCTCCTCACCGCGCTGCGGCGGCGTCCGGCCGAGATCGCATCGCCCTCGATCGCAAGCGCGATTGCCGAGGTTCAGGCTGCGGCACCGGGAGAAAAACAGCCGGAAACCGCGCAGTAAGCCTGCGCGGAGTCCGGGCGGCTGTTGCGCGCCGCCCCGGAATGCTGGTGTGACTCCGCGCGGCGTCTATCTCCGCGCGCACCTCGTCAGGCCGGCATCGCCTTCTCGACCAGCCTGACCCAGTAGGACGAACCGACCGGGATCACGTCATCATTGAAGTTGTAGGCGGGATGATGCAGTCCCGCGCTGTCGCCATTGCCGACGAAAATGAATGCGCCGGGCCGCGCATTCAGCATGTAGGAAAAGTCCTCCGCTCCCATCATCGGCGGCAGATCCTCATCGACCCGGTCGGGACCCGCAATCTCCGACGCGACTTCGGCTGCGAATGCGGTTTGCTCGGGGTGATTCACGGTGACCGGATAGCCGCGATGATAGCGCACGCGCGCCTGCGCACCGTGCAGCGCCGCGACGCCCTGGCAGATCTCCTTGACGCGCTGCTCGAGCTGGTCGCGCACCGCCGGCGTCAGGCTGCGGATGGTGCCGGCGAGCTTTGCGGTTTGCGGGATCACGTTGTTCGTCGTGCCGGCCTGGAAAACGCAGATCGAGACGACGCCCGATTCGAGCGGATCGACGTTGCGCGACACGATGGATTGCAGCTGGTTGACCATCTGCGCGCCGACCAGGATCGGATCGATCCCGAGATGCGGCCGGGCCGCATGCGCGCCCTTGCCCTCGATCTCGATCTCGACATAGTCCGCCGCCGCCATCATCGGCCCGACCCGCATGCCGAACTGGCCGACCGGCATGCCGGGATAATTGTGCATGCCGTAGACTTCCTCGATCCCGAACCGCTCCATCATCCCGTCATTGACCATTTCCTTGCCGCCGCCGCCGCCCTCCTCGGCCGGCTGGAAGATCACGACGGCAGTGCCGCCGAAATTGCGGGTCTCGGCGAGGTATCGGGCAGCCCCGAGCAGCATCGCGGTGTGGCCGTCATGGCCACAGGCGTGCATCTTCCCGGGCACCGTGGACTTGTAGGGCAGCCCGGTCGCCTCCTCGATCGGCAGCGCATCCATGTCGGCGCGCAGCCCGATCACCCTGGCCCGGCCGCCGGCAGCGTCCTTGCGGCCCTTGATGACGCCGACGACGCCGGTCCGGCCGATGCCGGAAACCACCTCGTCGCAGCCGAAGGCCTTGAGTTTTTCGGCCACCTGGGCCGCCGTGCGATGCACGTCGAACAGGAGTTCCGGATGGGCATGCAGGTCGCGCCGCCAAGCCGTGATTTCGGGGTGAAATTCGGCAATGCGGTTCACGATCGGCATGATGTGGCTCCGGATGTCGGGGGTGCCGCAACAGGCTGCGGCAGGGTCCGGACCAGTAAATCCTGCCCGGCCGTTGCCGGCAACCGCCGCCGGCGTGGCCGCTCCGGCCGGGACCGGGGCGGCCGGACCGTGGCCCTTCTCGCACAGATGGCTCCCGCAGGGATAAGAGGCCCGATCGGCAGACTTTTTCGTTGTCCCGCCGGGAAACAGGCCTTATGTCTGCGCCCGCCATCGCGGTGCCGCGACTGAACCGATGCGTCGCGCCGTATCCGCTTTTCCGGGCCCGTTCGGGTTTCCCGGGGAGCCCGTAGCTCAGTCGGTAGAGCAACTGACTTTTAATCAGTAGGTCCCGGGTTCGAATCCCGGCGGGCTCGCCAAA
>Ga0182748_1001582_pt1 | contig 21901 bp, 21 predicted proteins | sample eDN3rd37CKraftOP_FD_128877 | JGI IMG/M metagenome (GOLD analysis project Ga0182748, IMG submission 128877) | Enriched Organic Plus compost microbial communities from Emeryville, California, USA - eDNA 3rd pass 37_C Kraft OP (version 2) (version 2) ...
AGTAGAGCCCGCACCGCAGACAGCGCCGCGCGGGCCAGGCCTGAGCCGCCCTCAGGCTGAGCGTCGACCTCGTCCTCGATGGTCATGCCAGGTCCGGACCTAGGCCGCCGTGTTCAGCGCCGATGGCTTGGCGCCGGATGCCACGGCGAAGGCCGGGCGAGCCTCCATCGACTTGATCCAGCGGGTCAGCTCCGGAAGGTCCGGCTTCTCGATCGGGAATTCAAGGCAGCGCTTGACGATCGGCGCGAGCGCAATGTCGGCCAGCGTCATCCGGTCGAGCGCGAAGAATTGCTTGCCGGCGATATGGCCTTCAAGAATCTTGAGCTGAGCGATCAGATCGGCGCATTGCGCGGCGAAATCGGCCGCCCGCTTGTCGGGTTCGTTTTTCGAATCCTTGAACACGGCGACGTAGGGCGTGTTGAGCGACGCAAGCAGCCAGTCCATCCAGCGCTCGACATAGCTTTTCTCGGCTGGCGTCGCTCCGGTCAAGGACGGCTTATGCAGCGCGGCGAGGTAACGCAGGATGCTGTGGCTTTCCCAGATCACGGTGTCGCCGTCGATCAGTGTCGGCACTTTCGAATTCGGATTGAGCTTCTTGTATTCGGGCGTCTGGGTATTGTTGAACTGCCGCCCGTAATCCTCACGTTGGTACTTCACGCCCATTTCCTCGAGCCCGAAAAGCACCTTCTGAACATTTCCGGACGTCTGACGTCCCAGCAACTTGATCACGCGAACTCCTCCTTGTTGAGCTGTGATACGGCACCGCAATGTTTGCTCCGCTGCGCGCGTGACGCGAAGAGCAGCAATCCGGCGCCTCCGATCAGGTCAGTGCCTTGCACCGATACGCCATCACGATCGACGGCAAGCCCTTTGCAACATCATCCTATCGTCCTGCCCAATTCTGAACCCCAACGCAACGCGCCACACAAGGCAGAACCGGGCCGCTTCCGCGAAACGCCGGTATTACTTCGGCAGCGGCTTGTAAACGATGCACTCGATCTCGATCTTGGTGTTGATGACAGCCCGCGCCTCAACGGTCGTGCGGGCGAGGATGGCGTCCTTGAACATCTCGCCGAAGACCTTGTTGTAGCGGCCGAAGTCACGGACGTCCTGAAGATACGTCGTTGCGCGAACCACGTCGGCGAGCGTCGCGCCTTCCTGCGCGATGATGCGCTCGATGGTCTGGATCGTGGCGCGGGTCTCCTCCTCGATCGAGCCGTGGATCATGTTGTTGTCGGCATCTTTCGCCACCTGACCCGACACGAAGATGTAATCGCCGGCGCGCACCGCCGGATGAAACGGCAGGTTCGGATTCTTCTTGCCGATGGGATAGACATCGGCGCGCTTTTGCTTGGTTACGTCGTCCATGGCGTTTCCGATCAAGAAAAGGCACTGGTTTCGATGATGTCGACGCCATTCACGCGATCGACGAGATAGATGAGCCCACGGTCGTCCACGGTCACGTCGTTCGATGAGGGGCGCTCGGCGCCTGGCGCGGCATCGGGCATGTAATAGCCGACCTCGCGCGGCGCGTAAGGATCGGCGAAGTCGACCAGCCGCAAACCCTGCGCGAACCAGGCAAACGGTATGACGGTGCCGTGGAAGCGCTCGGACGGCTGATGGCAGCCGGTCATCGGCGGCTGGGGCGCGCCGTCGACATCGAGGCCGGGCACCTGCCAGGTCGCGATCGAGACCGGCATCTGCTCGTTGGTGATGTCGTAAACCCACACGAAGCTCGGCGCGGCCGGCCAAAGCTTCGCTACGTCCTCGTCGGCGACGACCATGACGTCGCGGCCGCGCAGCTTTTGTGGAATGCGAAGGCAAGTATGCGTCGGGTGCGGATAGACCGGCGAGGTGTTTACGCCGGAAATCGCCTTCGGCTTCGACATATCCGAAATGTCGAGGATGAAGAAGCCGTGGTGCCAGTAGCTGACATAGAGCCGGTCCCCGACCCGCAGCGGATGGTGGCAGCGCGGCGGCACCCAATTGTCCCACGGATATTGCTCGCCGCCCCCGACCCATTGGCCGGGGATCCACCAGCGCCCGACTTCCTGCGGCTTTGCCGGATCGGCGAGGTCGAGGATCATGCAGATATTGCCCACATAGCCCTCGACCGTCGGCGAGATATAGGCGTAGCGGCCATCGAAATCGAAGCGATGCACGCCGCCGCCCTTGGTGAGCCATTTGGTGATGAGCTTGGGCTCCGACGGCTTCGACACGTCGTAGATCGCAAGCCCGCCGCCGAACTCGTCCGGCCCGGCCTTCCCGAACTTTTCGTGGTTCACGACCATCACGCCGTTGGACACGCGCACCTTGTGCGAATGCCAGCCTTCAGGGACCTCAATGGTCGCCAGATGCTTCGGATTGGCGGGATCCCTGACGTCGACGATGGTCGTGCCGGAGGTCGGCCGCTGGTGTCCGACATACATGATGCCGTCTTCCACCCAGACCTGGCCGCCACCGGGACAATCAAAATGCGAAACGAGGGTCGTATTGGAACGCGACAGCAAAGCACACCCGATCAATTACGCGAAAGGCCCCGCCTTTTATCGGCGGGGCCATGCAAGTCAAAGGGGTCAAACCAGCGCGACAACCTCGTCGCTCGCGGTGCGGCCCCACTTCTTGTAGAGGTCAAGCGACTTCAGCACCGGCTCGTCGCTGGCGACGAACAGGACCACTGGATCCTTGTCCGAGGTGTTCACGTGCTGGCACCACGAACCGCCCGGCACCGCCAGGGTGTCGAACTGCTTCCAGTCGAACCGCTGGCCGTCCACGATCGAATAGCCCTGCCCTTCGAACGGCGCGACCAGCAGGTTGGCGGTCTGCCGCAGCGGCAGCGTCTTTTCGCCGGGACGCAGCATCTGCGCGAAGTAGGTCATGGTCTTGAACACCGGCCGGCCGGTGGTCGGGTCGACATATTCGACCATCAGCGCTTCGTAAGGATCGCCGTCCCAGTCCTTATGACGCTCGAGCAATTCGCGCATCATGTCCCAGCGATAGACGAACATCGGCGAAGAATAGCCGGCGCCACGCTTTTCCTTGCTGGCGAAGCGCGGCATCAGGCCGCCATAGCCATAGATGCGCTGCGAATAGTCCGGCGTGAAGCGCTCGCTCTGCTGCTTCTTGTGGACCATCTTGCCGTTCTCTTCTTCCATGTAGTTATGGTCGAAGTGCACGGCGTTCAGGGTCTCGACCAGGGGGAAGTCGAGAACGGAGAGGTTCAGCGCCTGCTCGTCGCCGACCGTCCCGTGGTTGTGCCAGGTGTCGTTCGGCGTCAGCACCATGTCGCCCGGCCCGAATACGATGTTCTCGCCGTCGACGCCGGTGAAGTTGCCCTTGCCCTTGAGCCCGAAGCGAATCGCGTTCGGCGAGTGCTTGTGCGGGGGCATGATCTCGTTCGCGTCGTTCAGGCGATACGCGGTGTACATCGTCGACACCGTCGCGCGCTTCGGCGCAAGACCCGGATTCATCAGGACCAGCGAGCGGCGCTCGGAGTCCTCCATTTTGATCAGCTCGACCGCGCGGTCCAGAATTGGTTCAATGTCTTCCGCGCATCGCCAGAGATAGGGCACGGCCTTCTGCGGCGCCATCAGGACGCGGTCCTCGTCGTTGGCGACGTCCTTGGTCTGCGCCCAATACGGAAACATGTTTTTCGCCGCAACATCCTCGTACAGCGCTTTCAGGGCAGTATCGCGGTTCGGCAGGCGTTGCACATTCGCGGGTGGGGTCATGGCATTCTCCGCATTTCAGTTCGCAGTGTTGGGCCAAAAGCTAACAAAGCTGGTTCGCCCGTCAATTCTGTAGGTCGTACCAGTTTGCAAAAATGGTCCGCATTGGTTAGGCTGTGAACGTCAAAAGTCACATCGGAGCGCGCCCGTGAGCGACGTGTCGGAGGCAACCCCAACCACTCTCGTGACCCGTCGTGTCGTGCCGTGCGAGGACAGCGCCGTCGCGGATTATCGCGAGGCGGCCGAACGCATCCGCGCGATGATCGATGGCGGACGGTTGCGCGGCCCCGGACGGCTCGGCGCCGGGCGGTTGCCATCCGAGCGTGAACTCGCCGAGGAATTCGGGATCAGCCGCCGCGTATTGCGGCAGGCACTTGGCTTGCTCGAGGCCGAGGGCCGCATCAGCCGCCAGCATGGCCGCGGAACCTTTGCCACCGATGCGCGGCATGCGACGGAAAGTCTGGTCCAGGAAATGTCGCGGCTGACCAATCCGGTCGATACGCTGGAGGCCCGTCTGGCGATCGAACCGATGCAGGCGCGGCTTGCCGCGTTACGCGCGACAAGCGGCGATATCGACCGCCTGTTCGAGGCGGCCGATGCGAGCCGCGACGCCAAGGATCCTTTGTCCTACGAAAAGGCTGACGCCGCCTTTCATCGCCGCATTGCCGCCGCCGCACGCAATCCCCTGCTGATCGCGATTTTCGACGCCGTGCTGGAATCCGCACTCGACAGCAAGTGGCGGCATGGACGCGAGACTGCGCATTGCATCAACAATCAGGCGGCGTATGCCGCCGATCACCGCAAGATCGCGATCGCCATCGCGGATCGCAATGCCGCAGCGGCGGAAGCCGCGATGCGCGCACATCTCACGGGCGTGCAGAAACGGCTGATCGAACACGCCTTCCCTGGCGCCGCGGCGGAGTAATTCATCGGCCTCATCCTGAGGAGCGCCGAAGGCGCGTCTCGAAGGATGGGACCGTCCTCTCGTTCGAGACGCCTTGCTTCGCAAGGCTCCTCAGGATGAGGACGGATTTGGCGCGGCGATTTTGGCCAGCAATTCTTTTCGAAACTTGCGGTCGCGCTTGAGATGCCACTCGCGGCTCATCGCCGCTTCGCGCGTGTCGAAAGTCTCCGTATGCAGCAACGACCAGACGCGCCCGCGCGTCGTGCGCGCGCCGGTCCCGGCATTATGCTGGGCCAGGCGACGCTCGAGGTCGAGCGTCCAGCCGACATAGGAGATCGGGCCACGCGGCGTATGGGCGCCAAGGATGTAGACGAAGGGCATGCTTGATTTCGACTCGCGCCAAGAATGCCTGGCGAGTCTAACTGAGTCCTAAACGCTTCTGCACATTCGGCTCACCTCCCCCTGAAAGGGGAGGTCGACGGCCAAAGCGAAGCGGAGACGGTCGTCCGTTTGAATTGCACCCTCCCCCTTTCAGGGGAGGGTGCAAAAAAGCGCCCCGCTCTGCCCGCCCTCGTCCATCGAGACGCCCGCTTCGCGGGCTCCTCAGGATGAGTGCGAATCGGCGACTATGCCGCACTTTTCGAGTTGAGTTGCGGCAGGCCGATAATGGCGCGCGCTTCGGCGGGCGTCGCCGGCTCGAGGCCGAATTCGCGGATGATGCGAACGATCCGCTCGACCAGCTCGACATTGTTGGCGAGGCGTCCCTTCGAATAATACAGATTGTCCTCGAGCCCGACGCGGACATGCCCGCCAAGCAGCAGCGACTGCACCGCCGCGTTGAGCTGCGCGATACCGACCGCGCTGACATTGAAGATCGCGCCTTCCGGCATCAGCTCGACCATCTGCTGTAGAATCTTCGGCGTATAGGGCATCGCGCCCTGGAAGCCGCGATGCACGTTCAGCACGAAATTCACGAAATACGGCTTCGAATCGAGCCCCGCATCGAGGCAGGCCTGCACGTCCTGCAACAGATGGGTCGGCGAGAACACCTCCCATTCCGGCTTGATACCGCGCTTTTGCATCTCGCGCGCCAGGAACTTGCAGCGCTCCGGCGACGTATTCATCAGGATCTCGCGGCCTTCAAAGGTCGCGATGATGGTGGTCGGGTCGAGCGTGCACATTTCCGCGCCCGCCTCCATGCCCTTCAGGCGCTCCTCCCAGATGATTTCGGGATAGCCGTTGGGGCCCTGACGCACCATGTCGCCATTGATGCCGCCGCCGGTCGAATTGTTGATGATGATGTCGCATTTCTCGCGAATGCGCGCATTGATGTCGCGATAAATGTCGGGATTGCAGGTCGCAAGATCGTCCGGACGGCGCGCATGGACGGCAACGAGGCTCGCGCCGGCATTGTAGCAGCGATAGACGTCGTCGGCGATTTCCTGCGGCTGAGTCGGGAGGTTGGGGTTCTGCGCCTTGCTCGCCATGCCGCCGGTCGGCGCGATCGTAACGATCACCTTGCCTGTCGTATTCATGTTGTCTTCTCCCTTACCTAGCGGTTCATGTCATTGCACCGCGTTGCGATAGGTTTCTCGCAACACCTTGCGCAGCACCTTGCCGGCCGCATTCTTCGGCAGGCTGTCGGTGACGAAAATCTCCTTGGGGCATTTGTAGCCGGCGAGCTTCTGCTTCGTGCGCGCAAGCAGCGCGGCCGCATCGATCGGCTCTGCGCGCGGCACGACCGCCGCGACCACCTTCTGCACCCAGCGGTCGTCAGGCAGATCGAACACCGCGACTTCGCGAATGTCCTCATCCTGGAGGAGGATTTCCTCCACCTCGCGCGGATAGACGTTCTCGCCGCCGCTGACGATCATGTCGCTCTTGCGGTCGAGGATATAAAGATAGCCTTCCTCGTCGATGCGGCCGAGATCGCCGGTATGCAGCCATCCGTCGGTGATCGCGGCGGCGGTCGCTTCCGGATTGCGCCAGTAGCGCGCCATGGTCGCCGGACTCCTGACGAGGATTTCGCCGATGCCGTCGTCCTCGGCATTGCCGGAGGGCGCGAGCTTCACCGCGACATTGTTGAGCGGCCGCCCGCAGGCAAGCAGCAAGTCCTCGCGGCCGGCGCGCGCCTTGCGGTGATCGTCGGGGGTCAGGCACGTGACCGTGCCCGCTTCCGTCGAGCCATAGCCTTGCGCGAAGTCGCAGGCGAAGGTCGCGGTCGCGCGTTTCAGCGTCTCGGTCGGCATCGATGACGCGGCATAGAACATCATGCGCAGCGCCGAAAGATCGAACGATCCGATATTCGGCTGGTCCAGCAGCGCATGGATCATCGTCGGCACGAGATGCGTGTTGGTGACGCGGTGCCGCGACAGGAGCGTCAGCACGCCCTGCGGATCGAATTGCGGCATGATCACCGTGGTGCAACCCGCCGCAAAGCTGGGAAAGAGGTGGTACCACATGCCGCCGACATGGAAGAACGGCATCGGCGCCAGCGTCACATCCGCATCGGTGTAGTGAAACATCTGCGCGATCGCGCCCGCGCAATTGAGCAGCAATCCGCGATGGGTGAGTTCCGCGCCCTTTGGAATCCCCGTCGTTCCGCTGGTATAGAGAAGGCACGCGGTCGCTTCCGGCGATACCGCAATGCCGGACGGCGCGGCAGAGCCGGATGCCAGCACCCCGTCATAGCCTTCGAAGCCGTCCACCCCGCCATCGAGCGCAAGAAACAGCTTCACGAATGGCAGCGCGGAGCGCAGTTCCTCGATCACCGGGATGAAGGACGGATCGACGATCAGCGCCGCGGGTTCGGCATTCGTCAGCACGATCTGCAATTCGCGCGGCGCAAGGCGCCAGTTGAGCGGCAGCGCGATCAGCCCCGCCCCGCTGACCCCGTAGCCTTCGACATATTCGATGCGATTCCGCGACAGGATGCCGACCCTATCGCCGGGCTGGAGGCCGCGTGCCAAAAGCGCGTTGCCAAGCCGGGTCGCGCGCTCGTACATCTCTGCGAAGGAACGCGAGCGGCCATCCGGCATGATGAAGGCCGGCTTGTCGCCGTAATGCGCGGCGTTCAGGCGATAGACGTCGCCGATTACCTCAAACGCAAGGTCCGCCACCTACTCCTCCCGGCCGCGCGGGTTTCACCCCACGTCCATACTGTTTAGTATGGACTTCCGATCCATCATTTGTCAATTTGGACAAGCGTTCAATACACCGGGGTTGAACATGCGGATCGTGATCGTGGGCGCGGGGCCAGCCGGGCTCTACCTTTCGTTGCTCCTCAGGCGCAGCGGGATCGATTTCGCCGTACAGGTCATCGAGCAGAATGCTCCCGATTCCACCTTCGGTTTCGGCGTGGTGTTCGCAGAGGATGCGCTGGAGTTCCTCAAGGAGGACGACCCTGCGATCTTCAACGCGATCACGCCGGAGCTCGAACGCTGGAGCGGGATTGCGATCCATCACCGCGGCGAGCGCGTGATGCTCGACGGCATCGGTTTCACCGCCATCTCCCGGCTGCAGCTCTTGCAACTCCTGCAACAACAGGCGCGCCGCGAGAAAATCGACATCACGTTCAACCGCCCCGTCACCGACCTTGCGGAATTCGCCGACGCCGACCTGATCGTCGGCGCAGACGGCGTGACGTCGCTCGTGCGCAGGTCCGACGAAGCGGCGTTCGGTACCAACATTTCCCATCTGACCAATCGCTTCGCCTGGTTCGGCACGACCAAGGTCTTCGACACCCTGAGTCAGACCTTCCTTCAAAGCCCGTATGGTCCGATCAACGCGCACCATTACCGGTATTCGAAGACGATGAGCACGTTCCTCGTCGAATGCAGCGCGGCCACATTCGTCGCCGCGGGGTTCGACAGGATGAGCGAGGATGAGTCCCGATCGGTGCTGGAAGGCATCTTTGCGGAGACCCTCGACGGCCACAAGCTGATCTCCAACCGCTCGATCTGGCGGCAATTTCCCATCGTCCAGAACGAACGCTGGTTCACCGGCAACAAGGTGATCCTCGGCGACGCCCTGCATACCGCGCATTTTTCCATCGGATCGGGTACGCGGCTCGCAATCGAGGACGCGATCGCGCTGGCACGCGCAATTCGTACACATCCGCGCGACGTGCCGGCTGCACTCGCGGCCTATCAGGCACAGCGAAAACCGATCCTCGACAAGCTCGTCAACGCCGCCAATGCCAGCGCGCAGTGGTACGAGAATTTCGGCCAGCACATGGAGCTGCCGCCCTACGACTTCGCGATGTCCTATCTCTCGCGCACCGGACGCATGGACATCGAGCGGATCCGCAAGATTGCGCCGAAATTCGTCGCCGAGTGGGAGCGGCGCAAGACCGCGTCCGCATAACGCCACCGCTCACGGCCTCATGGTGACGAGCATTGCCAACGGGTCCGCGCGCAGCGCGGCCCGATGATAAACTCAGCAATGCGTCTCGAACCATGGGGCCGCCCATCATTCGAGACGCCCGCCATAGCGGGTCCAAGACGCGGCAAGCGCGCGCGTGCTCCTCAGGATGAGGGCGGACCAGGCTATTGCGGCTTCAGTCCCATGCCGCCCGCGATCATGTTGCGCATGATCTGCGATGTGCCAGCCACCACGGTGGCGATGCGCGAGTCGCGGTAATGGCGCTGCATCGGATATTCCATGCTGTAGCCGTTGCCGCCGAAGATCTGCATGCCGAGATTGGCGACCTTGACGTAGACCTCGGACGCAAACAGCTTCGCCATGTTGATTTCGTTCATGGCGTTCTTGCCGGCATCGACCATCCAGGCCGCACGATACATCAGCGAGCGCGCTGCCTCGACTTCGGTCTGCATGTCGGCGAGCATATGCGCGATCGACTGGAAATTGCCGATCGGCCGGCCGAACTGCTTGCGCTCCTTGGCGTAGTTCAGCGCGAGATCGACGACGCCCTGCGCCGAACCCACATCGCAGGCCGCGACCGTGATGCGCTCGGTCTGCAGGCCCGACAACAGGCAGTCCCAGCCCTTGTTGACGCCGCCGATTACCTGGTCTTCCGGCACCCGCACATTATCGAGCGTGACCTCGTAAGTGCCCATGCAATAGCGGCCGAGCATGTCGAGCTTCTTCAACGAAATGCCGGGCCGGTCCTTGTCGACGAGGAACAGCGACATGCCCTGACGGTAATGCGCCTCCATGTCGGTGCGCGCATAAAGACAGATCACGTTGTCCTTGGCGCCGGCGCCCGACTGCCAGACCTTCTGGCCGTTCAGCACCCAGTCGCCGCCATCCTTGCGCGCCACGGTGCGGATCGCGCCGACATCGGAGCCCGCGTCCGGCTCGGAAATGCCGATGGAAAACTTGATCCTCCCTTCGATCAGCGCCGGAATCCATTTCTTCTTCTGCTCGTCCGAACCCTTGCGCGCGACCGTGAGGCCGCAGAACAGCCCGCCGGCATAAGCCATGACAAGGTCGGCGCTGGTGCGGCCGATCTCCTCGCAGACCAGCGCGAGATCCAAGACGCTGCCCCCTGCGCCGCCTAGGTCTTCGGGAAACGGCAATCCAAGGAGGCCAGCCTCGGTCCAGGCCGCAAACAGTTCATGCGGGTAGGCCTTCTCGCGATCGAGCCGCGCCACATAATCGGGCGTTGCAACCCGCTCCATCAGCTTGCGCACGCTATCGCGAAGAAGGATCTGTTCCTCGGTGAAAGAGAAGTCCACGATTTACTCCTGCCTTGCAGCCATTTGCTTCGTTGTCATTCCGGGGCGCCGCGAAGCGGCGAACCCGGAATCCGGAAACCTTCGCCCGGCCATACCGGATTCCGGGGTCGCGTGCTGCGCACGCGCCCCGGAACGACGGGCGAATATCACGACGCACTCCGTCCGAGATAGGTCGCCATCACTTTCGGATCGCGCATCAGGTCGGATGCGATGCCCTGATGCACGAGTTCGCCGGATTCCAGCACATAGCCGTAATCGGCGGTCTCCAGCGCCGCGCGGGCATTCTGCTCGACCAGCAGCATGGTCACGCCCTGCTCGCCCAGCCGCGCGATGATGCGGAAAATCTCCCGCACGATCAGCGGCGCAAGGCCAAGGCTCGGCTCGTCGAGCATCAACAGCTTCGGCCGTCCCATCAGCGCGCGGCCGAGCGCCAGCATCTGCCGCTCGCCGCCGGACAACGTGCCGGCAAGCTGCTGCCGCCGCTCGCGCAGCCGCGGAAAGAGGTCGTAAACGCGCTCGAAATCCTCTTTCACCTGCGCGCTGTTGCGCCGATGGATATACGCACCGAGCAGAAGATTGTCGGCAACCGCCATCTCGGTGAACAATTCGCGGGTCTCCGGCACCAGCACGATGCCGCGCTCGACCCGCGCCTCGACCTGCATGTCGCCGATCTCGGCCCCGCCATAGGTGATCGCGCCGCTCGCCGGCAATTGCCCCATCAACGCTTTCAGCAGCGTCGTCTTTCCCGCGCCATTCGGGCCGATGATGGTCGCGATCTTGCCCTCCTCCACGGCAAAGCTCACGCCCTTCACCGCGGTCAGCTTGCCGTAGGATACGGTCAGGTCCTTCGCTTCGAGCATCGCAGTCATTCGACGCTCCCGAGATAGGCTTCCTGCACGGCCTGATTGGCCTGGATCTCGGCCGGCACGCCCTCGGCGAGTTTCTTGCCGAAATCCAGCACCACGACGCGATCGGCGAGACTCATCACGAAATCCATGTCGTGCTCGACGAGAAGGATCGTCATGCCGTCCGCCCGCAGCGTGCGCAGGAGTTCGGCGAGCGCCTTCTTCTCGAGGCTGCGCAAGCCCGCGGCCGGTTCGTCGAGCATGATCAGGAGCGGCGCCGCGGCGAGCGCGCGCGCCACTTCCAGCACGCGCTGCTGCCCGAGCGGCAGGTTGCCGGCAAGGTCGTACGCCTTGGGCGCGAGGCCGACCCGCTCCAGCTCGCGCATCGCCGTGGCATGCACCGCGGCTTCTTCGTTGCGGTCGAGCTTCAGGGCGCCTGCCGCGAAGCCCGAACGAGTGCGCGCGTAACAGCCGAGCATCACGTTTTCGAGGAGCGTCATCGTCGGACGCAGCTTCACATGCTGGAAGGTGCGCGCCATGCCAAGCGACACGACCTCGTGCGGCTTGATGCCGGACAAGGCGCGGCCGGCGAACGTCACCTTGCCGGAGGTGGCCGGCAGCGCGCCGGTGATCAGATTGAAGGTCGTGCTCTTGCCGGCACCGTTCGGGCCGATCAGCGCGGTGATGGTGCCGGCCGTCACTTCAAACGAGACATTGTCGACGGCAACGAGACCGCCGAACCGCTTGGTCAGCCCTTCGATCCGCAGCAACGCCGCGCCCGTCTGCGGTTTCGGCTTTGTCGGCAGCGCCTGCGCGGCAGATGACGTCGCGACGGGTGCGGCCATCGCCGGCTGCGGGAGATATTGCCGCACCAGCGGCACGATCCCGCTGCGCGACTTGTGCAGCAGGAGGATGAACAGGCAGCCGAACACCACGATTTCGAGATTGGCCGCATTGGTGGAGAGATGCGGCAGGAGATCCTGCAACCAGTTCTTCAGGAGCGCGACCGAGGCCGCTCCGACCACGGCGCCGGCGATCGTGCCGGCGCCGCCCAGCACCGCCATCAGGAGATATTCGATGCCGGCATTCAGTCCGAACGGCGCCGGGCTGACGAAGCGCGTCATATGCGCATACAGCCAGCCGGCCACCCCGGCGAGGGCCGCGGCGAGGATGAACACGCAGAGCCGGACCCAGAACACATTGATCCCGAGGCTCTCCGACATCCCCCGGCCACCGCGCAGCGCGCGAATGGCACGGCCCTGTCGCGACCTGAGCAGGTTGCCGGCTGCCAGCAGCGCCAAACCGCAGAAGATCCAGATGATGTAATAAAGCTTCTGCGGTTCGTCGAAGCTGTAGCCGAACAGCCTGATCGGCGGGATGTCGCCGATGCCACCATGCGAACCGAGAAACTCGAAATTGCCGAAGCTGTAATAGATCGCCATGCCCCAGGCGATCGTGGTCAGCGGCAGATAATGTCCGCCGAGATGCAGCGTGATGTAGCCGATGACGAGCGCGACCACCGACGTGATCACGATGCCGGCGAGGAGCCCGATCCAGGGCGACAGGCCGGCCGCGGTCGACAGATACGCCGTGGCATAGGCGCCGAGCCCGACAAAGGCGGCCTGTCCGAACGAGGTTATGCCACCGGAGCCTGTCAGCAGCACGAGACCGAGCGTGATCAGCGTGTAGATGCCGATATAGTTCATCAGCGTGACGATGAATCCGGCATCGACCAGCGGCAACAGCGCGACGGCAATCGCCAGCGCAGCGAGAAGAGCAATGCGGAGCCCGGACGGCATCGCTATTCTTCCTCGTGCTCTTCGTCGTCGTGCGACGACACGTACAGCCAGCGCCACAACACGATGGGGATGATGGCGGCGAACACGATCGCGTCCTTCAGGGCGCTGTAATAGAACGAGCCGAAGGACTCCACGAGCCCGATGAGAACGGCGCCGACCGCGGCCAGCGGATAGCTGACGAAGCCGCCGACCACCGAGCCGATGAAGCCCTTCAATCCGACGATCAGCCCGGTGTCGTAATAGATCGTCGTCGTCGGCGAGATCAGGATGCCGGCGATGGCGGCGATGCCGGCCGCGAGCAGGAAGGACATCGCCCCGGCGCGTGTCGTCCAGATGCCGACGAGCCGCGCGCCCTCGCGATTGATCGCAACCGCGCGCAGCGCCTTGCCGGTCACCGTGAACCGGAAGAAGACGAACAGGATCGCCGAGAAGATCGCCGCAGCGCTCACAATGACGATCAGTTGCAGCGGGATCGCGAAGCCGCCAAGCGTCACGTCGCCCGAAACGAAGGGCTGGGTCCGCAATCCTTCCGGACCGAAATAAAGCAGCGCGAGACCTGTGACGGCGAAATGCAGCGCGACCGCGACCATCAGCAGGATCAGCACCGGCGCGGTCGCGATCGGCTGAAACACCACGCGATAAAGCAGCGGCCCGAGCGGCAGAACGAGCGCGATGGTGAGCAGCATGGCAACCGGCAAGGACAGATTCTGCGCACCGATCAGGAACGCCGCCGCGACCGGGATCGCCGGGATCACCACCCAGGTCAGAAACGCCTTCGGGATGAGCGAGGCGCGGTGCTGGCGGATCAACGAAGCCACTTCGACCACAAAGGCAAGACCCGCAAGCGTCAGCACCAGCCATACCGTGCCCGGCATCCGCTGCAATTCGAACGAGCCGAGAGTCAGCGCCGAATAGGCGACGAGATCGCCATACGAGACGAAGATCACGCGGGTGACGTTGAAGATCAGCACGATGCCGAGCGCCATCAGCACATAGATCGCGCCGGTGCCGATCGCATCCTGCACCAGAAGGACGAAAATCTCGAAATTCATGCTCCCGCCCGCGCGCGACTTTCTTTCGTGAAATCGTCAGCGCGTTCCTTGAAGGCGCCTTCGCGCCTTACCCAAACGACCCCGCGTGGAAGAATCCGCGAAACATCACCTCCGGCCGGGTGATACCCGACCGGATGTGAAAGACGCTCAGATCAGTTCGGCAGATATTTCCACTGGCCGTCCTTGACCTGCACCAGGATCACCGAACGCTCATCGACGCCGTATGACGAACCCTCGGGGAATTGATACACGCCGTTGGTGCCGACCAGCTCCTTGACGTTGCGCACTTCGTCACGCACCGCTTGCCGGAATTCCGGCGTGCCGGGCTTCGCCTTCTTGAGCGCGCGGGCAATCGCATCCTCAAGCGTCAGCATGCCGTCATAAGCGAAGGCGGCGAAGCTGTTCCAGCTGCCCTTGCCGTTGATGCCTTCGTACTTCTTGATGAAGTCGTGCGACACCTTCTTGATCGGATTTGCATCGGGCAACTGATCCGCTGCGCCGATCGGACCGGTGACGCCGATGACATTCTCCACCGACTTGCCGCCGACCCGCAGGTAATCCTGGTTGAACACGCCGGGCGTCGCATAGACCGGTCCCTTGAAGCCGCGTTCGGCCAGCGCGATATGCGGCAGCGCGCCCGGCGTCCCCGAGCCGCCGACCATCACCGCATCCGGCTTCGCCGCGATGATCTTCAGCACCTGCCCGGTGACGCTGGTGTCAGCGCGCGCGTAGCGCTCGTTGGTCACGACCTTGATGCCGGCCTTTTCGGCCGCATCCTTGACGCCGTTATAGGCGATGTCACCCCACGGATCGCTGAAGCCGATATAAGCCACGGTCTTCACACCGCGCTTCTGCATGTCCTTGACCAAGGCTGCGGCCCAGAGATTGGCCGGCTGCGGCATCGAGATCAGCCATTTGTTCTTGTCGGCGGCATGACCGGCCGGAGCAAGCGCGACCTGCTGCAACCCGGCTTGCGAGGTCACGTTCGCCATCGCCTGCGATGCGGGCGTATTGGAGCCGCCGATGAGAATATCGATCTTGTCGTCGGCGATCAGCTTCTGCGCATTCTTGACGGCAGTCGAGGGATCGGAGGCGTCGTCGAGAAAGATCAGTTCGACTTTCTCCCCACCGATTTCCCTTGAGATCAGCTCAACGCCTTTGCGATACGGAATGCCGAGCGACGCATTCGGTCCGGTCAGCGCCAGCACGACACCGATCTTGATCTCGGCCTGCGCTGGTCCCGCAAGCGCAACGAAAGCAACGGCACATGCCGAAGCCAGTAGTTTCTTGATTGACATGATGTCCTCCCTGGCTCAATACGTACGAGTATGGATGTCGGGTTCTGCGGTGTCAATTCGCAGCCTTTTGCGACACCCTGCGCCCTTTATGCGCGGAGGTGAAGTCTCATGACTCCTGCGATCAAGCCGCTGGAAAATCCTAAACGCGTCGGCCTCGTGGGTACCGGATCGGTCGGTTCCGGTTGGGCCGCGATCTATCTTGCGCGTGGTTTTGACGTGGTCGCGTGCGATCCGGCGCCGGATGCCGAAACGCGGTTGCGTGCGTTCATTGCCAATACATGGGATGCACTGCAGCAAATCGGATTTGCGACCGAACAATCCATCCCGCAGGACCGGCTCGCCTTTGCGCCCGATGCCGGCGCCGTCGCCGCGGCCAGCGACTTCGTGCAGGAAAACGCGCCGGAAAATCTTTCGCTCAAGCAACAGGTCTATGCCGAGATCGAAGAAGCGGTGTCGCCGTCTTTCGTGATCGGATCGAGCACGGGCGGCATTCCGCCGACGCAATTGCAGGCGAAGATGCGTCATCCCGAACGGCTCGTGGTCTGTCATCCGTTCAATCCGCCGCATCTCATCCCGCTGATCGAGATTATCGGCGGCGAAAAGACCGCGCCTGCGGTGGTGGACTGGGCTTTGCGCTTCTTCACCGCACTCGGCAAAAAGCCGATCCGCGTCGAAAAGGAAGTCACGGGCTTTCTGACCAACCGGCTGCAATTCGCGTTGCTGCGCGAAGCCATTCATTGCGTCGCCGAAGGCATCGCCAGTCCGCAGGCGATCGAAGACGCGATGCGCTACGGGCTTGGACCGCGCTGGGCGGTGATGGGTGCGCTCACCACCTTCACGCTGGCCGGCGGCGAAGGCGGCATGCCGCATGTGCTGACGATCGCGCCCGAATTGCAGAAATGGATGGATGCGGGCGGCAATCCGAAAATCACCGATCCTGAGGTGCAGCAAAAGCTGATCGCGGCGGCGAAGGACATCACTGGAAACCGTCCCCTCTCGGACCTGATCGCCTGGCGAAACGCACGACTGGTCGAGCTATTGCGCGCCGTCGGTCCCGGCACCGAAAAGGGCTGATGCGAGGACATCATGGCTCGCGCAGGCGTCAAAGTGCAGAAGCCCGGTGCCGAACCGCCGCTCGGTCGCAAGGATTGGATCGACGCGGCGATCGCAATGCTGGCGGGAGATAACGTCGAAGCGTTGCGGGTGGATACGCTCGCCGAAAAGCTCGGCGTCACCAAGGGCAGTTTCTACTGGCACTTCAAGGGCCGCGAGGATCTGTTATTCGCCGTCCTCGACGAATGGCGGTTGCGGATGACGAGCGAAGTGCAGTCGCTGATCTTCGACCGGTCTGGCACGCCATGGGACCGGCTCGAGCGCCTGGTGCGCATTGCGATTTCCAGCCGGGCGGATGTGCCCGGCGGTCCGTTCGAAATCACCTTGCGCGACTGGGCGAGACGCGATCCCAAGGTGGCGGAGGTCGTCCGCGCTGTTGACGCGGAACGCATTGCTTTTGCGGCGCAATTGTATCGCGAAGCGGGGCTGAGCGAAGCCGACGCGCAGGATTATGCCGAGGCGCATCTGGCGATGGTGATCGGCATCCGCATGACGCTCGCGGACAGCGAAAGCCGCGAGGAGATCAAGCGGCGGCGGCGCATCAGCACGGCGCTGCTGCTGCCGCGCGGGCCCGCCGCCAAAGGTTAGGGGCAAGGCTTAGCGGCAGAGGGTCAACGCGCCCATCGGGGCTGCAACCTGATTGTTGGCGCTGCAACCTTATTAAAGCCACAAGCAACCGCTTTTGCTTGCCGCACCCGGCCTGGGGGACCTAGGCTCCGGCATTCGCCAAAGCTCCGATTCTTCTCAAACCGTGCGATGTTTCGACAACCGACCAAGATCGCCGCGGCCCTCGTTCTTGCGCTCTGCGCCGGGACACAGGCTTTCGCACAATCGGTCGGGCCGCGGCCGAAGTCCGAAGCCGCGCGATGCGATCCGTCGACGTTCCGGGTTATTGTGGATGTCGGTCACACACCGGAAGTTCCCGGCGCGATCAGCGCGCGCGGCGTCGAGGAATATGCGTTCAATCTCAACCTCGCGAAGGTGATTGACGGGAAGCTCCGCGAGGCCGGCTTCAACAAGGCGCATCTCCTCCTCGCGCGTGGCCCGGCAATCCCAAGTCTCGTGCGCCGTGTCGCGGAGGCGAACGCGATGTCCGCCGACCTCCTCGTTTCGATCCATCACGACTCGGTGCCGGAAGCCTTCAAGGCGATGTGGGATTTCGGCGGCGTGCAACGCGCCTACAGCGATCGGTTCAAAGGGCATTCGATCTTCGTCTCGGCCGACAATCCGCATTATCAGGCGAGCCTTGCCTTCGGCAAAATGCTCGGCAGCCGGCTGAAGGCGCGCGGGCTTGAATACACGCCGCATTATAAGGAAGCCTTCATGGGATCGCGGCGGCGGATGCTGGTCGATGCCGAAACCGGCGTCTATCGCTACGACCAGCTCCTCATCCTGCGCACTGCGCATATGCCGAGCGTGCTGCTCGAAGCCGGCTCGATCGTTCACCGCGACGAAGAAGTGCTGATGGGCAGCGAAGAGCACCAATCGCAGATCGCCGGCGCGGTCACCGAAGCGGTGGAACAATTCTGCGCGCTCCGGCCAGCCCGGACCCAGCGCGCCAGCACGCAGCGCTGAGACTCAAACAGAAGCCTTGCCGTCAGCGCCGCAAGCTCTGACCCTCACCCCAGCCCGTGCATCTCGATGAATTCCACGAGCCGCTCGCGGCAGGCTTGCGGTTCCTCGAATTGCAGAAAATGCGTGGTGCCGGGGATCATCACGACATCGACGCCACATTCGTCGCGCGCCGCTTTCGCCACGCCTGCGGCAGGGCTCGCATAAGGCGAATCCGGATCGCCGGCGATGACCCGCAGCGGCACGCCGATCTCCTGCATCCGATGAAACAGGGTCGGATCCTTCTTGCTGCCGAAGACGAAAGACTCGAAGGCCGGCGGGCAGCATAAAGTCCAGCGCCCGTCATCCATCCGCCGCAGCGTGTGCTGCGCCAGGAGATCGGCCTGTTCGGGCCGCCAATGCGAGAAGGCCGGGCGGCGATATTGCGCTGCGAGCTGATCGGGCGAATCGAAGACCGATTGCCGGCGCGCGGCGCGGGTCGACAGCTTCTGCGAGTCGGGGCCCTGCAACGCGGATAGCGGATGGCCTGCGGGCGGCGCCATCGGCGGATCGAACACGCAGACCGCATCCCAGCGCCCGCGGTTGCGCCAGGCATGTTCGAGGGTGGCAATCGACGACAGCGAATGCATCGCCGCGACCGTGCGCGCTTCGCCGAACTGCGCGCGGATGCCCTGGAAGACCTCCTCGATATCCGAGAAGAAATTCTCCCAGACATGCCCTTCCTGCGTATGGAGCGGATTCTCGCCGTGATTGCGCATGTCGAACACGACGAGATCGAACCGCTCGGCGAGCGGCAGCCAGAACGGCGCATAGGCGTTGATGGCGAGCCCGTTGCCATGCCCGAGCACAATGCGCGTTGCGCCCGGCTTGCCGTAACGGCGCAGCCGGATCACTGCGCCGTCTTTCATGGTGAGGTCCGCGCGCGCACTGGGCGGCGGGACGGTGAAGGTCTGATGGACGTTCATGCGGTGGCGCTTGTCGCGGCTCCGGGCGGCACGGTCAAGCGCGGCTCACACATGACGGCGGACGATGCGCCGATGCCGATGTCCGGCTCACGCCGCCGACGCCTTGGCGCGCTCCGCCTTTTCCTTCGACCAGGCTGCGAGTTCCTTGTGGGCGCTGGCCTTGAACTCCGCGGCCTCCTTGTCGGTGAGGGTCTCCGTCGTCAGTTCCAGCCGGATGCCGTTCGGATCGAAGAAATAGATCGAATGGACGAAGCCGTGATCGGTCACCCCGATCACGTCGATGCCGGCGGCTTCCAGCCGCTTCTTGGCGTCATGGACCTCTTCGATCGTGCTCATCTTGAGCGCGAGGTGATTGACCCAGGCCGGCGTGTTGGGCGACGGGGCGGCCGCCTCATTATCGCCGAGGTCGAAGAACGCGATGTAGGACCCGTCCCGCATCTGGAAGAACACATGCACATATGGACAATATTCGCCGGTCGAGGGCACGTGATCGGCCTTGATCACATGGGCAAGCGGAAGCCCGAGAAGGTCCTCGTAGAAATGGCGCGTCTCCTCTGCGTCCCGGCAACGCCACGCAAAATGGTGAAGGCCGTGGATCGGGGCGACGGAAGCCAAAGCGGCGGACATGAGCATTCTCCCTGGCGGCGCTGCCGGGCCGGCGGGACCGATTGGCCCCATTCCTGCATCAATACCGGCCATGCAGCGGATTTATCGGAGGAATTGTAGATCGACTGGGGGTCGGAAGACCAGACGGTCCGCCGATTCGCATGGCAGGGTGTGCTTATTCGCTTGGCACCGCAATGTCCGCCGGCCCCGCTGATAAATCCCGTCCCTCGGCCTCCTGTCGGACCGGCAGCGCGAGCTCGGCCGGCATGGACCTGTCGCTGAAGATCGTCATCGTGGACGAGAGTCCGGTGCGGTCCGCGATCCTCGAGGAGGGGCTGCGGGAGGCGGGCTTCACCGACGTCATCCGCATTGCCGAGACGCAGAACCTACTCGCCCGGATCTACAAGATCGACCCCGACGTCATCCTGATCGACCTGGAGAATCCGAGCCGCGACGTCCTCGAGCAGATGTTCCAGGTCAGCCGCATCGTGAAGCGGCCGATCGCGATGTTCGTCGACCAGAGCGACACCGCCTCGATCCAGGCGTCGGTCGATGCCGGAGTCGCGTCCTATATCGTCGACGGCCTGAAGAAAGAGCGCATCAAATACATCCTCGATACCTGCATCTCGCGCTTCAACGCCTTCGCCAAGCTTCAGGACGAACTCGACCGCACCAAGAATGCGCTCGAAGAGCGCAAGGTCATCGATCGTGCCAAAGGGATCCTGATGTCTGCGAAGAAACTGACCGAAGACGAGGCCTATGCGCTGCTGCGGACCACGGCGATGAAGGAAAACAAGAAGATCGCCGAAATCGCGCAATCGGTGATCACCACTGCGGAGATGCTGCGATGAGCACCGGCAAGCGCATCCGCGTCGGATTCATTCCGCTCGCCGACGCAACAGCTCTGATCGTCGCGGTGGACAAGGGCTTCACCGCCGAGGAAGGCATCGATGTCGAGCTGGTTCGCGAAGTCTCGTGGTCGAATGTCCGCGACAAGCTCAATATCGGCCTGTTCGACGCGGCTCACTTGCTGGCGCCGGTGGCGATCGCATCGAGCCTTGGGCTTGGCCATGTCAAGGTTCCGATCATTACCGCCTTCGGTCTCGGGCTGAATGGCAACGCCATCACGGTATCCCCTGCCCTCCATGCCGCGATGAAGGACGCGGCCGATGGCGACCTCACCGATCCGATGGTCTCGGCGCGCGCGCTCGCCCGTGTGGTGATGGACCGCCGGGCCCGCGGCGAGGAGCCGCTGACCTTCGGCATGACCTTTCCGTATTCCACGCACAATTACCAATTGCGTTTCTGGATGGCCGCGGGCGGCGTCGATCCCGACCAGGACGTGCGGCTGATCGTGCTGCCGCCGCCCTACATGGTCGAAAGCCTCGCCAACAAGCATGTCGATGCATTCTGTGTCGGCGCACCCTGGAATTCGGTCGCGGTCGATCTCGGGATTGGCCACATCCTGCATTTCGTATCGGAAATCCTGCAGCGCGCCGCCGAGAAGGTGTTGGCGGTCCGCGCGCGCTGGGCGGAGGATCATCCCGACGTGTTTCGGCGTCTGGTGCGCGCGCATGGGCGCGCGGCCGAATTTGTCGAGGACGTCAACAACCGCGAGGAAGTGGCGGCGATCCTGTCCGCGCCGGACCGGATCGCTGTCGCGCCGGAGGTGATCCGCCGCACCCTCGATGGCCGGCTGAAAGTGTCACCGGACGGGACTTATCGTGAGAGCGACCGCTATCTCCTCGTCGGACGCAACGGCGCGGCGCGGCCCGATCCGGTGCAGGCGGCCTGGCTTTACGCGCAGATGGTGCGATGGGGGCAGGCGCTGTTGTCAGCCGAAGGATTGGCTGAAGCCAAGACGACATTCCGGCCCGATCTTTATGACGAGATTCTTGGTCCGCAGCCGGACCTGCCGCCCTCCGCGCCGGCCGATCGTGTCGGCGCATTCACCGGTCCCGCCTTCGATCCGGACAACATCGCCGCACATCTCGACGGCTGGAAAATCCGGCGGCGGTAGCGGCGCTCACTTCGCGTGCGCTGCACAATCGCGCATCAGTTTCGCAGATCGCTGCGACAAAGTTCGGCTTCCGCCATTGCTGCGCGATTCGCAGGCACGCGGTTAATTCCTTGAACCAACGCTGAAATCGTTCCGGACCGGGACTTGGCACGAAGCTTGTAAGAGAGTCTGCAACCGGTTGCCCATGTCGGGCACCGAACGATCCAACGACGGGTCGAACAGCAACGCCGCTATCCCAAGGAGCCGTGCCCTATCGGGCAGGTCCCTGACGGATGAGCGGCTTTTTTGTTTTGCGACCTA